>Ga0209346_1001500_pt1 | contig 12531 bp, 18 predicted proteins | sample AutmiccommunBRH9_FD_187381 | JGI IMG/M metagenome (GOLD analysis project Ga0209346, IMG submission 187381) | Deep subsurface microbial communities from Mt. Terri, Switzerland - Autotrophic microbial communities BRH/9 (SPAdes) (version 2) | ecosystem: Environmental > Aquatic > Deep subsurface >...
GTTCATCCGGAAGGCATCGACGCCGGCGCGATACATTTTCTCGATCATTTCGGGGCTGCCGCTGGACGGACCCAGGGTGGCCAGAACCTTGACCTTGCGGTTGCGGGAGAAGATCGGCGATGCCATTTTACAATTCCTTTGTGGCGCTTTGCCTGCGCCTTGCCTATTCCTGTTTCATGACAGGTTGAAAACAAAAAACAACGGAAACGAACATGACCGAACAAATATCCGATGCTGCTGCCGCGACTGCCTTTCGCCGTCTGGTAACCCATTTGCAGCACCGCCATGACGCCGAAAACATAGATTTGATGGGGCTTGCCGGCTTCTGCCGCAACTGCCTCGCCGACTGGGTGATGGAAGCGACCAATGAAGCCGGTGGGGCGATGACCAGGGATGAGGCTCGCGCTGCGATTCACGGCATGCCGGCAAACGAATGGAAGAGCAAATACCAGACCGAGGCAACGCCGGAGCGGCTCAAAAAGATGAAGGAAAGCGTGGCCAAAAACGCCGACGCATCTTAAAGACGCAGCTTCGAATCCGAACATCATAATTCAAGGGAATGAAAGCATGAGCGAAGGCAATGTTGCCGCAGATCAGCTGCGTCTGTTTATCGAACGTATCGAACGGCTGGAGGAAGAGAAAAAGGGCATGGCGGACGATATTCGCGATGTCTATTCCGAAGCCAAATCGCAGGGCTATGACGCCAAGATCATGCGCCAGATCGTGCGCCTGCGGAAGATGGAAACCCATGACCGGCAGGAAATGGAAGCCATTCTCGACACCTACAAGTCGGCGCTTGGCCTGGCCTGATGATCAGGCTTCGGTCCGCGACCGTCGCCGATGCGCCCCGCTGTGCCGCAATCTACGCGCCATTCGTGAATGACAGCTGGGTCAGCTTCGAGCTGGTTGCTCCCGACTCTGCTGAAATGGCAAGCCGCATGGCCAGGGCGCTGCAATCGCACGATTGGCTGGTTGCGGAACGGGACGGAACGATACTGGGCTATGCCTATGGCTCCGAACATCGCACGCGGGCGGCCTATCGAACCAGTTGCGACGTGGCGGTCTATGTCGACCCCCAGTGGAACCGCCAGGGTATCGGACGAAGCCTCTATGAGGCGCTGTTGCCGCGGCTGGAAGCCCGAAAAATGCACGCCGCTTTCGCGGGAATAGCGCTGCCGAACGAAGCAAGCATCGCCTTGCACCGGGCGACGGGCTTCGACCTTGTCGGGACCTACAGGGAGGTCGGCTGGAAAAGGGGCGGCTGGCGCGACGTCGCCTGGTTTCAGCGGTTGCTCTGATCGCGGCCGGAGATTAGGGTCCGGTTCGGAGCAACATGAACAGGACAGGCCATATGATCGTCACCACTACCCCCGCCATCGAGGGTCGCACGATCCAGGACTATCGCGGCATCGTGGTCGGCGAGGTCATCGTCGGTGCAAACCTGTTCCGGGATCTGTTCGCCAACATCACTGATATTGTCGGCGGACGCTCGGGCAAATATGAAAATGTCCTGAGACGGGCGCGCGATGAAGCGCTGGCCGAGATGGAGACCGAAGCAGCCAGGCTGGGAGCCAATGCCGTTGTCGGGGTTGATCTTGACTATGAAGTGATCGGCGAAAAGGGATCGATGCTGATGGTGTCGGCATCAGGTACCGCAGTGATCGTCGGCTAGACCAACTCCGGCCGGGTGACCAGCACATAGAGCAGTCCGCTGGTGGCAAGAAGATTATAGGCCATGTGCATGAGGATGTTGGACCACCATCCATAGCGGATGCGGGCATAGCCCCAGATCAGGCCGCCGACCAGTTGGGGCAGCACAAAAGGCAGCAATGTCGCCGGATTGTCGCCGGCATAGTTGAAGACGTGCACGAATCCGAAGAGCAGCGCCTGTCCCCAGAAAACCAGCGGGAAGATCTTGCTGTACCAGGCCGGTACCGGCGACTTCCAGAACATGGCGAGACCGGCGAGGACCGCAATGACGATGAGAACGATCAATGCGATGGCAGCGCTTTGGCCCAATTCCATCAGGCCGAACTGTTTCAGCAGATAGGAACCGACGATCCAGGCAAGCAGGCCGGCGACAAGGACCAGCCATCTTGCCGTGCCGACGATCCAGCTGCGAAACATCAGTTCCTCCGCGATTGGCCCGACGATCACGACGATCAGCATGACTTGCCAAAGCGGACGATTGAACAATTGGGACATGTCGCTCGACATTTGGACGCCGGAAAGCATCATGATCGGAAAGAGAACCATGGCGATGGCCAGAACAATCAGGCAGTTCAGCAGGAACAGCCAGGCGACGTCCGCCATCCGCCCGCCTGACGCGCGCGCGTCCAGCGAAGGAGCGCGGATAAATGCGATCAGATCGCGGGCCGTCGACTGCAATCGACCGATCGACCATCCAATGGTTGAGTTGGGCTCGAACATGCGCCAAAGAGCCTCGATAAGAGTATAACAGGTAACGGACGAATCCTATGGCAGGCCACAGTAAATTTAACAATATCAAGCACCGCAAGGGCGCGCAGGACAAGAAGCGCGCGGCGCAATTTTCCAAGCTCTCTCGCGAGATCACCGTCGCGGCCAAGTCGGGCATGCCGGATCCGGATTTCAATCCACGCCTGCGCCTCGCGGTCAACAGCGCCAAGGCGGTGTCGATGCCGAAGGACAATATCCAGCGCGCGATCGACAAGGCGTCGGCCAACGAGGGCGATGACTATAGCGAGGTCCGCTACGAGGGCTTTGGTCCCGGCGGCGTATCCCTGATCATCGAGACGCTGACCGACAATACTAACCGCACTTTTACCAATGTTCGCACAATAATGTCACGAAATGGTGGAAATCTGGGTGAAAGTGGCTCTGTTTCGTACGGTTTTGACCGCGTCGGCTACATCCATTATCCGGCCAGTGCCGGCGATGAGGAAACGGTCCTCGAAGCGGCGATGGAAGCGGGCGCCGAGGATATTTCATCCGACGATGACGGCCACGAGATCTGGACGGCGATGGAAGATCTGCACGAGGTCTCCGGCGCGCTTCAGACCGCACTAGGCGAGGCGGACAGCGTCAAGCTGGCCTGGCGGCCTTCGGTTCAGGTCGAGGTGGACCAGGAACAGGCGGAAACCCTGCTCAACCTGATCGACCTGCTGGAAGACGATGACGACGTCCAGACCGTGTGGGGCAATTTTGACGTGTCCGACGAAATCATGGAAAAACTGAACGCCGGATGATGTGGGAATTCGTCGCCAAGGCCGCCCTCGCAGGCGTGATCGTGGCTCTGGTGGCGGGTATCGCACAACGTCAGCCGAGCGTCGGTGCGCTGGTTGCATCCCTGCCGCTGATATCGATACTGGGCATGATCTTCCTGTGGTGGGCCCGCCCCGACACGGCAAATATGGCGCTGCATGCCGAGGCGACCTTCTGGTATGTGCTTCCATCTCTTCCAATGTTCCTGCTGATTCCCCTGATGCTGCGCAACGGAATCAGCTTCTGGCTGTCGCTGGCAGCGGGTTGCGTGCTGACGGTCGGCCTTTACCTGATCATGGCCTATGTCGGTCGCCGCATCGGCCTGCCGATCTGATGCGGTCGATCTGAAATGATCATTATCGGCCTCGATCCGGGTCTCGGCACCACCGGCTGGGGTGTGATCGTGGCGGACGGCAACCGCCTGTCCCATGTCGCCAATGGCCAGATTACCACCGATCCGAAAATGGCGCTGGCCAGCCGCCTGCTCCAGCTCGACCTCGAACTGACCGACCTGCTGCTGGAATATAAGCCGGATGGCGCGGCGGTCGAGGAAGTCTTCGTCAACAGCAACCCGCAAAGCACGCTGAAACTGGGACAGGCGCGCGGCGTGGTGCTGCTCGGTGCGTCGCGGACCGGTATCAAGGTCGGCGAATATTCGGCGCGCACGGTGAAGAAATCGGTGGTCGGGGTCGGCAAGGCGGACAAGGACCAGGTGCAGGCAATGATCAGGATCCTGCTGCCGGGGGTGAAACTGGCCGGCGCCGATGCCGCCGATGCGCTGGCGGTGGCTATTACGCATGCGCATCATCGGAAGCGATAAGGGCGTCGCCCCAGCGCAGGCAGGGGCCTAATCCAATATTGATCAATGCGGAAAGATTGGATTGGATACCAGCCTTCGCTGGTATGACAAATTAGGAAGTGCTTGCATATTGCCGCTCCGGATGCTGAATCAAGCTCAGCATGACGAAACCAGAGATATGATCGCAAAACTCACCGGCATGATCGATGAAATCGGCACCGACAACCTCGTGCTCGATGTGCAGGGTGTTGGCTATCTGGTCTTTGCCAGCTCGCGCACGCTGGCGGCGATTGGCGGGGTGGGCGACGGCGCGACCATCTATACCGAGATGCAGGTCAGCGAGACCGACATGCGGCTGATGGGCTTTGCCTCGGCCAGCGAGCGCGACTGGTTCCGGCTGCTGATCTCGGTGCAGGGCGTCGGTGGCAAGGTCGCACTGGCGATTCTTTCCGCGCTCGAACCGGGTGAGATTTCCCGCGCCATCGCCACCGGCGACAAGGCGATGGTGACGCGGGCCAATGGCGTCGGGCCGAAGCTGGCGCTCAGGATTGTCAACGAGCTGAAGGACAAGGTCGGCGGTATTGCGGTGGATCCGGTAGCCGGTGCCGGCGGCGTGATCCACGCGCCCTCGAGCAACAGCGCCGATGCGGTCAGCGCGCTGCAGAACTTGGGCTTCAAGCCGGCCGATGCGAGCGCGGCGGTGGCAGCGGCGGATGCGGAGGTTGGGGATGGAGCGACGCTGGATGCATTGGTGCGGCTGGCGCTGAAGAAGGCGGCGCGGTGACTGTTGAAGATCCGAGGAAACGTTTTTCACCTTATGAAAGATCGAGACTAATTCGGATCATGGAAATTCCATTGGCAGCCGCATTACTTTACCTGATAATATTTTCGGATTTATATTGGATAGTGAATGATTGGCTGGAGTCCGTCGGCGTTGCGGATGGATTTTTTCTGACGGGTTTTCTACTTTTCGGATTTGGATTTTTTGTCGTACCCTACGCGTGGAAGATACTAGTTCACCCAATGGGGAGGTGTATGAATTGCGGTAAATCACCACTCCATACGAGTCCCGGAATTAGCGAATGGATATATTTGAAAAGTCCTTGGCAAAGTGCGCTCACGAGGGACCGGTTTTGGCCCGAAGAAGAATGTTCTGACTGCCGCTCGGATCTTAGGATTTCAGGATAATTGCATTGATTGACGACTATCTTCGTTCATGCGAGGGCGTACCATGTCACTCCGGTGCATGCCGGAGTTCAGTTCTATTTTATCTCGCGCGAAGACGCGAAGACACGAAGAGTTTGCGTCCGACCCTTTGCGTCTTCGCGTCTTCGCGTGAAGCTTTCCTAGGCTGTGGTATGAAGCAGGAGATTCCAGCTTTCGCTGGAATGACGGATAGGGCTCCCGTCAGATTGACAATTCTCTAGGAATATCTATAAATATCCTATGTCACAGCTAAATGTCTCTATCCCATCACAATTAAAAAGCTGGGTTGAATCGCGCGTTGCCGAGGGGCGGTACAGCAGCGCGAGCGATTATGTGCGCGATTTGCTGCGCCGGGATCAGGATGCGGCAGTGGAGGAAATCGTCTGGCTGCGCGGGTTGATTGCCGAAGGCCTGGCATCGGGTGTCTGCGAGGGCGAGCCAGAAGCCATTATCGAGAATATCATCGGCGAACGTCGCGCCCGGCGTGGCTAAGATCGTAGTCGGTTCGGCCGCGCGCGACGATCTCGCACAAATTGACGCCTATAGTGTGAGGCATTTTGGCGAAGACGCCGCGGATGCCTATTTGCGCGGGTTCAACGAAGCGTTCGACCAGTTGCGTCAATATCCGCTGGCGGGAGAGACAAGAGAAGAATTGGGGAAGGGCATCCGTTGCCTGACCCATCGCCGTCACCGGATTTTCTATGTTGTGAAAGATGACATTGTGCTGATCGGCCGGATCGTCCATCACGCCCAGAATGCCAGACGAGTCCATCTTGACTGAAACTGACCGGCTCTCCGCTGCCAAGCGCAAGCCCGACGACATCGATGCCGCCCTGCGGCCGAAAACGCTCGATGAATTTGTCGGGCAGGAGGCGGCGCGGGGAAATTTGCGCGTGTTTATCGAGGCGGCGCGGTCGCGCAAGGAGGCGCTGGATCATGTATTGTTCTTCGGCCCGCCAGGGCTGGGCAAGACGACGCTGGCGCAGATCATTGCGCGGGAACTGGGTGTCGGGTTTCGCGCGACATCGGGTCCGGTGATTGCCAAGTCGGGTGATCTGGCGGCTTTGCTGACCAATCTCGAAGAGGGCGATGTGCTGTTTATCGACGAGATTCACCGGCTCAATCCGGTGGTCGAGGAAATACTCTATCCGGCGATGGAAGACCGCGCACTTGATCTGATTATCGGCGAAGGGCCATCGGCGCGGAGTGTGCGCATCGACCTGCCTGCCTTCACTCTGATCGGGGCGACGACGCGGCAGGGGCTGCTGACCACGCCGCTGCGGGACCGGTTCGGCATTCCCGTGCGGCTCAACTTCTATTCGACCGAGGAGCTGGAAAAGGTTGTCCACCGGGCGGCGCGGTTGCTCGGTCTCGATATTGCCCCCGATGGTGCCACCGAAGTGGCGCGCCGGGCGCGCGGGACGCCGCGGATTGCCGGACGTTTGCTGCGGCGGGTGCGGGATTTTGCCAATGTCGCAGGCAACACGATGGTTGATCGCAAGGTTGCCGACGATTCGCTGACCCGGCTCGAGGTCGACCATATCGGTCTCGACGCCATGGACCGGCGCTATCTGCACATGATCGCCGATATCTATAAGGGTGGCCCGGTCGGGGTGGAAACGCTTGCTGCGGGACTTAGTGAACCGCGTGATACGATCGAGGAAGTGATCGAGCCCTATCTGATCCAGCTTGGCCTGATAGCCCGGACAGCGCGGGGGCGGGCGCTCAATGACCGGGGGTGGAAGCATCTCGGGCTGAATCCGCCGACGGGGAAAGAGGTGGATGGGGAGCTGTTTGACTAATGATGATAAGAATGGCGCTGCCGCTTATTTTGAGTCTGATTGCTGGTGGATGTTCAGCCAATTCTGAACCAGAAGCCGTATGGTCGAGTGCGAAATGGCATTCAGCCGATGAAATTGGCCCCTCTCATCTCAACATAGAGCACATCGTGGAATTGAAGGGAGAGGGGAAGGTCGTGCTGGATGGCATAACACTGGATGAGAGTGCTGCTAAAAAAGCATTCCTAAAAATCGCCGATCACGAGATTCTTGCCTTTATAGATTTTAAACCTGCTTGCTCTGATCAGTCGACAAATGTTGTTAAGTTTAGAAATCTCATCGAGAATAGCGGCGCTTGCACGGATAATTTCTGTATCTGTGGAGGGTATTTCAATTAAGAAGAGCCTCAGTCGCAGCCGAAGTAGCATGGGTGCCATTTGATATCCGGTGCGGCACGATGATTGTGGAGATTGAGCAGCGGCCAGATTCTGTGCATCGAGAATGATGCATTCGCTGCGTTCCTACTTCATGTCGGTGATGAAGCTGATCAGATAGCCGTCATCTTTCGTTTGCGCGCTGCCTTCACCTGATTGCCCGCTGCTCCCTTCAGTCGCGCAGCAACTCGTTGATGCCGGTCTTGGAGCGGGTCTGCGCATCGACGGTCTTGACGATCACGGCGCAATAGAGCGAGGGGCCCGGCATGCCGTCGATATTGACTTTCGGTGGCATGGTTCCCGGTACCACAACCGAATAAGGTGGCACTTCGCCGATCCAGATCTTGCCGGTAACCCGGTCGACGATCTTGGTGGAAGCGCCGAGATACACGCCCATGGAGAGCACAGCGCCCTCGCCGACGCGAACGCCTTCGGCGACTTCGGCGCGGGCGCCGATGAACGCGCCATCCTCGATGATCACCGGACCGGCCTGCAGCGGTTCAAGCACCCCGCCGATGCCGGCACCGCCCGAGATATGAACATTCTTGCCGATCTGCGCGCAGCTGCCGACCGTGGCCCAGCCGTCGATCATGCTGCCTTCATCGACATAGGCACCGATATTGACGAAGCTTGGCATCAGCACAACGCCCTTGCCGATGAAGGCACCCTGCCGGACAATGGAGCCCGGGACAGAACGGAAACCGGCTTCGCGAAAGCGGTTTTCGCCCCAGCCTACGAATTTGCTGGGTACCTTGTCCCAGTGATTGGCACCACCGGGGCCTTCGATCAGATGATTGTCGTTGAGCCGAAAGGAAAGCAGCACGGCTTTCTTGAGCCACTGGTTGACGACCCACTGGCCGTCCTTTTTTTCCGCAACCCGCGCGGTGCCGTTGTCGAGCATGGCCAGCGCCTGATTGACCGCGTCGCGTTCTGCGCCCTGGGTAGTGATGCTGAGCGATTCCCGCTTGTCCCAGGCGGTGTTGATTATGGTCTGCAATGCTGCGGTCATGTTGCTGGTTCTTTCTTGGCGTGGTGGAGGCCGGTCACCCAGCTTTCCAGATCGGTGATTTCATAGTCAATATAGGCGGGATCATATTCGCGGCCAGCCCATTCCGCACCGGTGTTGATCCAGACTGTGGTCATGCCCAAATCTTTGGCCGGGCGCAAATTGCGCGCCATATCCTCGACAAACAGGGCGCGGGCCGGGTCGATGCCGGTCGCGGCAATCATGCTGTGATAGGCGGCGGTCTGGGGCTTAGGCACCAGGCCGGTATCGTGGATGTCATGCATCTGGTGAAACAGGCCGCCGAGCCCGCGCCTTTCCAGCACCAGTTCGGCATAGGGCCGGTCTGCATTGGTGAAAACGAGCTTCTCGCCCGGCAGCGCTTCGATCGCTTGCCGGACCAGCGGTGCCGGTGTCAGCCGGTCCATGTCGATATCGTGGACGAAATTCAGGAAATCGGCCGGGTCGGTACCATGATGATGCATCAGACCGGCGAGCGTGGTGCCATGGTCATGGAAAAAGCTTTTCTGTATTTTTCGGGCTTCGACAAGATCGCAGGTCAGCGCCTTGGCGATATATTCACCCATCTTGATATCGATCAGCGCAAAGAGGTCGCATTCGGCCGGATAGAGCACATTGTCGAGATCGAATATCCAGTGATCGACGTGGGAAAGTTCGGGTGGCATGGGCAATCGCCTAAACACCGTTTCCGCCAATCACAAGCGGCAATATCGGTCAGGCCCGGGCGCCCGCATCCTCGACGCTGGTGCTATTGTGGCGCAGCGCTTTCAGCACTGTGTTGACGATGCCGTCTGCATCGAGACCGGCTTCCTGATATTGCAGATCCGGCTTGTCCTGATCCTGGAATATGTCCGGCAGCCGCATTGTACGAATCTTGAGTCCCGCATCGGTCAGTCCGTTGTCCGACGCATAAGTCAGCACATGCGCGCCGAGACCCCCGATGGCGGCTTCCTCTATCGTTACCGCCACTTCATGCGTGGTCAGCAATTTACGAATCAAATCCTGGTCGAGTGGCTTGGCGAAGCGCAGATCGGCCACGGTCGTACTAAGCCCCCTGGCTTCCAGCCTTTCTGCCGCCTTTTTCGCTTCTTCGAGCCGGGCGCCCAGCGACAGAATTGCGATTTTGGTCCCTTGTTTGATAATCCGGCCCTTGCCGATCTCCAGCCGTTCGAGCTTTTCCGGAATCGGGACGCCGGTGCCATTTCCGCGCGGATAGCGAAAGGCAATCGGACCACTGTCGTGCAAGGACGCCGTATAGGTCATATGGGCCAGCTCCGCCTCGTCTGCAGCGGCCATCACGACCATATTGGGCAGCGTCGCCAGATAGGTGACATCGAAGGACCCGGCATGGGTACTGCCATCTGCGCCCACCAGTCCCGCGCGGTCGATGGCGAAGCGGACCGGAAGATTCTGGATCGCAACGTCGTGGACGACTTGGTCATAGGCGCGTTGCAGGAAGGTGGAGTAGATGGCGCAGAAGGGCCGCATGCCCTGAGCAGCCAGGCCGGCAGCAAAGGTAACCCCGTGCTGTTCTGCGATGCCGACATCAAAGGCCTTGTCGGGATGGGCTTGGGCAAATTTGTCGACCCCGGTACCGGAGGGCATGGCTGCAGTGATCGCGCAGATTTTCGGATCGCTATCAGCCAGCTTGGCCAGTGTTTCGCCAAAGACATTCTGGTAGGCCGGCGGTCCGCCGCCCGGACCTTTGTCCTGTTCACCGGAAATCACATCAAATCTGGCCACGCCATGATATTTGTCGTCGGCTTCCTCAGCAAATTTATAGCCCTTGCCCTTCTCGGTGACGACATGGATCAGACAGGGGCCTTCCGCCGCGTCACGGACATTCTCCAGGACGGGAATGAGATGATCAAGATTATGACCATCGATCGGCCCGACATAATAAAAGCCGAGCTCTTCAAACAGGGTTCCACCCATCGTCATGCCGCGAGCAAATTCGTCGGTTTTGCGCGCCGCATCGTGAAGCGGCTTCGGCAGCCGCCGGGCGATCCGTCGGGCGAGCTGGCGTACGCCCAGAAACTCTCGTGAGGATACAATTCGGGCAAGATAAGCCGAAAGCCCGCCAACCGGTGGCGCGATCGACATATCATTGTCATTGAGGATGACGACCAGCCGGTTGCCGGCGGCCTCGGCATTGTTCATCGCTTCATAGGCCATGCCGGCGCTCATTGCGCCGTCACCGATGACCGCTATGCCGCGACCGGGCTTTTGGTTCAATTTGTTGGCAATCGCAAAGCCGAGGGCAGCGCTGATCGACGTGGAACTGTGCGCGGCACCAAAAGGATCATATTCGCTTTCCGACCGCTTGGTAAAACCGGACAGGCCGCCGCCTTGACGCAGGGTCCGGATCCGGTTGCGGCGGCCGGTGATGATCTTGTGAGGATAGCATTGATGGCCGACATCCCAGATCAGCCGGTCTTCGGGAGTGTTGAAAACATAATGAATCGCGGTGGTGAGTTCGACCACGCCCAGGCCAGCGCCCAGATGGCCTCCGGTTGTCGACACGGTGTCGATCACTTCGGCGCGCAGTTCGTCGGCAAACTGACGGAGCTGCGCAGGTTTCAACTTGCGCAGATCGGCTGGAAAGGAGACGTTGTCCAGCAATGGTGTACTCGAAACCGGCATATTCACTCCCTGTTTGATTCCAGCTTTAACGGCTTCACACTGCTCTGTCGAACTTTGAGCAGGTTGCTCCTTAACAATTGCTGATAGGCGGAATGGATCAGCTGCATTTCTGGCAATTGCCGCGCACCTCGATTACCGGGCGGATGGATTTGAATCCTTCGCTTGTTGCTACTTTGCGGACTTGTTGCGACAAGAAGTCGTCATCGACATGGGTTGCCTCGCCGCACTTGTCGCAGACCAGGAAGATGCAGTCATGCTCGCAGCCGGGATGGCTGTTGGCAAGATAGGCGTTGGCGCTTTCGATCCGCATCGCGAGGTTGTTCGCCACAAACAGGTCGAGAATCCGGTAGACACTGTTCGGTGCAACCCGTTTGCCGCGCGCGGCAGAAACCAGTTCAGCTATGTCATATGCCGAAGCAGGACGAGAGAAGCCCGCCAGCGCATCGAAGATCGCGGCCCTTGTATCGGTCCATTTTTCGCCGGATTTTTCCAGGTTGGAGCGTGCAGCATCCGCCAAAGAATCGCCGTGATGCTCGAGATGATCATGTTTTCCCATCAAGATAATTTAGGGAAGTTTTGCCGCAAGGGCAATGGGGAGCAATCAATGGGTGGCGCGGTAGTTCAGATCATGCGCCAGCGCCAGCAACCCAACTCCCAGCATGGTATATAGAATTTCCTGGCTGTCGTGGCCGCCCTCGTGGCCGATCGTGATCGCGCCCATCATCATTCCCAGCCCCAGACTGCCGACCGCGACGGGCATGATATAGCCATGATCCATCACTCCGCGTCCCAAGGTGAATAACCCGAGGGCTATGGCAATGCTTAGACCGATCTCATGGATCAGGGGGTCTAGCAGCAGGCCGCCTGCGGAAGACAGAATCGCAACAAAGGCGATCGTCGAAACACAATGCACGAGGCAAAGGCCGGACAGGAGGACAGCCATGCGATCCCAAAGGCCATCCCTGACCAGCCGGCCTTTTTCGTCCCAGAATTTTGCTGCCGTAAACACGACTCACTGTCTCACTTTTCTTTGCCTAATCACGGACATAGGAAAATCAGTGTTAAGATACAACATAACATTTGCTGATTTCTCCGTTCTTCCAGCCTTTCTGGTTGTCAGGCCGGCCTTTTCATACCAAATAGCGACGCATGACCGATGCGATCGCCCTTAACCTACCGGCTGGCGCGGCAAGATCCCGCCCGATAGCGATATCCAACTGGCTCTATTCGGTTGCCTTTCTGGTGTTCATCATGGTCGTCGTCGGCGGCATCACCCGTCTGACCGAATCGGGATTGTCGATCACCGAATGGAAGCCGGTCACCGGCGCGCTGCCGCCGCTGAGCGAAGCGGACTGGCTGTCGGAATTCAGGAAATATCAGCAGATCCCGGAATATCTGGAGATC
>Ga0209346_1001508_pt1 | contig 12445 bp, 11 predicted proteins | sample AutmiccommunBRH9_FD_187381 | JGI IMG/M metagenome (GOLD analysis project Ga0209346, IMG submission 187381) | Deep subsurface microbial communities from Mt. Terri, Switzerland - Autotrophic microbial communities BRH/9 (SPAdes) (version 2) | ecosystem: Environmental > Aquatic > Deep subsurface >...
TAGCGCAGGAATGTCAGCGCCGGCGTACTCCAGCTGGTCCAGTTGCCAAGCTGGCTCGCGGGGTGGACGAAGCGCCGCAGCCAGGCCATTGCGGGAGCCGCAAAAGCATCGTCATCATAGCCCGGTCTGGAAATAACTGCAATCGGCAATAATTGCGCTATTTTTCGCCAGTCTTTCCAGCGGTGAAACTGGGCCAGATTGTCGGCACCCATGATCCAGACAAACTGCCGTTTGGGGTAGCGTCGGACCAGCTTGCGCAGCGTGTCGTAGGTGTAACGGGTACCGAGGTCCTGCTCGATCGCCGTCGGCCGGATCCTGCTGCGGCGCGCCATTTTCTGAGCCGACGCCAGTCGCGCAGGCAGCGGCGCCATGTCCGAAGCCCCGGCCTTCAGGGGATTGCCCGGGGAAACCAGCCACCACAATTCGTCGAGATCGAGCTGCTCGATCGCGAACAGGCTTATCGAACGGTGAGCGCCATGGGCGGGGTTATAGGAACCTCCGAGCAGGCCCGTTGTTTTCACCGCGCCTGGCTCAAGGCCGAACTTGCCCGGTGCCGCGCACCACCCATTTATAGGTGGTCAGTCCTTCCAGCGCCACCGGACCGCGCGCGTGCAGGCGACCGGTGGAAATTCCGATTTCGGCACCCAGACCAAACTGGCCGCCATCGGCGAACTGGCTCGAGGCGTTGTGCATCACGATAGCACTGTCGGCCCGCAGCAGGAAATGTTCGGCCGTCGCCGGGTCTTCGGTGACAATGACGTCGGTATGGTGCGAACCATGTTCGGCAATATGGGCCAGCGCCTCGTCGACGCCATTGACCATGCGGACCGAAAGGATCGGGGCGAGATATTCGGTATCCCAGTCGCTCGCGTCCGCCGGGACGATGCGTTCGTCCAGCTCGAGCACCGAGTCGTCACCGCGCACTTCGCAACCGGCTTCGAGCAGCGCGCGAACCAGCGGACCCGGCGCAGGATAGTCCTGGTCGACCAGCAAGGTTTCCATCGCCCCACAGATTCCGGTGCGGCGCATCTTGGCGTTGATGGCGATCGCTAGTGCCTTGTCCGGGGCTGCGTCCCTTGCGATATAGGTATGGCAGATGCCGTCGAGATGTGCGAGCACTGGCACCCGCGCTTCGTCCTGCACCCGCTTGACCAGCGATTTGCCGCCGCGCGGAATGATGATGTCGATCAGCCCGCTGGCTTTCAGCATCGCCCCGACCGCCGCCCTGTCGGTCGTCTGGACCAGCTGGATAGCATCGGCGGGAAGGCCGGCCTCGACAACGCCCGCGACCATGGCTTCATAAATTGCGCCGTTGCTCTGAATGGCTTCCGAGCCGCCACGCAATATCACGGCATTGCCGGAACGGAGCGCCAGTGCAGCCGCATCCGCAGTGACATTGGGCCGGCTTTCGTAAATGATCCCGATGACGCCGAGCGGCACCCGTACGCGTTCCATTACCAGCCCATTCGGCCGTTCGCTATGGTCAATGACCTGCCCTACCGGATCGGGCAGCTGGCCCACATGCTCGACCGCTGCGGCAATGGCCTCGAGCCGCTCCGCGTCGATCATCAGCCGGTCGAGCATCGAATCGCTCAGACCGCGGTCTCGTGCGCTTTCCATATCCCGCTGATTGGCGGCCAGAATGATTGCTTCGCTGGCGCGCAACTGCCGCGCAGCTGCTGTCAGGGCGCGCGTCTTTTGCGCATCGCTCACACCGGTCAGTTGGGAGAAGGCAGCGCGGGCCTTCCGGCCCATTTCGGTAATCATTTCTGCAGTATCAGTCATAAGCCGCTGCTAGCATGGCGTCGTCCGCAATTTAACCCGGAATCGCGAAAAAGTTGGAGCAAGAAATTATACGCGGCAATCAAGAATCGGTTTTTTCGAATCGCAATGTCAATGAAATTTCGGACAATGACCGGGAATCGCGCAGTTCATCCCACGACTCGTTCGACTCGTCACGAGTCGCTCCCCTCCGATTCGCCAGAGGCCCAAGCCTCTGCTAGCGGCACAGCGGGGATTACGAATAATAACGGCGGGTCATGCAAAAATCCAATACCAGACAAGGGCTGAAAGCTCGGCTGGACCACATGTTTACGGATCGCGAGTTTTTCATGCGATCGCACGGACAGGTCCGCTTTCTCACGATAACGGCAACCTTGCAGAAACGGCTGTTCTATTCCGTCGCGGCGGTGCTGACCTGCTGGCTGGTCGTCACGCTGGCGATGATGATCAACCAGCTGACCGTCACCGGGGAACGCAGGGCGCTGGCGGAGAAGGAAGCGGCCGTGACCAGCACGGAAAGCAGGGTTGCCAGCTACAAGGACTCGATTGAGAGCGTAGCCGCCGATCTGCAGGAGCGTCAGGACGTGCTCGACCAGATGACGGAGCAGTTTGTCGGCGACCAGACGACGATGCCGGAGCAAAAACAGGGCGACGAGCAATTGTCCGAAAATGTCCGTAAAATCAGCGCAGCCTTCCCAGAGGCAGCCCATCTTGCCAAGCTTGAAGCCCGGCAGATCCGCTTTGCCCGGCGCCTGACCCTCGCGGCGATGCAGCGTACCGCGCAAGCCGAAGGCGCGATCCGCAAATTTGGCCTCAATCCGGATATGCTGACCAAAAATTCGACGGACGCCATGGGCGGTCCGCTGATTCCCTTTTTCAAGGGGAAAAGCCAGCAAATGCATCCCACGCTCGAACGGCTTAATCTTGCGCTCCACCGGATGGAAGCACTGGAACGGACGTTGATCGCAATCCCGTCCGGCAAGCCATCCAGCACCGGAATGGTGTCGAGCGGCTATGGTTTTCGCCGTGATCCCTTTACCGGCGGAAGCGCCATGCACAGTGGCATGGATTTCAAGGGGCCCCACGGCCAGCCGATACTGGCTGCGGCCGGTGGCCGGGTCACCCATGCCGGATGGAAGTCCGGCTATGGCAAGAGCGTGGAAGTCACGCATGGCAACGGATTGATGACGCGCTATGCGCATTTGTCGCGGATCGGGGTGACCAGCGGCCAGAGAATTGAACAGGGACTACAACTGGGGGCTATGGGCAGCACGGGGCGCTCGACCGGAACGCACTTGCATTTTGAGGTCCGGCTGAACGGACGCGCGATAAACCCCCGGCCATTTTTGGAGGCGAATACAGATGTTCTCAAGGTCAAAGCCATCGCACGACAGCGTGCCAACACGCCAGGCGACAGCGAGTCAGGCGCCAGCCGTGGCTAGAAGCAGCGGCAGCAGCGGATCGAGCTTCTCGATCATCGGTGACGGTATCATCATAACCGGCAATATCGAATCGAAGGTCGACCTGCATATTGACGGCGAAGTGATCGGCGACGTGAAATGCCTGTCACTGGTCCAGGGGCCCGCAAGCAAGATCAAGGGCGCGATCGTTGCCCAGAACGCAAGCCTGTCTGGTTCGGTCGAAGGCTCGATCGATGCCGGCGATCTTGCCATCGCCTCCACCGCCCGCATTGGCGGCGACGTCACCTATGAAAATGTGACGATCGAGCAAGGCGGCCATGTCGACGGCAAGTTCAAGCATCGCAGCAGCAAATCGCCCAATCTCGCCAAGTCGACGGTGAGCCTGAACGATATGGCTATCCCGCTGGAGCTGAACGAGGACGACAGGGCCGCCTGACTTCATCCTTGATCGCTCGCCACGCGATTGGTGGATCCTGAACTGGTTGGACGGTTGGTGTCTTTCTCGGCGCTGCCGATCAGGCGAGATTGATCCAGAATATCAGTATGCGGCAATAGAAAACTGAATGCTAGTGGACCAATGTGCTGTGCAGGCCCTTCGCAACGCACGACTTGGCTTGCTCCGCCAAAGTAACCGGAACCCCGATTCTATCCGTCAGTGTCTGTCCGATCAGATGGATGGCCGCACTTCCCCCCGTCAGTATGATACCGTGGGAATAGATGTCATCGCAAAGTTCGGGGGCCGTGTTGCTCAGGAGATTAGCGGACATTTCGGCAATTGCATCAATATGCTTGCCAACCAGAGCCGCCAGTTCTGCCAGCGGAATGGATCTGGTTTCCGGCAGGCCTGTTGCCATATTCTGACCTTTGACTCGAAGCCATCCAGGTGCATCGGTGTCGGCGATCATATGCTCGACCAGTTCCAGCTTGGCTTTTTCTGCAATATTCTGGCCAATCAGAAATTTATGTCTGGAATGAAAATGATCTATGATCGACTGGTCCAGACTGTCTCCACCTTTCCGAATAGCAGCGCTACCGCACAGACCGCCGAGAGACAGAACCACAGCCTCGGTAAGACCTGCCCCGCATTCAAGAATCATCGAGCCGGTTGGCGCATCAATGTCTAAGCCGGCACCCAGGGCTGCAGCAATGGTTTCGTCGATCAGGGTCACCGAAGACATGCCGGCATCCCTGGCCGCCGTCATCAGGGCATTGCGCTCGGCGCTTGTGGCATCCGTCGGCACACCGATGCTGGCCGTCAAACCCCTTCGCCCCGGCTTGCCGACACTGGCGCGAATGGCATATTCCAGAAATATCCGGGTAGCTTCGATATCGTTCAGAACGCCGAAGCTGAGCGGTCGAACGACGGTGAAATCGGCGGAATCATGACCACGCATGTTCCTCGCTTCCCGTCCGGCCGCAAACAGTTCGTTCCTGCTGGGATCACCGGCAAAACAGCACAGGGATGGCTCGTCAAAAACGATTCCGTCTGCCGCCGTCATGATCCGGGTGTTTGCCGTGCCGAGATCAACTGCGATATCGGGTTTCTGTTTTCTGGATAATATTTTGTACATGGGTGGATTTTAGACCGCATCGGCGAGCCTGTCAGTATTATTCAGGAACATTCGTGCACGAGACTGACGATGGAGAGCGAAAGCGAGACTAGCTGCGCGGTGCCTGCCGCCGATAACTGAGCGCTTCCGCTACGTGGATTCGCCCGACTGCATTGGCACCGGCAAGATCGGCAATGGTCCGTGACACCCGCAACACACGCGTATAGCCGCGCGCCGAGAGACGCATAGCTTCCGCGGCCTGGGCCAGCAATTGCCGTCCCGGCTGGTCCGGGGTGGCATAGTTTTCGAGCGTATCGCCGTCGATTTCGGTATTGGTTCGTATCGCCAGTCCGTCATAGCGTTCTGCCTGTATCGACCGCGCCCTCGCCACCCGCGCCGCCACCGTAGCAGAGCCTTCCGCAGGAGGGGGCATGGTCAGATCGGCGGCAGACAGGGCTTCGACCTCGATATGCAGGTCGATGCGGTCGAGCAGCGGTCCGGAGACTTTCGCCTGATAGTCGGCGGCGCAGCGGGGTGCCCGCGAGCAGGCCAGAGCGGCATCGCCGAGATGGCCGCAGCGGCACGGATTCATCGCGGCAACCATCTGGACCCGAGCCGGGAAAGTGACATGCGCATTGGCCCGGGCAACGCTGACCTCTCCGGTTTCCAGCGGCTGGCGCAACGAGTCGAGCACCGACCGCTGGAATTCGGGTAGCTCGTCGAGGAACAATACGCCAAGATGCGCCATGCTGACTTCACCGGGCCGTACCTTCAGACCGCCGCCCACAAGCGCCGCCATCGAGGCGCTGTGGTGCGGCGCGCGAAATGGGCGCTGGCGGGACATCTGGCCCCCCTCGAGCGTTCCCGCCACGGATGCCACCATCGACACCTCCAGCGCTTCGGCAGGCGACAAGGGGGGCAATATGCCCGGAAGGCACGAAGCCAGCAACGATTTTCCCGATCCCGGCGGACCGTTCATCAGCAGGTTATGTCCACCAGCCGCGGCAATTTCGAGGGCCCGTTTCGCGGTCTCCTGGCCCTTCACGTCCTTCAGGTCCGGCCCATATTCGGGTTCGGGTGCAGCACCGGTTTCAGGAGGCGTCAAGATCGACTGGCCTTTGAAATGATTGAGCAACGCCAGCAGATCATTCGCGGCCAGCACTTCCACCTCTCCGGCCCAGGCCGCTTCCGGGCCTTGCAATGCCGGACAGATCAGGCCGAGATTTCTCCCAGACGCATGGAGCGCCGCCAGCAACACGCCCGGAGTGGCGGCCAGCCGGCCGTCCAGCGACAGTTCGCCGACCACGACATAGCTGGCCAGCGTTTCGGCATCGATAATGCCCATCGCCCCGAGCAAGGCGAGCGCAATCGGCAGATCATAATGGGAACCAGCCTTTGGCAGGTCAGCCGGCGACAGATTGACCGTGATGCGTTTCGGCGGCAGCGATAGCCCCATGGCCGCGATCGCAGCCCGTACCCTTTCCCGGCTCTCCGCGACCGCCTTGTCGGGCAGACCCACCACGTTGAATGCAGGCAGGCCCGGCGCAACCTGACACTGCACCTCTACACCCCGCGCCTCCAGTCCGAGATAGGCCACGGTCTGGACTAGCGCCACCATTATAGCCGCCCCAATTTCATGCCGGAAACATGGAAGCGACCGGGGATTTAGTCGAGCATCAACCGTCCTTTGGCCGCAACCGTCAAGCGGATGAAAAGCGGCAATAAAATCCGGTTAATATCTCCACAACCACGCGCGCTCACTCTTTTGCAAGCGAATGGCCTGCAACAAGAGCAGATGAACTGCAACCACCGATCAGAATGCGCAGACCGCCGCCTTCCCGTTAGCGGTCGTTACGGTTTTTTTGCCAGCGTCCTGATACTGTGCGCATTCATGCTGCTCCCGGCCCAGCCAGCCCATACCGCCAGCAGCTATACCGTCACTGAAACGGTCGAAATATTCGATTATGAGCTTTACGAACCGGAAGCCCGCGCCGAGCCTGCCAGCTCTGCTTACGGGCAATATGGTCCCTTCCGGGTGGTTGCCTTCGATACGGTCGAAATGACCGGTACCGTCGACAGCGACACTCCCGCCCTGTTCCGGAAGATGCTCGGCCAGTTTCCGGGGATCAGGCGGATCGAGATGCTCGACTGCGACGGCTCGGTGGATGAAGAGGCCAATCTCAGGCTCGCCAGGATGATTCGTCGCGCCGGCATCAGTACCAACGTCCCTGCCGATGGCTCGGTCCGCTCCGGTGCGGTGGAACTTTTTCTGGCCGGAGCAACCCGGACAGCCCACCCCGATGCGGAATTCATCGTCCACAGCTGGATGGACGAAGACGGACGCCAGGCGGGCGACTATCCGGCCAGCGATCCGGTTCATGCCGAATATCTCGACTATTATGCGGAAATGGGCGTCCCGCTTCCCACGGCCAAAGCGTTTTACGCACTGACCAACAGCGTTCCCTTCTCGGAACAATTGCGCCTGACGCACGGGGACATGGCGCGCTTTCAGCTTCTCCACTAGTCGCTACTTCCTGCTGCAGCGTTCACGTCCCGTGCATCTGCGGGAACGATAATCGCTATCGCGCGCTTTAAACATGGGGGCGAGCTTGTACCCGTGGTTGCTAGGCACCAAATGGAAGACGATGAACGACAGACTTAAGAAAAAGCGATGGAAATATACCTCCGGTTCCCGATTCCTGCTTTCGGTGATCGGGTTCACGCTGATCCTTATTTCGCCAATCATCGGCGCAATCCCCGGCCCCGGATTCATCATCGTCTTTCCTATTGGCCTGGCACTGGTACTGCAAAATTCACGCTGGGCGAAGAAACGCTATGTCGATTTCAAGCGGCGATTCCCCCAATATGCCAAATGGACCGACTGGGCGATGCGCAGGCGACATCACAAGACCCTGCCCGAAGATTTTGAACTGCCAATTTTCGGCAAGGTGAAGACAGGGAATCGCGACAAGAAAGTCTAGCGCAAATGCTTGACTTTCCGCGCCTGCCTGCCTAATCGCAGCGACAACGTATCGGCCGCAGCTTTTGGCGGCCTTTTTTATCGAAATTTTGACGTAGGATAATCGCGATGAAGCGTACATTTCAACCGAGCCGCCTGGTGCGTAAACGCCGCCATGGTTTCCGCGCCCGCAAAGCCACGGTTGGCGGTCGCAAAGTGCTGGCTGCGCGCCGTGCCCGTGGTCGCAAGAAGCTCTCTGCCTGAAACCCACGTGGCCGCCCGTGCTGCGCCTCGCGAAGCACAACCATCGCCGGATCACCGGGATAGAAAGCATCGTGGGTCCGAGTCGGCACCCGCCGATTGCCATCCGCCGATCGAAGTGATTCGCAAACGCGCCGATTTCCTCGCTGCCAATCGCGGCAAGCGATTCGTCACCTCCCATTTTGTTCTTCTGGCCCACAAGCGGCGCGAAGATCACCCTGTTCCGGCGGATAGGATCCGTCACGGTATCACCGTCACCAAGAAAATTGGCAATGCCGTCGCGCGCAATCGCATGAAGCGACGCTTCCGGGCGCTACTGTCACAAGTGCTGCCTGGTGCCGGGATGACCGGAGTCGATCACATCATGATTGGTCGCAAAGCGGATACAGAAGCCGATTTTGCATCAATGAAGGCGGACCTCGAAAAAGGTCTGCGATATCTGGCCAAAAAGCTGGGTTAGAGATGCTCAGGACCTTCTTGATCTTCTGCGTGCGATGCTGGCAATGGGGCCCGTCGCGCATTCTGCCGCCGACTTGCCGTTATCAGCCAACCTGCAGCGCCTATGCAATCGAAGCGATCGAGAAACATGGTGCAATTAGGGGTAGCTGGCTGGGTGCGAAACGGCTATTGCGCTGCCATCCTTGGGGGAGCTCGGGCTATGACCCGGTGCCTTGAGACCCTGAACACCGATCCTATTTGCAACAAATAGCCGAAAGCGGGACGAAATAGTGGACGACAAGCGCAATATCATCATGGCGGTGCTGCTCACCGGAATCATCCTGTTCGGCTGGCCGCTGCTGATGGAACAATTTTTCCCGGACATGGCCAACAAGAATGAAGTGGTTGAGCAGGCCAATGCTCCTGCAACCGACCAGGCTGCAGGCGACAGCATGACCCCGACCATTGACTCGGCCGCCGGTGGAACGGAGATTGTTGCTGCACCCGCATCCGACCGGATCAGGCCGCTGGCCAGTGTTCTGCGCGAGAACCCCCGTGTCCTGATTGACACACCGCGAGTGAAGGGTTCGATCAACCTCAAGGGCGGGCGGATCGACGATCTGACGCTGACCGATCATATGGTTGATATGAGCAAGGACAGCAAGCCGGTGCGGCTATTTGCACCTTCCGGCACCGCAAACGCCTATTTCAGCCGCTTCGGGTGGGCCGGCCAAGGTGTGGCAGTGCCGGATGACAATACCGTCTGGACCGCCGACGGCAGCACCCTGACCCCGGCAACGCCGGTCACGCTACGCTGGTCGAACGAGACCGGGCAGACATATCTCATCAAACTGTCGATCGATTCCGACTATCTGATCACCAGCGAACAGAGCATCACCAACCGCGGTGAGAGCCCGATTGCGGTGAAACCCTATGCGCTGATCAACCGGAAACGGGATATGGACAATGTCCCGCCGGAGGAGGCAAGCACCTGGACTATCCATTCCGGTCCGGTCGGCGTCTTTGAAGGCGCTGCAAATTATGATGTCGACTATGAAAATCTGGCCGGCGACGAGCCCGGATTTTTCGCGAGCCTGTCCGGCACCAGCGCGGTGGCCGGAACCAATGCCTTTGATACCGAAGTCAGCTGGCTGGGATTCACCGACAAATATTGGCTGGGGGCTCTGGTCCCGGAAAATATCTCCGATGTCGATGCGAAATTCCGTTCGGGCGGGGGTGATATTTTTCAGGCCGAGATTGCGAAAAAGAGCGCGCAGATCATCGGCCCTGGCCAGCAACTGAAGACCACGACCCGTCTATTTGCCGGTGCCAAGGAAAATGCACTGCTGGAAAAATATGAAGAAAAATACGGGATCAGGAATCTGGATCGGGCGATTGACTGGGGCTGGTTCTACTGGTTCGAGAAACCGCTATTCTATCTGCTCAACTGGCTGTTCCAGCTGGTCGGAAATTTTGGCGTCGCTATCATCCTGATGACCTTCATCGTGCGCGGCATCATGTTCCCGATCGCGCAGAAACAATTTGCATCCATGGCGCAGATGCGCGCCGTCCAGCCCAAAATGAAGGCCATTCAGGAAAAGCACAAGGACGACAAGCAGCAACAGCAGCAGGAAATCATGAAGTTGTACAAGGACGAGAAGGTAAATCCGCTTGCCGGCTGCCTTCCGATATTCCTGCAAATTCCGATCTTCTTCGCTTTGTACAAGGTACTGATGCTCTCGATCGAGATGCGCCACCAGCCCTTTGCCTTGTGGATTCAGGACCTCAGCGCGCCCGATCCGCTGACCCCGGTCAACCTGTTCGGCCTGTTGCCGTTCGATCCGCCCGCCTTTCTCGCCGTCGGCATCCTGCCGATCCTGATGGGCTACACCATGCACTTGCAGTTCAAGCTGAACCCGGCGCCGATGGATGCGATGCAGAAACAGATTTTCAGCATCATGCCCTGGATCCTGGTGTTCATCATGGCACCATTTGCCGCCGGTCTGCAACTCTACTGGACCGTGTCCAACATCCTGACCATCGCGCAACAAAAGTGGCTCTATTCACGTCACCCGCAGATGAAAGAGATGATGGCCAAAGAAGCCGAAGAAAAGGCGCGCAAGGCCGCAGCTGACAAGGCCGAGGCGTGACATTGCTTCATCCGAAGCTGTTCTCCGGCCCGATCAGCTTCCTGAAAAGCGCACCGCAACTGCAATTTCTGCCGGACCCCAAGGTTCCGGAAATTGCCTTTGCCGGGCGTTCCAACGTGGGCAAGTCGTCGCTGATCAACGCGCTCACCAATCGCAACGGTCTGGCGCGCACGTCGAACACGCCGGGGCGGACCCAGGAGCTTAATTTCTTCGATGTCGGCGATCCGCTGATCTTCCGGATCTGCGACATGCCGGGCTATGGCTTTGCCAAGGCGCCGCCGAAGGTGGTGCAGAAATGGCGTTTCCTGATCAACGATTATCTGCGCGGGCGGGCGGTGCTGAAGCGGACCTTCGTGCTGATCGATTCACGCCACGGCATCAAGCCGGTCGACGAAGAAGTGATGGAGATGCTCGACAAGGCAGCAGTCAGCTACCGGGTGGTGCTGACCAAGGCGGACAAGGTCAAGCAGGAAGAACTGGATATCACCGCGGAAAAGGTGGCGGCAATCGCCAAGAAGCATCCGGCCGCGCATCCCGACCTGTTGCTCACCTCTTCCGAGAAGAAACAGGGCATTGACGAGCTGCGCCTCGCCGTTCTGGAGGCTGTGCAGAGCTGAGGTCGCGGGACCGTGACCGTCGAACCATTGCTCGACACCACCGATCATATTTGGTTATGGGGCATTTTATGAAACTGATAATCGGAAACAAGGCCTATTCGAGCTGGTCGATGCGGGGCTGGCTCGCCTGCAAGCAGTCGGGCCTGTCCTTCGAGGAACTCACGGTGCCGCTCTATGGCGACGACTGGGACCATGTCCGGGCGAGCGAAAATTTCGCGCCATCGGGCGGCAAGGTGCCGATCCTGTGGGACGGCGAGACCGTGGTCTGGGACAGCCTGGCAATCATCGACTGGCTCGCCGACAAGACCCACCGCGACCGCTTCTGGCCGAAGGACGAGACCGCCCGCGGCATGGCGCGGTCGATGGCGGCGGAAATGCATTCGGGCTTCATGGCGCTGCGCCGCCAGTGCCCGATGAATACAAGAAAGATTTACGAGGGCCTGTCGTTCAGCGACGAAGTCAGGGCCGACGCGGCCCGCGTCATCGAACTGTGGGCCCAGGCACGGGCGCGCTTCGGCGGCGGCGGGCCGTTCCTGTTCGGCACCTATGGCGCTGCGGACATCATGTATGCACCGGTGGTGTCGCGCTTTCAGACCTATGGCTTCCGCCTGCCCGGCTTTGCGACCAGCTATATGCAGACGGTCCTTGATCATGAATGGACCGCCCAATGGATGGAGGCGGCCGAGGAGGAACCATGGGTGATCGAACGGCTCGAACAGCCGGAAGCGGCAGAAGCCTGATCGTCGTCTGATGAACGCACCCACCGCTCTCGACCTGGCGAAAAGACTGATCGCGCAGCCCAGCATCACTCCGGCCAGTGGCGGCGTGTTCGACGAGATGGAAGCGATGCTCGCGCCGGTCGGGTTTGAGGTGTCGCGGTTCATTTCAGGTACTGCACCCGAAGATCGCGAGCATGGCGGTCCGGTGGAAAATCTATTTGCGATCCGCAAGGGGCCGAACGGTTCGCGCCATTTTGCCTATGCCGGGCATCTCGATGTCGTGCCACCCGGGCAGGGCTGGCAGACCGATCCCTTCGTTCCGGAAGTGCGCGGCGGGCTGCTGCACGGGCGCGGTGCCGTCGACATGAAGGGCAGTATTGCTGCCTTTGTCAGCGCGCTGCACCGGCTTCCCGGTGATCTGGGCACGATCAGCCTGATCATCACCGGCGACGAGGAAGGTCCGGCGCGGTTCGGCACTTTGGCGCTGATGGACCATATGGCCGAACGCGACATCCTGCCCGACCTCTGTCTGGTCGGCGAACCGACGT
>Ga0209346_1001511_pt1 | contig 12430 bp, 10 predicted proteins | sample AutmiccommunBRH9_FD_187381 | JGI IMG/M metagenome (GOLD analysis project Ga0209346, IMG submission 187381) | Deep subsurface microbial communities from Mt. Terri, Switzerland - Autotrophic microbial communities BRH/9 (SPAdes) (version 2) | ecosystem: Environmental > Aquatic > Deep subsurface >...
GTCCAGATCGGCGTCCACGTTCGTTCTCCAAGGTTCGGCGTTTGGGTATCAACGCCGATTCTGGGCACCCGAGCACCCAAACCTCAGCAGCAACACCCGTAACACCCCTTGGAATCATTCATCTAGAACCCAAGTGATCCCAGAACTTTGTGGGGAAACGCAGGACGATCTTTTCGAAGGTAATCATCCTGAGCCGGCCGAGTGCGTGGGCGTTGGGTTCAGGCAGCGGCGGTTCGAACACAAAGCCACCTGACTGAAGCACTCCCACCGGCACCGTGACGACGGCCGTCCCTGCGGTGAAGTCGCCCCGGTCGGTCATGACGGCGACGCCCTCGGGGGACCATCGCACGACCAATGAAACGAACTACCGGCGCAGGACACTAGGTAGTCGTAGCCGTCCGGGAACACCACCTCGTCGCCGTCGATGGAGTCGTCATCGAGGCCGTGAGCGGCGAGGTCCTCTATCCACGCCCCGTACTGCTCCTCCGATCGGTGCTCCAGGAACTCACGGACGCGCTGCGCGCGATCGCGGTCCCAGCCTTGGCGGTCAAGCGCGGTTTCGGTGACGTCCCGATACGAGGCGCGAGCGTCCGATGCGGCGACAATCTCGGCGAGCGTGGCGTCCAACGCGTGGATGTCCTCCACGAAGGCCCGCGCGGCTGCACCAGGCAGGCGCTCACCGTCCGGCCCGTAGTACGCGATGGGCCTGCTGTCCGGCTGGTAGCTGCCGACGGTGAACTCCACGGTCCGCATCCCGAAGGCCGTGGCGGCAGCGGCGACGGGGGAGTCGGTGACACCGTGGATCCAGGACGCGCCGAGGTCGGTGACGCACTGATCGCTGCGATCCGTCCAGACCCGGCCGCCAACGCGATCGCGAGCCTCGAGCACCACAACGCTACGGCCGGACCGAGAGAGCAGGCGCGCAGCGGTCAAACCCGCCACGCCCGCCCCGACAATGATCGTGTCGAAATGGACCATCCCTGACCCTCCTCCACACTGGCGCGCCAGACGACGCGCCTTGACGCTATCGAACCGAGCCACGTTGCGCGATAGGGCACGGGGATTTCGCGGGCGCGGGGATTTCGGGGGCGGGTGATGTGTCTCCACCCGTGGGCCCCGTGGCGAAAGAGTACTGGCCCAGCAACGGTCGACTCACTCATTGACGCGCTCCGCGCCGTCTGGGAGCATCCGTCTTGTGGCGACGACGGGACTTGACCTCACGGGGCGCGTGGCATTGGTGACCGGCGCGGGGAGCCCCGCCGGCATCGGCTTCGCAATATGCCGGCGGCTCGGAGAGCTCGGCGCTACCGTAGCGTTGACCGCCACCACTGACCGCGTGCGCGACCGCGTGCGGGACCTCGAGGCGACGGGCGTGCGTGCCATTGGCCTGGTCGCAGACCTCACGGATCCCGCCGCGGCCGAGGACGTGGTCGCCACAGTCGCGCAACACGGGGGCACAGTGGACATCCTGGTCAACAACGCCGGGATGGTGTCGGTGAGCGACAACGACGCCCTCTCCGGAGGTATCGATGGATTGCCATATGACGTCTGGCAACGCAGCCTGCGCCGCAATCTCGATACCGCCTTCCTGATGACCCGGGCGACGGTGCCCGCCATGCGGGGCAAGGGGTGGGGGCGGATCGTGATGGTCTCGAGTGTGACCGGCCCCGTGATGGCGGCCCGCGGGGACTCGGCCTATGCCGCAGCGAAGGCGGCACTTGTCGGCCTGGTGCGTTCCCTGGCGGTGGACCTGGCCGACGACGGAATCACGGCGAACGCCGTCGCGCCGGGCTGGATCGCCACAGGCTCGCAGACTGCCAACGAGGCGCGGGAGGGGGAGATGATTCCGATGCGACGCAGCGGCACTCCGGATGAGGTTGCGTGGCCGGTTGCGTGGTTGTGCACCCCCGGTGCGGCGTACGTGACTGGGCAATGCCTTGTGGTGGACGGCGGCAATTCGGTGGCCGAGGAACGAGTGCGATAACAGGCAGTGGCCACGTTATGGGGCGGCGTGAAGGCTACCCGCCAATGCATCGATGAGCATGTCGGTGTGGTCGTCACCGAAGATCAACGGAGGACGGATCTTCACGGTGGCGCCTTCCTTTCCGGTGCGACCGATGAGCACGCCCCTGTCCCGCATGCCTTCAACGATCCGCCGGGTGCGGTCCGGGTCGGGCCGATTGGTCGCGGGATCCACGATGTCCAGGGCGATCGCAAGGCCCCAGCCGCGTACGTCGCTCACCCGCGCGTCGTCGGCGGTCACATCGCGCAACGCTCCCAGGAGCCGAGCGCCGGTGCGGGCGACGTGGGCGACGACCTGCTCTTCCTCGATGGCGCGCAGTACTGCGATCGCCGCTGCGCAGGCAGCGGTGCCGCCGCCGAACGTGCTGAAGTAGTCGGTGTCCGCGATGAAGGGATCCACCAGCTCCGCAGGGCCGCACACCGCGGCGACGGGATAGCCGTTGCCCATCGGCTTGCCTATGGTGACCAGATCTGCGTGCACCTGGCCCGCCGCGAAGCTCCACAGGTGCTCCCCGGTGCGTCCGTGACCGGCCTGCACCTCGTCAGCGACATAGAGACCGCCCGCGGCATGCACCAGCGCGGCGGCCTCCACTGTCCAGTGATGAGCCGGCCCGTGGATTCCGTCGCTGGTGAACACGCCGTCGACGAGCATGGCCGCCACGCCATGGCCAGCGGCGTGGAGACTCTCTACCGCCGACGCCACCGAGTCCGACGGGGCCGGCGGAGGCTCGACCAGCCGCATGTGGGGTGGGGGCGGAGTATCGCCCCAACTCTCGGGTGAGAACGCGAAGGTCGCCTCCGTGACACCGTGGTACGCGTGGGACGTCGCGATTCCGCCCGATGCTCCCGTGGCATGGCGTGCGATACGCCAGGCCAGATCGTTGGCCTCGCTGCCGGAGTTCACCAGCAGGACTCGATCGAATCGCTCCGGGAGGGTGGCCAGCAGCCGTTCGGCCAGTTCGATGGGGGCGTCGTGAAGGTAGCGGCTGTTGGTGTTGAGCGTCGCCAGTTGGGTGCAGACCGCGTCGACCACGGCCGGGTGAGAGTGGCCCAGCACCGGCACGTTATTGTACGCGTCGAGGTAGCGGCGCCCGTCGGCGCTCTCCAGAAACACACCCCGCCCGCTCACCAGATGCAACGGACGGGCATAGCTGAGTTCCAGTCCTCCCAACACCTGCGAGCGTGCGCGCACAAGCTCCGCAGTGGACCGCTGGCGGTAGGGCAGCCCGCGACCGACGGGCTGTGTGCTCGTCGGGCCAACCGCGAGCGCGTCCGTGAACCCAGCGGTGAGCGTGTCGAGGCCGATGTCGAGCATGGCCTCGAGTTGGCCATACGCCTCGTCGTCGATCTGCGGCGCGGACCCCTGCTCCTGAGTCCTCCACGCGGTGATCAAGATGGTCGCGGCGTAGCGACCCGCTATCAGGTCAGCGAGGAGTGCGATCTCCTGAGGCTCAAGTGGCGTGGTGGAGTGGTATCCCGCCAGGACTTCGTGCGCGAATTCCAGGCCGTCGGCGCGGCCGCTGAGGACGTCCGCCGTTGCCACCGCCAGGTCGCAGACGAGCGCGGTGTGCGTCATGTCGCCGAAGTCGGTGATGCCGGTCACCGCCAGCGCGTCATCGACGAGCACGTTGGTGGGGGCCAGGTCGTTGTGGACGACCTGGGCGCGCAACCCGAGCAACTCCGCTGAGACCCGTTGGTCGAAGCGGTCGAGCACCGCGCGCACCGCCGGACGCCGTGATTCCTCCACCGCCGACAGCCATGGTCGCAATGGGGGCAGGCGCCGTAGGTCCCAGGCGATGGGGTAGGACGCGGACTCATGGACGAACCCGCGAAGCGCCTGACCGAGCCGGGCTGAGGTGCGCCCCCATTCACGCAGCTGAGCGGGGCCGAGCTCCTCCGGAGCCGGATGCCGGCCGTCCAGCCACGTCATGACCCAGGCCAGGGAGCGTCGGCCGTCGTCCCCGGTCAGCGCCACCCATTGGTGTCCCTCTCGGGTGGGCACGACGTTGGGAACCGGGAGGTCGGGTGCCACGGCGCGGATGTGGCGAAGCGCCGAATGCTGGAGGTCCACCACTGCTTCTCCGTCGGCCGGGTTGTGCACCTTCAGCAGGTAACGACCGCCGGGCGCGTCGACCCGGAAATTCCGGTCGCGTTCGCCGTGAACGGCGGTGAGTTCGCCCTCCAGATCCCAGTGGGTGCTCAACGAGCCGTGGAGCGAGGCCGGATCGAACTCCGGAGCGGACACGGTGAGTGGGTCATTGTGCGAGGCGGTCACCCGGCCATTCTGGCACTTCGCGCGGCCATTGCATCGATGCTTATCACTCGTGCAGATTCTCTGCGGGCTGTGGGGTGTCTTTACGAGATCGCCCTAGCCAAAATCACCGGCCCGCGTGGTGAGTCATGGATCAACGCGTCACTGTCCGGGTGTTTAACTACTTGAGCCGAGCCGCTCGGGAAGTGATGATCCTGTTGAAAATCGCTGCGACGAGCAACACTGGGCCGGTATCCTACGGGGCGTGAGCGCGGCTCAGCGAGAACTGAGTCCGGCTGGGCCACCCTCAACCAGTGGGTTGATGAATTTGCGCGAGAACCTCAGCAGAGCTGGCGTCCTGAAGTATCCGGCTCGAGTCCAAGGCTTCGCCGACCTCGCCTGGATCGTGAAATACGCCATCAGTGAGGACTATGCGCCCTCGGCTTATTACGGTCGTTGGCCAGCCGGTGAGTTTTCGCCCTTCGTAGGGGCTGTAATCAGTCGCCATGTGCAGATCTTTGGCACGTACGGGACGAAGCGTGGTCGGATCAAGGATCGCAATGTCGGCGTCAGATCCTGGTGCGATGGTTCCCTTGCGTGGATATATTCCGTTGAGCTTCGCTGCATTCGTTGAGGTAAAAGCGGCTCTTCGACGCCGGAGCGACTGTTGTCGCGCCAGCGGAGTCCCTGAAGCTGCACCCACAGCTGCGAACAGCGAACAACTCGCGACTTTCGGCTCGATTGCTTCACCCATGGCCGCAACGCGAACCGCGCAGCAGCCGATGGGAAGTCGACAATCATGTCCTGGATGCGGTGCCAGCGAGGCTGATCAGCCGCTACGTGACCGAGGTTGGGGCTTGCGCTCCGTCCAGCGTAGGAGCGATGTCGCGAGGACCGGCGAGCCGATGGGCGTAGGGTAAAGCAGCCGATGAAACAGCAAGTCAACGACCGACCCTGCCCGGGCTCATCGGGTTTACGATTTGAGACCCAGGCATGTCTGAAGTTGAGGACATAGGACCGCCGCCAATGACACGTCGACAGGGCACGATCAAGCAGGACAAGGAGACGCTGTGACAGGCGCACCAGCACACAAAGAAGTGGAGCCGGCGATACTCGCTCCAGCCGAACGCGCCATTCAGATGATTGGCGGTGACCTCACCGAGAAGAGCCTGCGGGCTCATCTCGAGGGACTGCCGCGAGTCGACGCCGTCGGACTCACGGAGCGAGCCGCCTCGCTCGGTACGCGTTCGATCAAGACCACATCGAAGGCACGGGCGCTCGACACCATCATCGGCCTGATTGACCTGACCACCCTCGAGGGCGCCGACACGCCGGGCAAGGTGCACTCGCTCGTCGCGAAGGCCATGACGCCCGACCCCTCCGATATGTCTACGCCGCGGGTCGCGGCTGTCTGTGTCTACGGCGACATGGTTCCCTACGCCGTTGCCGCCCTCGGTCCAGACAGCGGCATCAACGTCGCGGCTGTCGCCACCGCCTTTCCAAGCGGCCGCGCCTCGCTTGCGGTGAAGCTCGCCGACACCAAGCACGCTGTCTCGGCGGGCGCCGACGAAATCGACATGGTCATCGACCGGGGCGCGTTCCTCTCCGGCCGCTACGGAGTGGTGTTCGACCAGATCGTGGCGGTGAAAGAGGCATGCAGGCGTGACGACGGCACCTACGCCCACCTCAAGGTGATCCTCGAGACCGGGGAACTCAACACGTACGACAACGTCCGCAGGGCATCCTGGCTTGCCATCCTCGCCGGCGGCGATTTCATCAAGACCTCGACGGGCAAGGTGTCTCCGGCGGCGACGCTCCCGGTCACGCTGCTGATGCTGCAGGTAGTACGCGACTGGTACAAACTCACCGGCGAGCGGATCGGCGTCAAGCCCGCAGGAGGCATCCGATCCTCTAAAGACGCCATCAAATACCTGGTCACCGTGGCCGAGACGGTGGGGGAGGAGTGGCTGCAGCCGCACCTGTTCCGCTTTGGTGCTTCGAGCCTGCTCAACGATGTTCTGTTGCAGCGCCAGAAACTTTCAACCGGTCGCTACAGTGGCCCCGACTACGTAACGGTGGACTGAGAAAATGCCTGCTTCTGACTCGCGCTTCCTTGACTATGCACCCGCGCCGGAGTCCACCTCGATCCTGCACCTGAAGGAGAGTTACGGACTGTTCGTCGACGGCGACTTTGTGCAGGCCAACGGAAAATCGTTCGCGACCATCTCACCCGCAACGGAGCAGAAGATCGCCGAGATCTCGTCGGCCGATGCGAAGGACGTCGACCGAGCGGTGGCGGCCGCCCGCAAGGCGTACGACCGCACGTGGTCGAAACTCAGCGGAGCGGACCGTGGCAAATACCTGTTCCGCATCGCGCGCCTAGTTCAGGAGCGGGCCCGTGAACTCGCCGTGGCCGAGAGCCTCGACAACGGCAAGCCCATCAAAGAGAGTCGGGATGTCGACGTTCCGCTCGTGGCAGCCTGGTTCTTCTATTACGCGGGCTGGGCCGACAAGCTCGACCACGCCGGTCTCGGACCGAACCCGCGCGCCCTGGGAGTGGCCGCCCAAGTCATTCCCTGGAACTTCCCGTTGCTCATGCTGGCGTGGAAGATCGCGCCGGCACTCGCAGCGGGCAACACCGTGGTGATCAAGCCAGCGTCTGCCACGTCGCTGTCCGCGCTGATTTTCGCTGAAATCCTGCAGCAGGCCGACCTGCCGCCGGGGGTGGTCAACATCATCACGGGATCCGGCGGTACCGGCGCTCTGCTCGTCAATCACCCGGACGTCAACAAGGTCGCGTTTACCGGTTCGACCGAGGTGGGGCGTGCCATAGCGAAGTCGACCGCCGGGACCGGCAAGAAGCTCACGCTCGAGTTGGGCGGCAAGGCGGCCAATATCGTGTTCGACGACGCGCCCCTCGACCAGGCTGTCGAAGGCATCGTCAACGGCATCTTCTTCAACCAGGGACATGTCTGCTGCGCCGGATCGCGACTGCTCGTCCAGGAGAACATCGAGACCGAGGTTGTCGAGCGGCTCAAGGAGCGGCTGCAGACGTTGCGCATGGGCGATCCGCTCGACAAGAACACCGATATCGGGGCGATCAACTCCCGCGAACAACTCGACCGCATCCGCGAGCTTTCGGACATCGGCGAGAGCGAGGGTGCCGTGCGCTGGAGCGCGCCCTGCGAGATTCCGGCAAAAGGCTTCTGGTTCGCGCCGACGATCTTCACAGGCGTGGAGACGAGCCACCGGATCGCCAGGGATGAGATCTTCGGTCCGGTGCTGAGCGTGATGACCTTCCGTACACCGGCAGAGGCGATTTCCAAGGCGAACAACACGCCGTACGGACTCTCGGCGGGGATCTGGAGCGACAAGGGCTCCAAGATTCTCGCCGTGGCCGACAAGCTTCGCGCCGGTGTCATCTGGGCGAACACGTTTAACCGGTTCGACCCTGCCTCGCCGTTCGGCGGCTACAAAGAATCCGGTTACGGGCGCGAGGGTGGAAAGCATGGCCTGGCCGCGTATCTCAAGAGCACCGCTTTGAAAGCAGGATCACGATGAGCCATCTCGCTATCCCCAAGACCTACAAGCTCTACATCGGCGGCAAATTTCCGCGGAGTGAATCCGGTCGTGTCTACGAGGTGACAACGGCAAAGGGTGCATTCATTGCGAACGCTGCCAAGGCCTCGCGCAAGGACGCCCGCGACGCTGTCGTCGCCGCCCGCGCCGCATTCTCAGGATGGTCCGGGGCGACCGGCTACAACCGTGGCCAGGTTCTCTACCGCATCGCCGAACTGTTGGAGGGCCGCCGGGCGCAGTTTGTCGAAGAGTTGCACGCATCTGACGGCATCACCGTTTCGGCGGCCGAAAAGCAGGTGGACGCTGCGATCGACACGTGGGTCTGGTATGCGGGTTGGGCGGACAAGTACGTGCAGGTGGCCGGTAATGGCAATCCGGTGAGCGGACCGTACTTCAACATCTCTACGCCGGAGCCGACCGGTGTGGTTGCCGTGATCGCTCCCGAGCGGCAGGGGCTGCTTGGACTGGTGAGCGTCATCGCGCCCGTGATTCTCAGCGGCAACACCGTGGTGGTGGTCGCGAGCGAGAAGTCGCCGCTGAGCGCGATCAGTCTTTCCGAGGTGCTGGCCACCAGCGACGTGCCAGGCGGCGTGGTCAACGTGCTCACTGGGTCCGCGGCCGAGATAGCGCCCTGGCTGGCGAGCCACGGCGATGTCAATGCGATCGATCTGGCGGGAGCCGAATCGATGGACTGGGTTGATTTGCAGATCGCTGCAGCTGAGACGCTCAAGAGGGTGTTGCCGCCGGAAAGCGGAGTGCCGGAGCAGAGCGTTGAGCGGGTCACCTTCTTCACCGAGACCAAGACCGTCTGGCACCCCAAAGCCCTCATCTGATGGTGGTGGGCCGCCAACCCCGCGGCTCGCGCGCAAGAAGCACCACTAGAGCGCGTCCCGGAACGGGCGGTGCGGCCAACCTCAGGGTGGTTTCGCCGCCCGTTCCTGCGTCCGGGGAACGCTCCGACCATGACCTCCCCTCAAGCGGCCTGTTCGCTCACAGCGATATTTCGAAGACGCTGCATCCAAACGACCCCTTCCGCCGGAAGGAGGGGGTGAAGCGGTCGCACAGGGCGCCCGCCAACGGAAGGGAAGCGCAATGAAGCGCATCATCGCCACAGGATTCATTACCGCCATCGCCATGGTCGGCCTCATCGGGACCGCGAATGCCGCGCCTGCGGACGCCGCCTGCTTCGGCCAGGTTCACAAGGCCGTCAACAGCGGATTCTTGGCCGGATCTGACATCTACAACGTTGGGGATCTCGTCAAGGCCGCGGGTGGCCAGGGCAAGAACATGGCGGCCAAGGGCCTCTGCTCATAGTCGATCTCGTCTTTGCTTGATCGAATCAGTGATGTGAAGACGCAAGATCATTGGCCTAGAGCGTCACAGGAGCGGATCCGGCGCTTGAATGGAGCTGTTCGCCCGGGCGGCGGGGGAGCCCTCGCCGGACGACCTGCTCGCCCTCGGCCTGTAGGGGGCGCGGGCGAGCAGGTCAAGCTCCGCTAGGACGTGGGGACACCGAACGTCTTGAGCCAGTCCTGAGCGATGCCGATGTCGACGCGCTGCAGCCCGTCGATGTACCGGCAGTTCGAGGTGTAGCCGTAGCTGGTCACCGTCACGACGTAACCGTTGAGGAAGCTGGGCCCACCGGAGTCGCCGAAGCACGTGCCGCCGGTGCCTCTGGTGTCGTTGCCGTTGCCGTTGACCTGCAGGATCTGTGGCGTGAGCTTTTGTCCCGGTTCGAGCGCGTAGCGGCGCACGATGGGGTACGACATGGGGGTGGGATTCTGTGGGCCTGAGTCAGCCTGGCGCACCTCGGTGCCATATCCGACCGCGGTGAACAGCGTGCTGTTCAGCGTGGACTGGTCGAGAGCGTCAAGGTAGGCACGCGGTGCCAGCTTGGCCGGGGTGATGCCCTTGACGGCCTTGTCGAGGACGATGACGCCGTAGTCGTTCCAATTCGCCATGTCCGTGAAGTTGGAGTAGTTCGGCGCCGTGTGCGCGGTGCCCGAGTACCAGGTGATGCCCTTGGTCGTGAATGTGGGGCGGTAGTTGAAGCCAGACGCCGCAATCGTCGAGTAGTTGGTCCCGTCGTAGCCGGGGATCCAGTCCTTGCCCGTGGCGGTGTCGCCGGCGATGAAGCTTTGGAAGCTGACGATCGTGTCGCCGGTGATGTCGGTGGTGCAGTGCGCCGCGGTGAGCACCACCGTGGGCGTGACAAGCGTTCCGGAGCAGCGGTAGATGCCCCCCTCGGAGGCGAACAGTAGAAGTCCGACGTTGGGGTGACCCTCGCCGTCGAGGGCGCCGTCCGTTACGGCGAAGGCGGGAATGGCGATCGCAACGGCCGCCAGCGTTGCTGCGGCGATGGTGGTCGCCACGCGGGAACTGAGGAGCATGAGGTGTACCTCTCTCGAGGGGCCCAGATTGAGCCCGTAGCCAGAGAATAAGGGCAGAACCCCGGCTTCGCCACGAGAAACAGGACAAATCGGAGATACCGCTCGAGCGGCATCGCCGTGCGCGCAAAGTACCGGGGAAGGTGAGTCGGCGCGCCCTTAGCGAGGTTCGAATACCACGACCTCCACCGCAGCGGCGTCCTCGACATCCAATACACCGGTCAGGTTCGCAACGCTCGTCACTCGCTCGTCCTCCAGCGTTCCGAACGGCCGGATGACTCCGACGCTGGCTTCCACGGCGTTCGAGGAAGTCCGGCCCATCACCGCGAAGTGGCCGCGAGCACTGATCCCTCCCTCGTCACGCGTCGGCAGTCTCAGCCTCGCTCCGCCCGGATGCCATTCACCGACGCGGCCGCGCGCGCTGTCGAGGCCTGCTGCGTACTCATCGCCGATCCACACCACGGAGCGCTCCAGCCTCGAACGCACCGTCGCGTTGGACGTCGACTGGCTCGGGTCCAGCAACGGAAAGGTGATGCCGACATAGGCCCTCGCCAGCTGCCTGAACATCGTGGCGTAGCGCGCGCGGGCTGCAACGAAGTCGGCGCGGGAGGTCCGTATACCGGCCAAAGGCCCCCACGCGGCGCCCGGGTTGGTCGTGCGGAGGACGCGATGCAGCTCGCCGCGGATCGCCGCGGGCGCGGCCTTGCTGCTTTCGAGCGGCGCAAAGGGCGAGAGGTCCACCTCGCGGTCCACGACGCGGAGCGCTCGAAGCAGCCAGCGTCGCTCCCCCTCGCGGGGAAGCTTGCTTACTCGCGCGCTCAGCGCGGACGCGAGAGCAAGGTACAGATCCCCCACGGAGTTCTCAGCCCCTTCGGCAATCTCCGATGCCCGGTAACGCTGGAGCGCCTTGTGCCACCATGTGTCGTTCGCGGGATAGGGATTCAGCAGCTCGAACGCGGAGCGGCGCTTGTCGCCCCACGTCGGTGAGATCGGCGTCCACGTCGCGGCGCCCGTGATGCGGATCGTGGGCCCGGCCCCGCCCACCCACCAGGCGACGCGGGGGCGATCGCTGCTGACGATGAGCGCGTGCGCGTCCTGCTGCGGAGCCAAGTACCCGAGAGCGAGTTCCGTCAGTTCGCGCGCCGGAACAACCACTTCACCGCGCCCATCTGCGCTGTACTCATGTTGCGAATCCGCGAGCACCGCACTGAGCTCGACGAGCGCTCCGCCACCTGAACTGATCCGCAAGTCGACGCCGTCAAATGCGGCCATCGTTGCCCCTCCTCGCGTGTGCGCCGTTGCCTACGCACTACTTCAGATTGTTGCAGATGAGAACGAAGAAGCCGCTTGCTCCAGCGATCCTGCGCCAGGTGACCGGGGGGCGAGGTCCGAGCCTCGCCGCTGCTAGTCGATAGCCTTGCTGCCCGGTGGGACGCTGTAGGGAAGAGAGCAGGCCCTGCGGACATCTGACTTGGCTATCGTCGCCGAGCTCAAGGCACGCGCTGCTGGGCTCAAGAAAGAAGAGGCGGCCCGCGACTTTCTAGAGATCCGCATGGCCGCAACGGAGACATCCGGATGGCGATTGCAGGCTAGGCGAGAACACCCTCAACGGGGTCAAGGGGTCGCAGTTTCAAATCCTGTCATCCCGGCAAATAAGGGCCTTCTGCCAGCGGAAACGCTGGGGGCGGCCCTTTGTCATGTTTGGATCTGGGCGATCGGGGACATTGGCACTGAGAGCAATGGTGCGCGATGCGTCTCGTGCGGCGTGAGCGCCGAGGGAGTTCGGCGCTATCGGGGGCCAGATTGAAGACCCGTATTCCCAGTTGTGGGTCCTTAGCGTGCGCGGGCGACGGGGAGTCTCCGTTCAGGGAGAACGGGTAGAACCTTGTGCCCCTGGTGTCGCGTGTGAACTGGGGGTGTAGGGCGGGTGGTCGGTCTGTCCTCATCTACGTCGGCTGAGGATATTGCCCTGCGCGGAGGTCTTGCGTCGGTTGATCAGTGGGTGAGGGGTGTGGTGGTTGGTTTGCCGAAGTAGTAGCCCTGTCCGTGTTCCCATCCTTGGTTGCGCAGGATGTTGGCTTGCATCGGGGTTTCGATGCCTTCGGCGATGCCGGTCAGGTGCATGCCCTTGACCAGACCGCTCACGCCCTCAGCGAGGGCGTTGGCCTGGCTGTCGCTTTCGGTGAGGTCG
>Ga0209346_1001513_pt1 | contig 12397 bp, 12 predicted proteins | sample AutmiccommunBRH9_FD_187381 | JGI IMG/M metagenome (GOLD analysis project Ga0209346, IMG submission 187381) | Deep subsurface microbial communities from Mt. Terri, Switzerland - Autotrophic microbial communities BRH/9 (SPAdes) (version 2) | ecosystem: Environmental > Aquatic > Deep subsurface >...
GGAATGGGAGTCGAAGATCCGCGAGGAAAAGCTGGAGGTGGCCTTGCGGCGGGAACAGGTCGGGCTTGAACGCGAGCGCTTCGATCTTCAAGCAAAACAAGGCAAGTTCATCCCCCGGTCGGAGTTCGAGCTTGCCCTGGTGGCGAGAGCGGTGGCCTTCATGGCCCACCTCAATCATACAGTTCAGCAGGAGGTGCCGGACTGGATCGAACTTGTCGAGGGGAATCAGGGCCGCGCGGCGGAGCTGGTGGAGGCCATAAGCCGGGCAATTGAACAGCGCATGGCGGATTTTGCCGTCGATGCCGAATTTGAAATACTTCTGGAGGCAAACCAATGAACAATCCCAAAATCATCCCTTTTTATTTCCAAAGTAATGAAATCCGCACCGTTACCGTCAAAAACGAACCTTGGTTTGTGGCCAAGGATATTTGCGATGTTCTTGATATTAGGTGGAATGGTTCACAGACGATAGAATTTCTGGATGATGATGAAAGGGGGGTAGGCTTTTTCCCTACCCCCTCCGGAAATCAAGATCTGATCATCATCTCCGAGTCCGGTCTCTACACCCTCATCTTCCGTTCAAACAAACCCCAGGCCAAACCATTCCGTAAATGGGTCACCGCCGAAGTCCTTCCCGCCATCCGCAAGACCGGCAGCTACAACCTGCCCGAGAGCGATAAGAAAGTGTTCGTCAACCATTCCCATACCAAAGTCACCCGTGCCCCGAACGGCCTCGATATCCGCTACACCATGGACCTCGGCAAGATCGTCGCCAACCCGACCCGGCAATCCATCGAGATGCTCGAACGGTTGACCGGTATCCCTCTGGCCGATATTTCCCTTGTAGATTCCGCCAACAGTGATCTCGAAATCTTGTTCCTGGCCTTTGTCGAGGCCTGTTGCATCGTCGCCGAGGACAAACGGGTCTCTTCTTTGCTCCTGTATACCGCCTTCCGCGAATGGCTGAAAAAGGAACGGAAATCTCCGCCGCCGTCGGTCAAACGGTTTTCCTCCGTGGTCGGTAATCACTTCGAGCGCATTAAATCCGGCCGGATGCATTTTCTCGGCCTCTGCCTGATCGGAGAGCAGCAATGATCGCTCCTTCAGTCGATGTCCGGGACAAGAAGGTTATCCGGCTGCGCACCGCTCCTTCCTGGCTGCCGGAAAAATTCCGCAGGCGGTGGGAAAGGATCCGGGTCTTCTTTACGCCGTCGCGGGGCGAACAGCGGTTTTTCCGCCGCAGAAAGCACGTGCCGCCGTCGGTCTGGGCACCGAAGAACCGGACCGTCACCTATGGACCGCTGGAAGGCTCCCGGTGGGACAACTCCTTCATGCCGCATATGCGGGGCATCATCGACGCCGGTTTCTATCCTTCCGTCCGCTATATCGGCAACTGCAAGGCCCCGCAGACCGGCAGCTCGGCCGGGGCGGAGACCATAGTCGGCTATATTGCCGACATGCAGCCGGGTCCGGTCTTTATCGTCTATCCGACCAGGGGCACCTCGGCCAAACGGTCGACCGATTACCTCCAGCCGATGTTTGCAAAATCGCCGAGGTTGCGGGCTCTCTTGACCGGCATCGCCGACGATATGGCCTCTCTGCGGATCAAGCTGCAGACCATGCTCATTTATCTCGGCTGGGCGGGCTCGGTTACTTCGCTTGGCAATATCTCCGCCCGCTACCTGATCGGCGACGAGATCGACAAGTGGGTGGAAGAGGCGTCGAAGAAAGAGGCGAATACCCTGAAGCTGTTCTTCGAACGGTTCCGCGCCTACAAGTACGGCGGGAAGTGCTGGCTGATTTCCACGCCGACGACAGAGAACGGGGCGATCTGGGCCTATATGACGAAAGAGGCGCAGGTGATCTTCGATTATCATATTCCCTGTCCCGAGTGCGGGACGTTGCATGCGATGGATTTCAAATATATCAGATGGCCGGAAGACCAGCGGGATCCGAAGAGTATCGAGGAAGGCGACCTCGCCCGTTATGTCTTTCCCTGCTGTGGAGTTCAGGCCGATGACCGCCAGCGGATCAAGGCCCTGCAGCAAGGCATGTGGCATGCAAGAAATGACGGACGGGAACTATTCGCCTATCTGAAAGCCGAGCGGCCGGTCAAGATCTGCTTCTATTCGCCCGGTTGGGTGTCGCCCCTGGTCGGCAACTCGGAGATGGCCGCAGCCTTTCTGCGGGGAGTGCAGGACCCTGCGGTGATGCACTATTTCGATAACCAGATAAGAGCGGTCGCCCACATTCCTTTCCGGCAGAACCGGAAAGAAGATGCCGTTCTCGCCCTCCGTGATGATCGTCCCGAAGGCCTGGTCCCTGGCGGCGGGGTGGTTTCGGCTTTGGTTGCCGGAGTGGATACCCAGGACAATTCCTTCTTCTTGACCGTCCGGGCCTTCGGCTGGGGGCTGAAGCAGGAGAGCTGGCTCATCTACCATGACGAAGCGGACAGCTTCGCGGCACTTGAGAAGATCCTGTTTGAAAGTTCTTTCCGCGATGCCAGCGGCCTCTATTATCCCATTCATCTGGCAGTGATCGACAGCGGCGGGCACCGGACCAGTGAAGTCTACGATTTCTGCCGGGCGCATCCCAATAGAGTAATCGCCTACAAAGGAGCCTCGGGCAGAAGGGCGAGCCCTTACTCCAAAACGATTATCGACCGCTATCCCGGCACCAGGATCCCCATCCCCGGCGGGATGGAATTGTATATCTGCGATACCCATCATTACAAGGATCAGCTGGCCACCAAGCTGCGGCTGAAGCCCGACAATCCTGGAGCCTATCATCTCCACAAGGATACCACCGAGGAATTCGCCCGGCAGATGTGCGCGGAGTATGTCGACGACCGGCGGCTCTGGCGGTGCCCGAACAACAAGGCCAACCACTATTGGGACTGCAGCGTGATGGAGCTGGTTGCCGCCGATCTGTTGCAGCTGAAATTTTACGAACCGGGGGAGGAGTAATGGCAAAACCGAGTTTAGCGCTGATCGCCGAGGCCAAAGCACGGGCTTCGGCCGGGGTCGACTATTCGCCCCGCTACGGAGCTATTTGCCCCTGGTGCGGCGAGCGAGCCAAGATAACCAAGACCACGCCATGGGAAGACAATATCAGGTTGCGTTATCACCGCTGCCTGAATGAGCGGTGCGTCTTGAAGAGTCTGAATATTTACATCAAGTCCGTGGAAGTTGACACCATCGGCAAAACGGAGACGGTGAAGTGACGTCGAAAAACAACAAAGTTCCCCAATGCCCGGTAACCGGCGGCGTCCCCCTGAAATGCACCGAACGTGGCTTTACCGAAGCCTGCCGGAAGTATCGCGAAAACCTTCGGCTGCGAAAAGGCACCCGGAGCGAGTTCTGCGACACCTGCCGGGGCAAGGTGCCGGGGGAGGTAATATTTGTGCGGATCAAGGATTACAAACCGGGAGTACTGAAGGCCATGAGCGAGGCGGAGAAAAAGATTTGTTATCTATGCGGTGAGGAAAAGACCCTGAAAAGCCAGTATGGGCATGAGGTGTGTTCCTATTGCCAGATTGTCCGGGTCCAGGCCAAGAACAGGCCGGATGTTCTCATCAAGGCTCTGCAGGAGGTTGGGCAGTTGCCGGAGGATGTCGAGGCATCCGGCGCATCCGATTTGCAAGCTGAGATCGACCGGCTGAGGGCTGAATTGTCGGTGGCCAAAAGCGCCTTGCTGAGCGGAGCCGGGCAGGAGACCGTCCCTTCGCTGAAAGCGGAGCTGCTGGCCGCCAGAAGGAACCTGGACGCGGCTACTATGCGGATCGAGCAGTTGGAGAACTTGGCGGGGAGAAGTCTCGACCATTTCCGGCTGCAGGAGCTGGCCTGGAAGTTCGCCGAAGGGGTGATGACAGGTGAGGTTATCGGGGTCGATGTGGAGGATATTAGGCTCTTGCGCGGATTGCAATGAACGCGCTGAGGATTTGCTCTCAGCAATGTTTCCCGCTATGCGGCACTGCCTATTCGTTGTTCCCTGAGATTAAATACAAGGAAAATGTGGGTACGGATCCAGGCGACCAGGTTGCTGTTTTTGTACCCAAAGGAGAACCCAAATGGATGTTGACGCCAAGCTGAAGATCATCGGCAACTATCACGGCAAGCTCCTGGAGCGATACCACGCTCTGGGAACAACCATCGCTCAACTGACCGCTAAGGGCTGTGTCGATGCCAAGGAGCATTGGAAGGACCGGAAATATCTCTACCTGCTGTACAAGATGAAGGGCGGGGTGCGGAGAAAGAAGTATGTCGGCAATCATCCCCTGCGGGTGGCAGAAGCCCGGCAGAAGCTGCAGAACTACCAGGACCGGCTAACATGCATCCTGACCCAGGAGAAGGTCAAGGCCGATCTGGATCAGATTGAAGCTGTCGTTCGCCAGCTATTAGGCATCTGTTCCCGCTTCGATCTTGCCGCTCGGTTTGCCTTGCAGGAAGAAGAAAATGGGAACAACGATTTTCCTTTGATGCGTGGATCCGCCGAAGTTGTGTACCCAAAGGAGCTGATGAGATAGACACAGGTCGACCTGGTAAAAATCCTCTTAATTGTAAATTCCGCAAACAACAAGGGTTCGAAGAGTGAGCTTCAGGATAAAATCTCCCTGAGACAGCTGACCTATTTGAGTCCATCGTGGTATCGCCTTGATTTGGGATTTGCGTCGTAGTCGATCCAAACCCATTAATCACGGTGAAGTTCAGCAAGATCGTAATACCTGTGGGGCCGAGGTGCCATTGCGTCGCCTATTAAGGCTTCCCCTTATGGCCCCTGATGCACCGTTTTGTATTTTCGTATATATCCCCCCTCCCGATTCAATTAAACCAAGATTGGGTCCTATGTCTGTCAGAATAAACATCGGAAAGAATATGTAACAATCTCCCCAAAGGTCAAAAAGAGTAGATGCTTAAAATCTATCTCTACCTACTGCACTACTCCCTTATCTCATTTGGCCTCTTCCACGAGAAATTGCAAAAGGTGCCGTATTTGTAGCTCCTCCAGCTGACACAGTTTTAAGTCCTTTTATTGTCAAGAAATTCTCACATTTATTTTGTTTGACCGTCACGAATAATTGTGCTTTATCGCTGAGAAGGTGCGAAGGTTCACTGGGTCTGGTCTGCCGACTGGTAGTATCAGCGTCCTAAGGAGATTGTCAAGCTCGAAGGGCCACTCTGACCTGGCAAAGCAGAGAGCCGTGGCAGCCTACAACATGGACCTGACACTCCGGCAAACGTTCCTCCAGCGGTAGCGTCAACCGGTTATGATATATTGGAAATATGTGGACTTTGGAAACACATCAGTCAAAGCCTCTACAATGATGCCATCTTTCTGTATAACATCCCAATTCGGGGAGATATGTAGATCAGCTGAATAATTTGTTATGGCGACTACGTCGCCATGAATCGCGGAGCTGACTTCATCAAGCTCCGCGATTAGATTGCCGCATGATTGATACCAGCCGAAAACTACAATATCAGACTCTTGAGAAAGCACTCAACACATGGGAATAAGATTCGATCTTAGCACCGCCAACTGGATTGCGTATCTGACAGAACCAGGTGCACCTTTGCCTACTCTTAAAGATCATCGCATGGAGAGAGAAGTTTTATCTCATTTCCTTTATAGCCTCCAATATAGATTTTACTCCTCGGCATATAGAGAAGATCAATTTAGAGGGCTCATACAAAAAGCCCAAAACATGCTGGATGTCATAGAAGGTAAGGACCGCCCTATACCAACCCAGATATTTAAGGACATACGGGCTTTCTTAAGAGATAAGGCATGGACCGCATTGATCATACCAACAGGTCAGGTTTGGGATATTGACAATTATCTATGCTCTGAATCCTTACTTAGAAGTATCATAGACATCCCATCATCTGTTCCCGGTTTAATACTACAGCTTGACGGGCCAGCCGAAGAGATCTTTTCTTTAACAGACGTATTTCCGGCTTTTCGAAGTGCATTGGCGGAAAGCATCAATTGGCCTGGCATTCTATTTTGGAACTCATCAAGCGATTCTGTATTTCTGCCATTGCCAGAAAACGATATAGAGCGCATTAAAGAAGCGGTTAATTGGATTTTTGCATACTTGGCTCATGATAGGAACGCCAACCTTAGCCTTCTCTTGCAGCGTTATTATAAGCAGTTCCCTGCATCTAAGATCGACACATCCTCCATTCTCCATATTCTGCATTTAAGCGATGTCCACGTGGGGAGCAAAGAAGCACGGAGGCGCATGCACAGAATTCCTCAACTAATGAGAAATGTGCTTTCTGAGTTAGGCAGTAACGCAAGGGTCATCCCTGTTATTACCGGCGATCTTATACAAAGTCCGAATGAAAAGAATGTGGACATGTTAAGAACATTTATGGAGGCTACATCTAATCTTTGTACAGAAGAACTGGTAGTTGCTTTGGGAAATCATGATGTTCGGAGGGGTGGTTATCTCGATGAAAATGCGAGAACCTGCATGAGGATTAACGCATCATCAGGAAGAGTCATTTGGTACGACAATTATGGAGTAGCCCTCATATGTTTTAATAGCGTCACGGATGGTCTATTGGCACGTGGGTTCATTGGAGAGCCTCAATTTGTGGACATCGGTAATCAAATCGATAATCATCCAGACTGGAGAAAATACAAATTTATTGCATTACTCCATCATCATCCAACACCTGTAGAGTTGCCAAGCTGGTATTCGAAACCATTTTATGAAAAAATCATTGGAAGGAGTTTCGAGCTAACTGAAGAATTAAAAGACTCACAGCCCTTTCTCGACTTTGTTGATCAGCGTTCGATATCAGCAATCCTGCATGGACATAGGCACATCCCTCGTTTGTCAGTCACTCCAGATGGTAGAACTCCGATCTTTGGATGTGGTAGTTCTGTAGGGAAAGTAAAATCTAAAGATGGAAAGATGTATTTATCTATCAATGTTATTAGCATTGATACAAGTAGGAATAGAATAGCTGGCCGGCTACTAGCTGAGACAGTACCGGGGGGCGGACTGATGGACTACATACGGCATCAATTTTATAGGACCACACCTCCAAGACATGAACTTGTCTTTAGGAAAAATACAAAATGACCAACCAGCCTAAAAGGCTAAACATTAATCTAACAATGGCCTCAACCGGACGCGTTTTTTCACGCCCATGTTACAAAAGTTCATATATCTCCAATTGATCAGTCCAGAACGTTTGGAATTACATTCACTATGCTTGGAATTAAAAAGGAAAATCCAAGGAAGATACTGACGTGATTGAGAAAATTGAAGCAATCCCTAAAAAGATTCCAGAAACACTCCGTCTCGCATCTATTCAAAGGAAGCTTATCCCGTTCATCGGAGCAGGAGTTTCGCAACTGGGAGGATGTCCCAATTGGAACCAGTTTGCGGATGCCACCCTCAAATTCTTTGTCGATAAGGGGAAATTGAGTCATGCCCAACTAGAGCAGATATCTCCGCTCTCCTCTCGGGTAAAGCTGTCAGTAGCTCGGGAATTAGAAAAGCAGCATGATCTTTACATCGAATACAAAGAATTGCTCAAGCCATCAAAAGAAACTAAAGGGGACGAGATTTACTCAAGTCTCTCGAAACTCGCGACAACGTTTGTGACCACCAATTACGATGAATGGCTGGACAAAACTCCCCCGAAGTCTTTTCAGACTAATGAATCTCTTTCTATGGCAGAGCCATTGAACACTTCTCGTCAGCCTTTCTACAAGAGAAAAGATATCTCAGTAGAAAACTTGGACGTCCCAAATGCTGTGTTTCATATACATGGTTCTATCCGCGATCGCGATAGCATGGTGCTGACAACTGTAGACTACCTTAATCGATACTCAAGTCATAGGATTAACGGGAAAGAAAATCATGAAAATCCGTTTCTGACATTTCTTCAGACTCTTTTTCAGTTAAAGAATGTTCTGTTCATTGGCTATGGTCTAAATGAGTTGGAAGTTCTTGAGTACATTGTTCAGAAAGGTCTTGAAAGGATACCCAAAAGCCCAGAAGCGCCAAGACATTATGTTTTGCAAGGCTTTTTCACTCACCAATTAGAGCTTGCACGGAGTTTGGAAAGCTATTTTCAGCAATTCGGAATTGGGTTACTCCCTTTTTCCCGAGATGAACATGACTGGGATCAACTCACAGAAGTAATTAACTACCTTGCCAAAGAGCTTCCTTCCGGTCAATCGTTGGCTTTACCTACGCGCCTCGAAATGGAGGAGCTACTATTATGAATTCAGTATTATCAACAAAACAAAAATTGTTTATCACTCGCATGGCAGAGAATCAAGAGCAAGCGAAGTGGGGTTTTGAGATTCTACTTAAGCGTCAGGATTTTGCTGAGTTCTTTGATGCACTTAAAGATGCCCAGCTTTTCTCCCCCGAGAATAATTCAAATCCGGTTCCGGCCGAAGATCCTAATTATGTGCAAATCCCTTATTGGAGTGCATTGGACTATTTAGAAGCTGTTGCAAAACAGACTGGGGTAAACAACAACATTCATCTAGCACAGAAAGTTCTAGCGGTCATTCGTTCCGTCAGCAGTTATCGTGACTCCGAAGGCAGACATCGTGATAACTATCATACATATAGAAAATTTGCTGAAATTCTTGGTCTTATACCAACTACAGCAATTACTACAGAGGATATCAATCTCATTCCGATTTGGTTGAGCAGCAAATATGACCGAGGCATGGTTGCACATGCGCTTGATATGGGAGCACTCGGGAATTTATTGAAAAGTGACATTCCTGGCGATTGGGAGAAAGCCTGTATAATACTGAGTCATTGCACAACTATCAATTGGATTGATGAAAAAGGGCTAAGCAGGAATCGCAGGAAACCGGTGTCAATTGTTGATGATTACTGGCTAAAAAAACTGATCAAGCACCATGCAGGCACATTCGGTGCTAAAGCTGGTAAAGCAGCAGCTCAGATCTTTCGTGGCAGAATTAGTGAACTCTTTGATGAAAAATTTGGTGATAGTCCGACATATTGGAGCCGCCCTGCGGTCGAAGACCATTCTCAGAACCATTCGTGGGATGGATTGGTAAACGGTATTGTCGAAGGATTTCGGGATATTTTGTTGTCCTGGGTTGATAGTGAGCCAGGAGGGGCTACTGCATTTGTTGCAGAGATCCTTGAAGATAAAACCGAGATGGTCCGACGAATCGCTATTTATGTACTTGGCCAGCGATGGACAGTATTAAGCAGTCTCTATAGTAATATGATTGACTCCGAACTATTTGATTCTCGGAATATCCACGAGCTTTACCACTTGCTAAATGATCGATTTACCGAATTCAGTGAGACAGATAAAGCTGCAACTCTTGATGCAATTCGCAATTTGCCGCCGCCAGATCATGAAGATAAGGATCATATTCTGCGACATACGCAGAGAAACTGGTTGTCGGCAATTGTAGGGAAAGGAAATGCATCCGCTGACAACTGGTTCAGAGAACTCAATGCTGACCAAAGTCTTGGAAAATTATCCGAGCATCCTGATTTTCATTCATATATGGAAACATCGATCGGTCCTGGTCCCTCTCCATATTCAACCCAAGATCTACTTGCTTTTACCGAAGACGGCAGCCTGATAGAAAGGTTAAATGATTTTCAGCAATCTGATGAGTGGCGAGGACCTTCCATCAAAGCTCTTGTAAATTCACTAGAGGAGGTCGTAGGAATTAAGCCTCCAGAATTCATTCGTCTTTTGCCACTATTTCTAAATGCAAAACGACCATATCAATACGGAGTAATCAATGGTTTCAAACATCTCTGGGATATGCCCAGCGAAAAACAGCAGAGTCTAGACTGGAACGTCGCATGGAAGATGTTGATCGACTTCTTTGATCGACTCATAAGTAATCCAGAATTTTGGGCAGAAGAAGTCGTTCAAAATGGGGAATTGCTCCCAACCCGCGACTGGATACCGCCTATAATAGCCGAATTTCTTCGTGCTGGCACGAGAGATGACAATAAGGCATATTCTCCAGAATTTCTTCCTGCTGCCTTTTCGTTGATAAAAATATTGCTGGAAAACCTGGAATCGGATGATGATGCGAAGGAAGATGCAATGTCTCAGGCGATTAATTCGTCCAAGGGTAAAGCGATAGAAGCACTCTTCAGCCATACGCTCAGGGTGTGTCGTATTAGCGACGAAAAGTATGGTGACCATGCTGATGCTTGGATTCGCATAAAACCAGCCTTTGATACTGAGCTCCAAAAATGTGAGAATGACAATTACGAGTTTTCGACCTTGGCAGCAGCCTACCTTACGAACATTGAATACATTAGTCGTAGCTGGTTAGAGGCCAATATGCCTAAAATTTTCCCTCAAAATTTTCCGATCAATTTTATTTGTGCCATAGATGGATTGGCGTACGCCTCAGCGACTCGCTCAATCTATGCGTTGTTAATTAAAAATGCAATCTTGGACAGGGCATTGCGGTTGGAATTATCAAAGCGTAAAGATCGAGAAAGAATCATTGAAAGAATTGCACTTGCTTACCTTTGGGGAGATGAACTGCTTGATTCTCCACGTTTCACTTATTTATTCGAATCAGGCCAAATTGAGGATTTGGAAGAAGCCAGCAGCTTTTTATATAGCGTCAGAGACCAGAAATTGAATGAAGAACAAATCGAACGTATACTTTGTTTTTTTGAAAAATGTGTGGTCTGGGTCAAAGAATTACCTGAGCCTCCAAAATCACTCTTGTCGGAGTTGAGCAGATTGGCCTGCTATGTAACCACTATTGGAGACAGAGAAGTCAATCTTTTGTTAGCTGTAGCCAATTATGTAAAGGTTGGATTTAATACTGACATCTTTATAGAAGAACTTGATCGTTTAGTCGAACAAGACCCTGAAAAAGTCAACTCAGTCTTAAAAAAGGTCCTTGAAACATTTGAGCCTGTCTATGATTATGAAGATCGGCTAAAAAATCTGGTGATCAAGCTGGCGACGAAAGGCATGCGAGAGGATGTTCTGCTTCATATCGACCGCATGAGAAAACTTCCTGGTATTGAGCAGTTGTTTAAACAAATTAGTTCAGCTGATTGAGGGTAAGCAGTATCTGCGAACCAATCTTTTTCTAGTTTTTCTGAAGGAAATTTGAAAATGAGGCATCCTGCTTGGCGAGGCGAATCGCCTTCGAGATATATCGGGTTATCATCATAGGTGATAAACTCTACCATTTCTTCAGGAGTGGGAAAAAGCCCTTTTCATATTTTCGGTAGGTAGCTGCATCAGTCATAACCAGATTAACAACCGCATAGACGGGATTATCTGCCATCACAACCTCCTTCTCATGTTGCCTTAATTGTTGAACTTCCCTGACTTGATGGAACTCGTAAACAAGGGGTTCTGTAATTTCAACCCAAACCATTGCTCGTTGAGCTGCTTTCCCGTCCGGCTTCCTAATGGAGCCGATAATTGAATTTATCGTATCTCTGGGATGCTTCAACCACCGTTCGTAACAGGATATACAGGAAAAAATCATGTAACATATCCCGCTCTCAGGAGAGAAACCAATTTTTGAAAATGACTGTTGATTTCAAACACGGTTCTCAAAAAAATAAAATTCCCAATTTTGAAATTGGACGGAAAAAGCTATGGTGGGAAAATGACACTCATCGGCATAATATCTTTCAGAATTTTTATTTTTTGGATATGATAACTCTAATTTCACAACGACTATTTCACCTCAATCAATGGAAAAGCACAAATGAAACTTACCAAAGCAGACCTTGCTCAAGAGGTATATAAAAACCACCCAGCTCTGACAAAAGTCCAGGCTACCGAGGCTGTCGAGTCATTTCTTAGGTTGTCGAAAGATATCCTCATCAACGGATCGGACCTTATGATTAGCGGATTCGGAAAATTTAATGTCAGGAACAAGAACCCACGCCGTGGTCGCAATCCTAAAACAGGAGACGATCTCATGCTAGATTCCAGAAGAGTCGTTACCTTTCATCCATCCGGAATTTTGCGGAAGAAGGTGAATGGAGAATGATTGTTGAATTTGTCGTGGTCTAACTTCAGGATCTTGTATGGGACAGAGGCATGATCTTTAGTCTAACAATAAAGGCAGGAGGTTGTATTTTTTATTTATCATACCAGGAGATCTTCTTTGTCAAAGTCAATATCTCTCCTATCGATTTTGACCGGAATTGTCAACTCGCAAAACAGGAATAGTTATCCTAAAGAAAGTGGTATGGCTCGAGAACTTTCTACCAGATTGAGGTAGCTGCTGTATAGGCGACATTATCATCAAGCTCAAGTTCCATATATACGTCAGCCGTTAAATATGGCTGATCCACTGGTAATGGCTTTCGTTTGAAGCCAATCGATTCGTAAAGTCGTAAAGCCTTCTCCAATTTGGT
>Ga0209346_1001516_pt1 | contig 12381 bp, 10 predicted proteins | sample AutmiccommunBRH9_FD_187381 | JGI IMG/M metagenome (GOLD analysis project Ga0209346, IMG submission 187381) | Deep subsurface microbial communities from Mt. Terri, Switzerland - Autotrophic microbial communities BRH/9 (SPAdes) (version 2) | ecosystem: Environmental > Aquatic > Deep subsurface >...
TTTTCATTAAGAATAGATTTTTCTAAAACAATTCCATTTTCTCGAAAAACGGAGTATTCTACCTCTTTTTTTCCGTTTTTTCCGCTGACTAAAACTTTACTCTCATTGGTATACATTGAACTGTCATACTTATATTCTACTTGAGAATAAATCGTTTTTATCTCAGTTGCCTTTTCACGGCTTTCGACAGTTACAAGAGGTGTCATTGCTGTTACTACAAGCTCATCACCAATATGTATTAACTCACCCTTGAGGCTCGGATTCATTTGATATATTTGATCAGTTGTTATATCAAACATTTCAGCTATTTCCGATATTGTGTCACCTGCTAAAACTGTGTATTTCCTTTCTTCCAAGGTTCCCTTACGTAATAACTCCAGCATTATTGCCTCATCAATTACCTCACCGGGAGCTACTCTTACCTCTTCTGTAGTAATACTCTCTTTAATATTAATACTCTCTACTTGTATTTCCGGTTGATCTGAGGCTTTGAGATCAGCTGCTGCCACACTGTTAAGCTTATTACTCTGTGGCAAATAAACCTGCTTTATTTCCTCTAATAGCTTGTCAGCTGTATATGTATCCTTAACAATACCAACAACCTGACCATCAACTATTAGCTTTACTCCCATAGCTTGTACTGCAAATTTATCAGCTAAGGCAGTAATTGTTTGACTATTATCAAATATGCCCTTGTATTTTTCTTCTTCGATAAAGGTAATTTCGTTCTTAGTATCAATCTTCAAAGTACCATACTGCGATTGAACTTTACGTAATTCTTGGCTTTTCCAAATATCAACAATCGCTCTATTGTCTACTGTTCCTGCCATTTCGCCGTCAATATAAACATTATATAAAGTTATTATTTGTCCCTGATAATAGGCATAACCAATAGAAGCTCCTGCAATTGTCGATCCTGCGACAGCCGTAATAATGATAACCTTTGCTTTTCTTTTAATATAGCTAACTATTGAATCAATCTTTTCTTTTTTCCACGGTTTAGCGTTTCTTAAGTTAGATTTAAATTTACCACTAAGCTCGGTAAATTCACTCAATATTTTCATAAATGCCTCCCCAATAGTCCATATTTTCTTTTTAACCTATAAAACTAGTATTTATACCTATTGATATTAAAAATTTTCGCTCACCTAGTACATTCTAAGCTATTAATATTAAGAAAATGTGTAGAAATATGTCTTGAAAAAGTTTCACCACTTCATTATACACTATTGACACAATTAATTTAAGTATTATTTATCCCGCTATTTGAATTATTTTTGACCCGATAGCTAACCGCCGCTAAGGCTCCCGCTTCTATAAGCGGGGGATAAGCGGCGCTAAGCTCCTGGATAAGTGCAACTAACATTCAGGTGGAGTTTAAAGCTCCATCTGAATGAAGTTTTCTTTACAATCTCTAGTCTATTAGACTAAAAACTATCTGTCTGCGAAGTCTACTATAGAGAATGCTATACTTAGTTGGTTAATATCAGAAGATCTCCGTATTCCAAAAAGAGCTTCGCTAAAGAAATTATTTCGAACAAATCCATTATTAATTCATAATTTCCCGCTACAATGTAAATATCTATGTATTAGCACATTGCTAACTTGTCAGGAGAAAGACAAATAATATATAATGCATTCTATATGTAATCCCTACTTAATTACTCAGTTTTATGCACTAAAGCGTTAAAGGTATTTAAATGTTTCAAACGAAGTTAGATTTGCCGTAAGCAGCGACCATTATCTGAGTACTGCGTCGAATTGCACCTATGCTCGAAGAAAATCGTTGTGCCTGTGGTGCGACTTTTGGGAGTTGCTTTTCTACAACTTTTTCATTCCAGAAAAGCAACGGACGACGGAGCGTGTTGGCAAATCTAACTTCCAATATTAAAATAGGAGGCGTTCTTTATGGGGCGTGAGTTTTTGGATGTTTTCGAAAAATGGGCTGATTCTTACGATGATACTGTTCATGGTCAAGGTGAAGAGTATCGGGAGGTTTTCGAAGGTTATGAAGAGATTTTATCGAGAGTTGCTGAGAAATCGATTGGTACAGTTGTGGAATTTGGAATCGGTACCGGCAATTCAACTAAGAAGCTGTTAGAACAGGGCTTAACGGTAATTGGAATTGAACCTTCAGCGGCGATGCGAGCCATCGCTCAAAAGAAGTTTGCGGATTTATCGATTTATAATGGAGATTTCTTGCAAATACCGGATGCAGTAGCGAAGATTGATACTTTTGCCAGCAGCTATGCCTTCCACCATCTGACGGACCAAGAAAAGGAACAGGCTATTAGATTATACAGCGAGACGCTTGGTTCAGGGGGAAAGGTTGTTTTTGCGGATACGGTCTATGATTCACTAGAAGCTAAAGCGGCTATTATCCGCGATGCAGAGGAAAAAGGGTATGAGAATTTACTAAAAGACTTGCAAACTGAATATTATACAACCGTTGATGTAATTAAAAACATTTTCTTGAATTACTCCTTTACAGTACAGTTTACCCGTTTAAACAAGTATGTCATGTTAATTGATGCGACGAAAAAGTAAGCATTTCGATCTTTTGCATGAACAAGCTGGAATAATTAAGTATTGGATGTGAAAAGAAATGGAATATTATAAAAATGTTCATGAGTTGATTGGCAACACTCCATTAATCGAATTAACCACTTTCAAGCTACCTGAAGAAGTTCGCCTTTTTGCCAAGCTGGAGTTTTTTAATCCCGGCGGCAGTGTAAAGGATCGCTTAGGCGTGGAATTGCTTAACGCCGGTGAGCAGGCTAATAAATTAGTTAAGGGTGGTACAATTATTGAACCCACCGCCGGGAATACGGGAATCGGCATTGCCCTGGCTGCAGTAAACCGCGGATACGAGGTTATTCTTGTTGTCCCCGAAAAATTTAGTATCGAAAAACAAGAGCTTGTTAAAGCGCTAGGTGCAAAAATCATTCATACACCAACTAAGCTTGGAATGCAAGGAGCAATTGAAAAAGCAAATGAACTTGCCAAGGAAATCCCCAATTCCTTTGTACCTAATCAGTTTGCCAATCCCGCTAACCCATACGCCTATTACCGAACACTTGGACCTGAGCTGTATAAGCAAATGGATGGAAAAATCGATATCCTAATTGCCGGTGCGGGTACCGGAGGGACTTTTATGGGGGTAGCACGATATCTTAAGGAAAAGAACCCGAATATAAAAACAATAATTGTGGAACCCGAAGGTTCGATTCTTAACGGTGGCGAAGCCGGTTCTCATAAAACTGAAGGAATTGGCATGGAGTTCCTTCCTATATATATGGATACTTCTTTTTTCGACGGAATCTACACAATTCCTGATGAGGATGCCTTTAACCGCGTTAAAGATTTAGCTAAGCAGGAAGGATTGCTAGTTGGCAGTTCTTCGGGCTCAGTTATGCAGGCTTGCCTCTTGGAAGCTCAAAAAGCAGAGGCCGGAACCAATATTGTTACTATTTTCCCAGACAGCAGTGAACGCTATTTAAGTAAAAAAATCTATCAAGGGGGTATTTAGATGAGACAAAAAACCAAGCTTATCCACGGTGGAGTTGGCGAGGATCTGCAAACAGGTGCTGTGTCAGTCCCAATCTATCAGGTTAGCACCTATAAGCAGGAAGAGGTAGGTAAGCATAAGGGCTATGAGTATTCCAGAACTGGTAATCCGACCAGACACGCTTTAGAGGAACTGATAAAAGATATTGAGAACGGAGTAGCCGGCTTTGCTTTTAGCTCAGGGATGGCGGCGATAACTTCCGTAATGATGCTTTTTAGTGCCGGTGACCATGTTATTTTAACCGATGATGTTTATGGCGGTACTTATAGATTGATGTCCAAGGTCCTAAATCGGTTAGGTATTGAGGCAACCTTCGTAGATACCAGTGACTTAGCCAATATTACCAAGGAAATAAAAAATAACACCAAAGCGATCTATGTGGAAACGCCGACTAATCCGATGCTAAAAATCACGGATCTTCAAGGTGCTGCGGCGATTGCTAAGGAAAAGGGTCTATTATTAATTGTCGATAACACCTTTAATACTCCTTATTGGCAAAGCCCCCTTGATCTAGGAGCAGATATTGTACTACATAGCGCTACAAAATATTTGGGCGGACATAGTGATGTAGTTGCTGGATTGGTAGTGGTGAATTCTCAGGAATTAGCTGAGCGTGTTCACTTTGTCCAAAACTCTGTCGGAGGAGTATTAGGTCCGCAGGACTCTTGGCTATTGATGAGGGGGATTAAAACCCTAGGTATTCGAATGGAAGAGCATGAAAAAAACACTGCAAGGATTATTCAGTTTTTGCAAAAGCATCCGCTGGTTAAGAAAATATATTATCCTGGGCTGGAAACTCATAACGGACATCAGCTAGCGTCAAGACAACAAAGAGGCTTTGGCGGAATGGTTTCCTTCGATGTCGATGATGCTGCTAAGGCGATGGAGATTATCAGGAGGCTTAAATATTTTACGCTTGCTGAAAGCTTAGGGGCTGTTGAGAGTCTAATCTCGATCCCGGCTAAAATGACCCACGCCTCTATTCCTTTAGAGCGTAGAGCAGAGTTAGGAATTACGGATAGTCTGATCAGGATTTCTGTAGGATTAGAAGATGTTGAGGATTTAATCGAGGATTTACAACAAGCGTTTGCAGGGTAACAGAGATTAAAGCCCGTACTCACTTTATACAGTGGTACGGGTTGTTTCATTAGTTATATCCTTAAGATAATGGTGAAGAAAAGCGATCATGATACACAAAGCCTAATATAGCTACTAAGAACAAAAACAACATAATTATTAATAAATTATTCATCGAAGTATAATCATAGAGAAAGCCGCCTACTAAAAATCCCAGCATCCTTCCTGCTGATGCTGCGCCACTTACAACTCCTTGGTAAAAACCCTTCTTTCCTTTTGGTGCTAATTGATCAGCTGCAGTAGGTACAGCAGGCCAGACTAGCATTTCTCCAAATGTCATTATTACCATTGCAAGTAAAAAACCAGAATACAAAGTATTGTTAAATAAAATAGCATAGGCTAGAAAGAATATTAGCGTTCCAGAAATCATCTGCTGTTTAGTTGTTTTTAACAGCTTATTAGTCACAATAGCCACTATTGGCTGACCTAAAACTATTAAAGCCCCATTTATTGTCCATAGCAAGGTATACATTGATAACGAAATTCCCAAAGTCTTCATGTAGGAAGAGATACTGGTTTGCCATTGAACATATGGCATCCAAGTTAATATAAAGGCAAAAGCTAAAATTATTAATGGAAGGTAACTTCTAAATTGTCGTTTTACAAAGACAGAATCCGGCAAGCTATTTTTATGTATTACTGTTTGTTCACTAGACAATATCCAATATTTTTTCTTAAATCCAAAAACAATTATTAATAGAAAAATTACAAAGGCAACAGCATTAGCCGGGAAAATTAACCTAAAAGAAACCTGGGCAACAATTCCTCCCAATACTGAACCTAATGCCACACCAAGATTTTGCGCTACATATAATATATTAAAGGCTTTTCTGCCACCTTCTTGCCAAACAGCTCCCGCCATGGCATACATCGAAGGAAATACCAGACCCGTACTAAGTCCTAATAAAAGCATTAATAAAACGTATTGGGTCAAAGTATCGGCAAAGGTTAACAGAAAAACAAAAATAATAGCTGAACTCGTCCCTAGTAAAATTGTTCTTTTTGCCCCCCACTTATCAAATAAATAGCCGCCTGATAAACTGCCGAGAATACCTGCCCCTTGTTGAAGCATTAAGACAATACCAGCAATTGAAACAGTTTTACCTAAAACTTCAACAATGTATAAGGTGTTAAGCGGCCACAAAAAGGAAATTCCCATTATATTTATTGCCATACTAATCGCTAATAACCAGATAACTCTTGGATAACTTCTAAATAATTTGATCATCGGTATCCCCTTCTTCATCTTTTCATCATTAATTGTAATTGTAACGGGTTCCGAAATATTTTTAAAGACATTTTTTTAGAAGCAGCCCTATTAATATCCAGCATATCTGATTAAGAGAGAAAAAATAAAAAAAGCCTATAAGAACAAGTACAACTATTATAATAATCGAAATTCGCTTCTTTATTACCATAAGCAAAAAAACTCCTTCTTTTGGTGTTAAAGAAGGAGTCCTGTTGAAACTAAAGCAAAAACAATATATGACAACTCTAAGTTAAGGATGCTTTAATTTTGATGCTAGATTAATACTTTTGTATTTTTTCCCTATGCAATGTTAACCAACTTGTTTTATTTCCGTGGGTATCATATTCAGGTTCAACTAATAGAATAATTTTACCATCCAAAAGCACACTCTTTACTTTCTTTCCAATCTCTACTTCGTCACTTCCTTCAAGAGGTTTTCCATTTTGCTCTCTCACTTCTTGAATGTTAGTCTGAGAAATAATCTCTTGTACTGTTAGTACTTCAGCTTCTCTTCCCACAAAGTACTTGCCTTTAAAGCGACCATCATTACCGCTTAAGCGCAAGCCTATTCCTGCTAGCGCTCCAATTACTCCTCCGCCAGTACCTCCGTGCTCAGAAAGATGAATTCCTATTTCTTTGGCAGTTGTGTATGCCTCTTGTTTAGTAAGAACAGTTTCTTTTGCCTTTTTCCCATAATCTATAAGTTGCTGAGGATTCTTAATCCTATCCACTACAGCAACACATAACCCAGGATCTGACCCGGCAGCACTTTTTTTAAGCAAAAATTTTTGACCATAATCAATGATCTTTTCCAGGCAGCCATCTATTAATTCGACACCAAAGCACATGGAGCTGTTATGGGATGTATAAGGAATATCTGGATGAACAAAAAGCTGATGTCTGGATATGGCATCTGTGCTGCCCCAGCAGTTCTTAACAATTTTCTTAGAAAATTCTAGAGCCAGTTCTCCTGTTCCTACAGTGTTATGATTATCCGTATCATCTATACATATTAAAGCCTTCAATTGAATCCAAACCCCCTTTACTTAGCTTTTCTCATGTCTTCGCCCTTTAAAATACTATCAACTATATCATCTTCCAGCTGCAGATTAAAAAAGGTTTTATAGAAATATTTCACTTCCTCTTTGATGTCAATATGTTCAAACTTTTCGGGATAAACGGTCATTGCAGTCCATAACAAGGCAAGCGGCGTTTCAACCGAACCAGGATGACCCCAACGCGATATGCCATTAGGAAGTTTATAAACTTTGCCATCTTGTACTGCTCGAATTCCTGACCATTGAGGACTACCCTGTATTAACTTCACAGCCGTTGTTTCGTTGGCAATTATGACTTCAGGATTCCAAAGTAAAATTTGCTCAATATTAGCATAATAATCGTTTCCGACTAAGTTTAGCTCTTCTCCAACTGATACATTAATTACACCTGCTGCTGTTGACCAATCGGCGGCGAGAGAATTTTTATTAATCGTTCTAGTTGCTTGATTTTCTGAATGATAAACTCTTACTCTTTCATCTAAAGGGATATTTCCTACGACCTGCTCTACTCTTGCTATTATATCAATATAGTATTCGATATATTTTTCTGCTTCCTCTGCTTTTCCAATTGCTTTTCCGATTATAGATATAGCTTCTTGTTGCTCTTCTATATTGGAATATTCAACAATAATATAGGGTAGCCCTGATTTGTCGAGCTTTTCCATTTCCTTTTCATTTTCCGCCGTGTCTCCTCGGATAATAACTACATCAGGCTTAATTCTTAATAATTCTTCAATATTAATTGTTTCCGACCTGGGGACAGAAGCTTCTAATATCTTTGGAAATATCTCGCATAATAATACATCTCGCTTCAATCCACCTGGTACACCCACTAAATCATTTCCTCCACCTAACAAGCTCACAGCATATCCAGCAAACGAATAAAGTGCAGCTATTCTATCCACCTCTTTGGGAACCAGCACTTCTCGTCCAAAACTATCTCTTACTAAAATAGTATCCGTTTTCTCATCAGCTTGGGTTGATCTTTCCGTAATACCTTCACCACAACCAGTTATAAAAAATGATATAGATAAAATTATCAATAAAATAGATGTAATTCTAAGTCTTGCCACCAGTTTCAACCTCCCTTACATTAGTCTAAAGTGTTTTAAGGGGAACTATTTGTCGCGAATCTCCTTCTTCCCATTGAAAAGAAAGCACTTTGGACTGTATGTTAAAAGTACTGGACATATTATCCGCCGTTAACACTTTTAGCGGACTGCCTTGAACAGTAATTTTATTATCGTTCATTAAGGCTACCCTTGTACTAATATTATGGTTTTCGAAATAAAAGGCATGATTAGGAAAATGGGTCGCCATAATTACCGTTATGTCGGTCTCTTTTACCAGCTGTATAATAGTTTCTAAAAAGCTTAATTCATGGCGAAAATCCAAGTGAGCTGTAGGTTCATCCATAATCAAGATCGATGTCTGCTGAGCTAAAGCTCTGGCCACTAAAACCAATTGAGTTTCACCCCCACTTAACTGCGTGTAAGGTTTCTCCTTATAATGAATCATTCCAACCCTCTTTAGTGCTTCTTCAGCTATTTCTCTATCATTGGTCGCAGGTATGGAAAACAGCCCTGTATATGCAACCCTTCCCATCAAAACTACATCAATTACTTTAAATGGAAAAGACTTCTCGTGAACCTGTGGTATATAGGCTACTTCTCTAGCAATTTCTTGTGGCTTCATGCTTTTAACATCTTTGCCACCGAGCCTTATGGTGCCTCCAGAAAGATTTAAAATGCCCAGCAAGCATTGAATAAGTGTTGATTTTCCACAACCATTGGGACCAAAAAGAGAAAAAATTTCACCCTTATTGATCTCTAGGCTAATATTTTGGAAAACTCGTTCTTTTCCATAAGAAAAAGTTGCATTGTCAACCTGGATTAGAGCCACAATTACCAGCCTCTTCCCTTAGTTCTTTTTAATAAATAAATAAAGAAAGGAGCTCCGAGTAATGATGTCAAAATGCCCAAAGGAATTTCAGAACCTGTTAAAGTCCTTGCTAAATTATCAACAAGGACTAAATAGCCTGCACCAAGAGATAAGCTCACAGGAATTAGCACCTGATTGTTATTTCCCACTAGCATTCTACCAATATGAGGTATAACAAGTCCTACCCATCCTATGATACCACTGACACAGACAGCTCCTGCTGTTGCTAATGTGGCAAACAGGATTGCTAAACCCTTTACTAAGAAAATGTTTACTCCTAAAGCCTGAGCTTCTCTATCTCCCATAGATAAAATATTCAAACGCCACCTTATGGCTATTAAACCAATAATTCCAATGGACATAGGTATGGCAGAAATTAAAATATCCTGAAATTCGGCTGATGCCAAACTCCCCATTAGCCAGAAAACTATACTAGGCAGTTGTTCATAAGGGTCTGCAATATATTTTAATAACGATACTAAAGAGGAAAAAATAGCTGAAACAATAACTCCTCCTAGTACTAGCATAATAGTTGGCGTAGAATTATAATTAAAACCAATTATATAACTTAAAACTACAGCCAATAAACCAAAGCTAAAGGCAAATAAATATATATAAGTAGATTGATTTTGAAATAATATTATAGCTAAGGAAGCACCAAAACCTGCTCCTGCACTTACACCAAGGATACCAGAGCTAACAAGAGGGTTTCTAAATAGTCCCTGAAATGATGCCCCGCTTACCGCCAAACTCCCTCCAACAATAGCTCCTAGAATAATTCTAGGCAGACGAATATCCCATATCACATTAACTGAAGTATCCGATGATTTTAATTCAACAAAACCAATTTTAAATCCTAAAACGTTAAGGACATCGGATATTGATAAAGGATATCTACCAATAAATAAGGATAAGAAAATAATTATTAATGGTCCGGCAATAAATGCTGAATATGCTAATACTTTTTTCATAACAACAACTATTCAATGATTGTTATTTTCGAAACCTGTTTAACCCACCACTTAGGACCTCTGTCATGATTTATTAGCTGTATTGGACCTCTCTCAGCATCCAATACCTCTCCATTAACCATCCAGCCAAACCCTACACCATTTTCACTAATCCTCTCAGGTTCAAGCTCCTTGATATCACCATCTGCGCCCTCCACAGAAATAACCGAAACTTTTTCTACATTTATGTAATCTAGAAAAGCCTCTAACGGTATTCCTACCCAAGTCTCTTCTCCACCATTCTTTTCAGCTGCTACTATTTCTACCGCGCCTATTTTTTCTGCATCTTTATTTGTAAATTCAAAAGGCTCTTTTCCGACCACTTCAACATTTATGCTCCACTCCCCAATTACCTCTACTCCAGTAACTTGAGTATCGTCAGCCTGCTCTCCAGCAACTTCGGTATCCTTAGCCTGCTCTCCGGTGTTGGTACTATCTGTTCCAGACTGGCTACATCCACTAAATAGAGCTAATATTAATATGAGTGCTACTAATAAAATTTTTCCTGATTTCATATAAATTCCCCTTTCATTTTTCGTTATGCTCGTAAGTGCATAACGCAGCTAAAAAATAGATAGATAACTACCTTATCTATACTACTATTTTCATCCCACTTTTAAATAAGGGATATGTATTCTATTTCATAACGAACTTAAATAAATTCTATATAGCAATTGATAATATGTCAATATTAATTTATTAATCATTATATCATTCAATAATTATCTTCTACCAAAGTAAATAATGATTCTCCTAATTTTTCATCACCAAAACCTGCAATAATATTTTTTCCTTCTTTCTGAAGCCACTGAACAAATATATCTGCATCTTGATAATTAACATTTGGTACTCGTTCTGGATTAACCACTATCAATGCGAAAATATTATTCAACAGTTTCTGGTCTCTGATGCTAATTGCATTTTCTTTACTGGCGAAAATTGTTATATTGTCATTGTTACGGGCAAGCAAATAACTTACTTTGTCCACCAGTGTGTATGCCTCTTTTTCTGCAGCCAGATGCAGAATACCCAAATTTCCGGCTACTCCAGGTGAAACTAGGTACCAATTACCCACGGGAACTATTCCGGTATTTTCCCATATTTCCTGTTCGCGTAAGTGTGTTCCGGATTGATCACCACGACTTAAAAAATTCGATTTTGAAAAAGCAATTTGTTTAAATAGTTCAGTAACTCCTTTATTATTAGATGATTTTAGTTTTGCCGGATCGGATAGCGGTCCAACTAATATATAATCATTATCCATTAATGGTACTCTCTTAGTTCCCCATCCTTCGCTCATAAATTGTTCTTCAAGCTTAGGAGCATGAGTTAAAACTATATCTACGCGTCCTTCCCGAGCGATTTCTAGGGCACGACCGCTTCCAACTGCAATATGTCTCAACAAAATATTGCTATATTGATAAAAAGTACTTTCTAATAAATCAAGTAATCCAGCTTCCACAGGTTCCATCGTACTTGCAAGTAAAAGATTGCGACTTGGTTTCTTAGAATTAGTTGTTATTTCACCTGACGGTTGTCTTTCAGTTTTAGCTATTTTATTTGAAAACCGGTGCAATTGACTGTCTAGTTCTTCTATGAATGGTTTATAATGAGAAAGTAGTTCTTTACCTTCACTAGTAAGTGAGGTTCCTCCACCTGCATAACCCCCAGGTTGTTTTTCTACTAACTGCAATCCAATGGCATTTTCAGCTTCTTTAATTAAGCCCCAGGCGTATCGATAAGAAAAGCCAAGCTTTGATGCAGCACTACTGATGGAGCCGTAAATCATTATGTTATCCAGTAAGTTAAAAAGGTTGTTTCCTGATATACGTTTTTTTCCATCTAATTCAAAAGAAACTTTGAGAGATGCCCATGCCTTTAAATTATCCAAATCAATCACTACCTAACTCTTTATCTTCGGTTTCAACAAGACTCCATCTGAATAAGTCTCGCTTTATCTGAAAATATCATAAACCTGTTATGATTTTACTACATTGCCGAAACAATTTCCATAAATAAGAACAGTATTCACAACAAATTGCATTTAGAATTGCAATTTACGAAATAATTTCAGCTTAGTAATTGTTCACTTATACTCTCTAGTGAGCCGGGGAAGTTTTTATCATATAAAAAACTGAGGAGCTTCTCCTCAGCCTAAAACAGCGTTTCTATAGTGCCTAACTAGCACTTTTGTATCGGCTACATCTAATTCTACATCTGCTACACGTCTATTTACAAATTTAATAGACTCATGCATTTTACTAATTTCGTTCAATAAAACCTTCTCGCTGGTTTGGTTTTCTATGCGTTGTTCTCGTAATTCCCTAAGGAATGTCAGCTGATTTGATTCAAGGATTTCAATTTTAGTTTTGATTGAATTGACGTCATCTTTAAAAGCTGCAAGCTCGCTACTAAGTG
>Ga0209346_1001520_pt1 | contig 12360 bp, 10 predicted proteins | sample AutmiccommunBRH9_FD_187381 | JGI IMG/M metagenome (GOLD analysis project Ga0209346, IMG submission 187381) | Deep subsurface microbial communities from Mt. Terri, Switzerland - Autotrophic microbial communities BRH/9 (SPAdes) (version 2) | ecosystem: Environmental > Aquatic > Deep subsurface >...
ACCGGTTGGCTCGAAATCATATAAATTTTCCTGAACGCCACTCCCGTTCCGAGGAAGAAGAACAGCAACAGGAACAATGGCGTCGTTCCCAGCCAGGTGTCAAACAGCCACCCGAGGAAGAAACCGGAAGCCACGCCTCCGATCAGATAGCTTAGCACCCTTGCGCCGAGCCGCTGACTTTCGTCGGGCCCTTTGTTCCGGTGCCCCGCTTTGATCCGCTCCCGATTCTGTGCCGATATCAGTCGCTCGTCCAGCGATGAAACCCGCACATCCTCTTCGAGGGGATCCCGATCAGATTCGCTTGCTGCCATAACAGACCCTTTAAATGCCCCGAAGAGCGCCAAAAAAAGCCAGAAACAACAGCAGGCCGACCCGCCAAGGCGCGGTCCGTTTAGGAAAGGAGTGAGCCCAAGTCAACAGCGATGCTGCAATGCAGAAAATTCAATGTTTGCGCGGCAGAATATTCGACTGATCCGGAGGAAAAAGTGCGTTGCGAACCAGCGAACTCGTGGCCTGCCATCGGCTTGAGGGCGATCCTTGGGCCTCGCTGGTGGCAGGTTCGGTTCCGGAATATTGCCGACTAGAAAATATGATAGATCGCCATGCAGGCCGCCAGTCCGACACCGATATTCAGCGGCAAGCCAATCCGGACAAAATCGGAAAAGCGGTAATTTCCCGCAGTATAGACCAATGTATTGGTCTGGTAGCCGACCGGCGTCGCGAAACTGGCCGAGGCGCCGAACATCACCGTCACCAACAGGCTGCGGACATCGACGCCGGTTTGCTCGGCTATGCCGATCACCAGCGGCGTCATGATCACGGCCACGGCATTGTTGGTCGCCGTTTCGGTCAGCAGCGAGGTCAGCGCATAGACGGAAATGATCAGCCAGAGCGGCGAGATCATCTGCAGCAGCGGCAATAATATGTCGATGATCAGCTGCACCGTGCCGGCATTTTGCAGCCCCTGCCCCACCGCCAGCATCCCGAAAATCAGGACCAGCACATTGCCATCAATGGCCGACCAGGCCTCATCGCTGTCTATACAATTGGTCAGCAGGACCGCCGCAACCCCCAGCATCGCCAGTGCCGCGATCGGCATCACGCCGAGAGTCGCCGCGATGATAATGATCGCGAGCGTGAGAATGGCCACCGGTGCCCGGCGCCGGCGGTAGGCTCGTGACTCAGGTTCCTGCAAATGCACCAGATCCGCATTCTCCTGCAATATCCTGACCGACAGATCGTCGGTCTGCACCAGCAGGCTGTCGCCATGCCTGATCCGGGCTACAGACAGCCTGGGACCGGCAAGATGGCTTGGTCTGGACAAGCCCAGCACGCGCGCCGGAATTCGGGACAGGAACGGAAGACTGGGCAAGGACTTGCCGACGGACCGGTGGGACGGACCGATCACCAGCTCGACCAGCTTGAGATGCTCATCGGTCGATCCGATGGCGGGTCGCTTGCAACCCGCATAGCCCACGGAAATTCCGTCCATTTGGGTGAGCGACATCAATTCTTCCTGGGTCACCGAGGCGATAAAAATGTCTCCGCCCTCGATAAGATGGTCGGCAAAGGCCAGCCGGTCGATCCCGTTGCCGGTGACCCGCCCCAGTATCGTGATGCCCGATGCAGTAAACGCTCTGATTTCAGAAGTTTTCCTTCCGACCAAATCGCTATCCTCGCCGATCCGGATGTCGGTCAGATACCGGGAGTCGTCCGACTGGTCGGACAGGCTTTCGCTATCGCGTTTCGGCAGAAACAGCGGCCCCAATATCGCGATCATGACGATTCCCGTCGCCGCTGCGATCAGACCGACCAGGGTTATTTCGAACAGTCCGAAGGGCGCTTGCCCGTTTTCCTGGGCCACACCATCCACCAGCAGATTGGTCGAGGTGCCGAGCAGGGTCAGACTACCGCCCAGAATCGATATATAGGAGAGCGGGATCAGCAGCTTGCTTACCGCAATGCCCGACACTTTGGCGATTTTGCGCATGATCGGGATCAGAATGATGACCACCGGCGTATTGTTGACGAAGGCCGAGGAAGCAAAAGTCCCGCCAAGGAACCCGCCGATCGCCAGATAGGGCCTGTTTTCCGCCTTGCGTGCGGCAAAACCGGCCAGCGCTTCAATCACGCCGGTGCGCACCAGCGCCCCCGACAATATGAACATCGCGCCGATGGTAAGCGGTGCGGGATTGGAAAAGACCGATAGCAGGTCGTTGCTGCTGAGCAGGCCGATCGCAAGCATCAATCCCGCCGCGACCACCGCCGTCACCGCAGGGGGGCGGCGTTCCCCGACAAAGGCCACGAACAAGGCAATCAATATCACCAATCCGGCATAGGGCTTTGCGATATCCCAATAATAAGCCCAATCCAAGTTTCGCTCCTAAGCCACGGGTCGCTGGGGCATGCCTTAACAGCAAGTCGGCATGTTTCGCCAGCAAAAGGGAACCCCCTGCATTATTTTGGCGAGAAGGGAAGATGCGTCGTGATCCATGCAGGATCAGATCGACATGGAAATCAAAAAAGGGCGCATCGAAACAATCGACACGCCCTATTCACACTTTGCGATCAGTGGGACCTTCAGGGACAGCGCGAATCCCGCACCGGCGCAGAACTGTCCCGCGTGTTCCAGGTACCGCTTGGCGTCTGGTATTTCTCGCCGGGCACCGTGCGCACAATCAGGTTGCATCCCGAGGTAAAGGCAAATTGCTCGACCGTCGAATTGGTTTCCTGTGCCTTGCGGGTATAGGCTGCCTTGCGCTTGATATTGATATCCTCGACCAGGGCCTTGATCGCCGGTGAAGGCGATGTGACATAGCCAAGATAGCCATCCGGTTTCTCGCCGATGACGCCCGATGACCGCGCCGCTTCATAGGCAGGGTCGCGCTGTGCCATCACCGGCACGGCGACCACCGCCGTCAAGATGAGACCGCCGATAACAGCCAAGGCCTTGTTTTTCTTTGCATGGTCAAACATCAGAAAATATCCGCTTCCTCGTTGATTAAACTCTTTGCATCCCCGTCCAGGCGATACACCACTTCCTGCTTGATGTTGATATTGAGATTGATGACTATCGGCTTGTCCGGCGCACTTACCTGCACGCAGGCCGAAAACCCAGTCAAAGTCCCAAAAATCAGGCCGGCAGTGGTTAAGCTCCTCATTTTAAGACGAATCGCATCATATGCTTGCTCCGTCAATTGCCTTGTCTGATACATTGCCATCGCTTTCCCCCGGCTGAATGGGTTATTCATTGTCTTCAAGCACCTTCACGGCTTCCTTGGCCCGCGCCTCCTGCGCGCGCAAGAGCGCAGGCAAATTCTGCCCGACCAGTATTTCCGGCTCATAATAGGATTTTGCACTGCTCATCAATTGCATGAATGGCGCCTGGATCCGGACATTGAACTGGATCGGAATGCGCGCGAGCTGCCTGGTGATGAAATTCCGGCTCGCATCATCGCCTTGCTGCAACCCGTCGAATTTCACTTCGGTGATGATTTCGCCCGCGATGTCGCCGTTCATGCCGATGGTAAGATTGCGATACTTGATCGACTTCAGCGCATTGAAGGCGAAATTCGCCATCGTGCCCATATCTTCATAAGTGAGTTCGCCGACATAGGCGAGAGAGCCGCCGCCCGCGCGCGCCACCAGATAACCGCCGACAATCCGGCCGCCATCCTGATCAAAGACCATCGGCAGCTTGCCGTCGAACACACCGGTCGCGGTCATGTTCTCGAAATCGAACTGTGTCAGGAACTGGGCCGCATCTACGCCCTCGACAGTGAATTGCAGTCGCCGTTCAGCTTCCTCGCTGAGATCCAATATGGTCGGCTCGAGATACAGCTTGCCGCCGGCGAACGGCCATTCGCCACCCTCGACCTGCATCTTGTAGTCGGGCAGCAGTCGGTAGCGGATTTGCCCGTTGAAGACGGCAACGCCGGGATTGACCTCGGACAGGCTCACAATCTGGCCCGGTGCCGTTTCCAGCGCCAGCAGATCGGAAAATTTGATCTCGCCCGCCAGACCGGTCACCGGACCAAAGGCTGCCGCCAGATTGATGCCGTTGGTGCGAAAGGCCCCCGTGCTCTTGATGCCATTTTCCGAAGCATCCCAGTCAATCCGTCCCGAACCGGAGATTTCGCCCTGGACGTTGGCAACGACACCCAGTGTCAGCGGCGTCAGCAATTCCGGCTGGAAGCGTTCGGTGAACATCAGCGACGGCACGTCAATCAGCGCCCTGCCATCGTTATTGCCGAACATGTGGAGGATATCAACCGCCGCCACCGCGGTCAGCGTCTCCGGCTCCCGGAGCCGACCCGTGGCGGCAACCGCTTTGCCGTCAAACCGCAATCGGACGTCGCTGCTTACCATCGGCCGGAATCGTTCCACCGGTTGCTCGTCGCGAACCAGCAGGCTGGCATCGGCCAGAAATTCGCCATTCTCGTAGCGCCAGTCGCCCTCGATCTTTTCCATCAGCAGCGGCACATTGGCCACCTGGCCGGACGCGCCCTCGATGCGACCGTTGATCGTCCGCCCGAAGCCGGCGCTCAGGACGGCCATGTCCAGCCGCGTCATGTTCCCAGCCGTCCCCAGCCTGATTCCGACATTCTGTGCCGTCAGACCCTTCGCCCGGGAATAGCCCAGCACGCCGCTGGTAATGGCGAGCGGCGTGCCGCCAACATCGCCGTTCAGCCTGAGCGATGGCGCATTGGCCGCGATGTTGATGTTCGAACCGCTGCCGGAGACCATGGCATCACCCTGCGGGCATAATCGCGCGCTGGTGGGTCCGGCGTTCAACGAAGCGGTGCGCAGGCTGGCAAACTGGAGATTGATGCACTGGCGGAACAGCGCGAAACTGCCGTCCCGCCCGATTGATCCGCTGACCGGTATCTGCAGCCCGGTAATCTGCCCATCGCCCAGCGGTCCGGTCAGGATGATCCGTCCATCAATATTGGTGCCGCCCTCGCGCGTCGGCGAAAAAGCCATGGCCGGAATTTTCAGCTGTGCCGAACCGGCCTGATAATTGGCCATTTCGAACCGTCCGGAAAATCCGCGCGACAGGCTGCTGTCGTCGAGCAGCAACGTGGCGCTGGGGAAACCACCGCCTTCCAGCCGGATATTGCCATCGGCCAGCATCCGGATATTCTTGTCGGTAAAAGCCAAAAGCAAGGGATTGCTCAGGCTTGCGGTCGCGCCGGATCGCGAGCGGGCGCCAAGCGCGTTGAGCGACAGCGTCGTTCGCCCTTCTTTTTTCGTAAACTTGATATCGCCGGAGACATCGAAATGGTTGCCGGCCTGCTGGACCGCTTTCGCAAACCTCTCTGCGAGCGGACCAACCGGCGTCCCGGCCACCGCTGCAGACAGCCGTCCCGCCTCGTGCAACAGACTTTTGTCGGCGCGAGCGCCACGAATTTCCGGCATCCCGGTAAAGCTCGCTGTCAGCGCTGTCGCTCCATAGCCGAGCGTAAACGGCCCCTTGACCTGCGAACTGTCCGCGCTTCCATAGGGGGATCGCAATCCGCCTGCAGTCAGATCGACATTGCCACTGCTCTGGCTGAGATCGCCTGCCAGGCTGAGCGAGGCCCTGATTTTCTGACTGCTATAAGCGGCATAGCGGACCGGCCCGCTGGTCAGTCCGACCTTGCCGGACCAGCTGGCCAGATCTTCGCCAAGATCCAGCGAGACCTGCGCCGCCACATCCTTGGCATCCAGGTCCCGATCACCGCAGGATATGGTCGGCAGCCGCAATGGCCCCTCCAGATGCGGTTTCTTTCCGCGAATTGCCACTTTGCCGAAAAAGGTCGGACTCGCAAGGCCGCAACCGCCAGCGTCAAGCTTCCGGCTGATCGCCGCCATTTCGCCGCTGAATCCGTCGTGCAATCCACCGGCACCATTGAGCACCAGGCCGATGGCGCCATAGTCGCTATCGATGCGGAGTTTTGCGTCGGACAGGCCCAGCCAGACGTCCGGCAGCGCCAGCGGGCTGTCATCGGTCGGATCGGTGAACTTGTCTAGTTCTCCGAAACTCAGCTTGCCATCTTCCAGCCGCCCGAACAGCTTGACCCCGCTTGCCCGGACCCAGTTGATACCGACCCCGCCCCGGCTCAGGCTGTTGCCAACCTCGACCAGCTCGGCCGTCAGGTCGGGACGGTCCGGATCACCGATCACCAGATTTCGAATGACCTGCCGGCGAAGCCCGATGTCATCGATCTCGTAGCTCGCCGTGACGTCCATCTCGTCGAGCTGGGAGCGGACGATATTGTCCGCCAGCGTCGTGCGGCTGACCCAAAGTGCGATCAGTCCGACCAGAAACAGAACAAGCAATATCCCGCCGTACAGTCGAAACCGGGAACGGCGACCGACGGGGTCATTGACGATTTCTTCTTCCATTGCAGTTGAAATGCCGAACTCTTGCTTAAGTTGCAATGTACAAGTGTCAGGGGGACGGTTTTCGCGGGTTATAGCGTATTGGACATTTCCGGCCTGTTTTCCGCTTATCACCGATGTTCTTTCTTTGTTCTGATTATAAGAAACCATGGCCAAGGAAAATGAAATTCGGTCCGGCACCCCCAATCGCGCTAGCGGTCATCGCGCCCGGCTTCGTCAGCGTATATTGAAGGGTCAGGGCAACAGTCTGCACGACCATGAACTGGTCGAATATCTGCTCGCCCTTGCCGTACCGCGGCGCGATACCAAGCCTCTGGCCAGGCAATTGGTCGATGAATTCGGTGGCTTTTCGCGGCTTCTGATTGCGGATGCCGATGCGCTCGCAAATTACCCCGGCATGGGAGCAACCAGCGTCGCGGCGCTGAAGATCGTCCAGCTGGCGGCCTTGCGCCTGATCTCCGAGCCGGTACGGACACAGCCCATTCTGGGAAGCTGGCAGGCACTGCTGGACTATTTGCGGGCCGATATGGCCCATCTCGGCCATGAACGGGTCCGCGTCCTGCACCTCGACAGCAAGAACCGGCTTATCCGCGACGAACTGGTCAGCGAAGGATCCATCGACCAGGCGGCCATCTATACCCGCGAAGTCATCAAGCGCGCCCTCGCTCTGGGATCAGCCGCGATCATCCTGGTGCACAACCATCCCAGCGGCGACAGCACGCCCAGTCGGCAGGATATCGCGATCACCAAGGATATCTGCGCCGCCGGCCGCACGCTCGGCATCACCGTGCACGACCATATCATCATCGGCCGGGACGGCCACACGTCCTTCCGCTCGAAGGGCCTGATCTAGGTGCCGCAAGGCCGGTCACAAGCAACAGGTCAATACAGGAACATCGGCATGTCCTCGATCTGGATCAGGCTGGCGCGATACTGGTTGGCGTCATAGAGGCCCGATACATTCACCCCCTTGGTCGCCTCCAGCAAGGTGCCGATCGGGACCGTGCTGTAATTGCCGTCGGCAAGGCAGACCATATTGGCCATCCGGTCCTGCTCGATCAGCTGCACCGCCAGCGCGCCAAAGGCAAAGCCGACCATCCGGTCCATGGCGTCCGGTTCGCCGGCCCGCATCAGATAGGCGAGTTCCTGCACGATCGTCCGCTGGTCGGAGCGTGCCTCGATTTCGCGGGCCAGCTGCGTCCCGATATTGAGACCGTCGCGGTTGGTGTTCGACTTGTTGATTTCGTCGGCAAAATCGGTGGCACCGGAGAGCTTGGCCCCTTCCGAGACCAGGCAGATCGCGTAGGATTCGGGATTGGCCTGCTTGTCGCCGAGCAGCAGCGGCAACAATATGTCCATATCGGCGGGCACTTCCGCGATCACCGTCCGGTCGGCCTGCGACAGAAAACCCGAAAGCAGGGCCGTCTCACCGGACCGGCGTCCGAACAATTCGATCACCGCGATCCGCTCGTGGCTCGCCGCCGTGGTCCTGAGCGCGTTGATTGCCTGCACCGAGCGGGTGACGGCGGTCGAGAAACCGATGCAATAGTCGGTACCATGGACATCATTGTCCATCGTCTTGGGGATCGAAATGACGTTGCGGCCCAGGCTCGACAGATGAGCCGAGAAGCGCAGCGTGCCATCACCCCCCATGGTAATCAGCGCGTCGACCTGCAGCGCATCGAGAACATCGAGGACCTTTTGCGTCTGGTCGCCCTGCTCCGTTGCCCGCGGGTCGCAGCGCGAACTGTGCAATATCGTGCCGCCCTGCCGGTCGATACCGCGCACCCGGTTCCGGTCCAGCATCATCACGCTGTTTTCCGATACCCAGGGATCTGCCGGGTCGATTTCCAGCACCCCTTCCCAGCCGCGCCGCAAGCCAACCACGTCCCAGCCGCGCTGCCAGGCCGAGGTGGCGATCGACTGGATACAGGGGTTGAGGCCCGGCACGTCGCCGCCACCGGTGAGGATTGCCAGACGCATTTTATTCTCCCTGTTCCCGCCGCCGCATTGCCGACTCATTTCGTAGGTGCTAGCGGGACCGCAAATCAAGGCACATCATTGCCGCAATCATTCTCTTTGTCCAAGGACCAATCATGATCCCACGCTATTCCCGCCCCGAAATGACCGCCATCTGGGAACCCGAATCCAAATTCCAGATCTGGTTCGAGATCGAGGCGCACGCCACCGATGCGCTGGCCGAACTGGGCGTGGTACCAAAGGAAGCGGCGCAGGCGATCTGGGCCAAGGGCAAGTTCGATGTCGAGCGGATCGACGAGATCGAGCGCGAAGTGAAGCATGACGTGATCGCCTTTCTGACCAACGTCGCGGAAAATGTCGGCGAGGAAGCCCGCTTCATGCATCAGGGCATGACCTCGAGCGATGTCCTCGACACCTGCCTCGCGGTGCAGCTGGCGCGGGCATCAGACATATTGCTGGCCGATATCGACGCACTGCTCGCCGCGCTCAAGAAGCGCGCCTATGAGCATAAATTCACTCCGACCATCGGCCGCAGCCACGGCATTCACGGCGAACCGGTGACCTTCGGCCTGAAACTGGCGCAAGCCTATGCCGAATTCGAACGCAACCGCGAGCGGCTGGTCGCCGCGCGCAAGGAAATTGCCACCTGCGCGATTTCCGGCGCGGTCGGCACCTTCGCCAATATCGATCCGCGGGTCGAGAAACATGTCGCGGAGAAGCTGGGCTTGACGGTGGAACCGATTTCGACCCAGGTGATCCCGCGCGACCGGCACGCGCAATTTTTTGCCACGCTCGGCGTGATCGCCTCCTCGGTGGAACGCCTCGCTGTCGAAATCCGCCACCTGCAGCGCACCGAAGTGCTCGAGGCCGAAGAATATTTCTCGCCGGGCCAGAAGGGCTCGAGCGCGATGCCGCACAAGCGCAACCCGATCCTCACCGAAAATCTCACCGGCCTCGCCCGCATGGTCCGCAGCTATGCCCTGCCCGCGATGGAAAATGTCGCGCTGTGGCACGAGCGCGATATTTCGCACAGCTCGGTCGAACGGATGATCGGACCGGACGCAACGATCACCCTCGATTTCTCGCTGGTCCGCTTGACCGGCGTGATCGACAAGCTGCTGATCTATCCGGAACGGATGCAGAAAAATCTCGACCGCATGGGCGGCCTCGTCCATTCGCAGCGCGTGCTGCTCGCCCTCACCCAGGCCGGCATCAGCCGCGAGGACAGCTATCGCATCGTCCAGCGCAACGCCATGAAGGTCTGGGAATCGGACGGCGAGATCGCCCTGCTCGACCTGCTCAAGGCCGATCCCGATGTCAGCGCGAAACTCTCCGACGCGGACCTGGAGGAGCGGTTCAATCTCGATTATCACTTCAAGCATGTCGACACGATATTCACCCGGGTCTTTGGGGAATAGGCCGGTTTTCGTCCCTGTTGCATAGCATCTGGCCACCCGCTATTTTTCGGGCTAGGATAGTCTCCACATGAAAAGAAGGTGAAGCATGCAATTTATCAAAATCCTGTTCTGGGTTCTTCTGCTTGTCGCGACCTTCATTTTCTGGTGGACCAACGAAGCGCGGGCCTCGTTGGATCTTGGCGCCGCGGTCGTCGAAGCCCGGGTTTCGACCTTTGTCGTCGGCGCTTTCCTGCTGGGCTTTCTGCCGACATGGCTGCTTCTCCGGGGATCCAAATGGCGCCTGTCCCGCCGAATCAAGACGCTGGAAGATGCGGCAAAACCCGCCCCGGTCGCGACGCGCCCGGCCAGCAGCACACCAGCGCCGACCCCGACGTCAAAACCCCCGGCTACCGAACCCGCTCCCGCGGTTTCGCCAGTCGATAGCCCGAAAACACCGGGCCTGTGAGCAATCCGATATTCGTCGCGCTCGACACGCCCGATCTCGACCGGGCGATCGAAATTGCAAAATCGGTCAAGGGCCATGTCGGCGGCCTCAAGCTTGGTCTCGAATTTTTCTGCGCCCATGGCCATCACGGGGTCCACGAAATCCAGAAACTCGGCCTGCCGATCTTTCTCGATCTCAAGCTGCACGACATTCCCAATACCGTGGCCAAGGCGATGCAGGCGATCAATGTGCTGGAACCGGCGATTGTGACCATCCACGCTTCCGGCGGGCGGGCGATGATGGAAGACGCCAAGGCCGCTGCCAACGGCCATACCAGGGTTGTCGGCGTGACCCTGCTGACCTCGCTCGACGAGCGCGACATGGGCCGGATCGGCTATGCGGGCACGCCGCACGACCAGGTCGAGCGGCTGGCAGGGCTGGCGCAGGAAGCCGGGCTGGACGGCATCGTCTGCTCCGGCAATGAAGTGAAGGCGGCGCACAAGATCTGGAAGGACGGCTTTTTCGTCGTCCCCGGCCTGCGCACCAAGGGCGGCACCCTGGCCGACCAGAAACGCGCGGTGACCCCGCGGCAGGCCCGTGACAATGGTGCCAGCGTACTGGTAATCGGCCGTCCGATTACCGCAGCGGAAGCCCCCAACGCAGCAGCGCGGACGATCGAGGCGACGCTGTAATTTTTTGTCATGCCAGCGAAGGCTGGCATCCAACCCAATATTGCGGTTCAAATTAGGATCGGTTTAGGCCCCAGCCTTCGCTGGGGTGACAAATGAACGAAGATTAGTATGCAAACCCAAATCAAGATCTGCGGCCTCTCCACCGAAACCACCATCGACGCGGCGGTCGACGCCGGCGCGACCCATCTCGGCCTCGTCCATTTCGCAAAAAGCCCGCGCCATGTTTCCCTCGACCGGGCGGCACAGCTGCGCGCTCATGCGGGCGACCGGGCGAAGGTCGTGCTGCTGCTGGTCAACGCCGATCCGGCCGCCACCGGACGGGCCATCGATCGCGTCCAGCCCGATATCGTGCAGTTCCACGGCAGCGAGACGCCCGACTGGCTGAAGCTGGTCGCCGACAATAGCGGCCTCGAAATCTGGAAGGCGCTCGGCCTCAGGGACAAGCCGACACTAGCGAAAAGCAACCGCTATGTCGGCGCGGCGGATCGCCTGCTGTTCGATGCCCCGGCAAAGGCGCTGCCCGGCGGGACCGGCACCTCTTTCGACTGGTCCTTGTTGGCCGGTCACCAGCATCAGCTGCCCTGGGGCCTCGCCGGCGGGCTCGATCCGGCTAATGTCGCCGAAGCGCTGAAGGCGACTGGCGCCCCGCTGGTCGACGTCTCCTCCGGAGTAGAATCCGCGCCCGGTGTCAAACAGGTGGACAGAATCGCCGCCTTTTGCCAAGCGGTGCGGGAATTTGATGAAGCCGGATAGCATCCGTTCGTGTCGCGCGTAGTCGAGACACAGGCCGATTACAGATGCATCTCGACTTCGCTCGACGCGAACGGAAATTTCAAACCCATGAACGACCAACCCAACAGCTACCGCAACATGCCCGACGATCGCGGCCATTTCGGCGAATTCGGCGGCCGCTATGTCGCCGAAACGCTGATGCCGCTGATCCTCGACCTGGAGAAACATTATCGCGCGGCGCAGGCCGACCCGGCGTTCGAGGAACAGTTCAACGATCTGCTCGAACATTATGTCGGCCGTCCCAGCCCGCTCTATTATGCCGAACGGCTGACCGAGCATGTCCGCAAGGATGCGCCGACCGGCAAGGGCGCGCAAATCTGGTTCAAGCGCGACGAGCTCAACCATACCGGCGCGCACAAGATCAACAATTGCATCGGCCAGATCCTGCTCGCGCTGCGCATGGGCAAAACAAGGATCATCGCCGAAACCGGTGCCGGCCAGCACGGGGTGGCAACGGCAACCGTCTGCGCCCGCTTCAACCTGCCCTGCACCATCTTCATGGGCGCGACCGATATCGAGCGGCAGAAGCCGAATATCTTCCGGATGAAATTGCTCGGCGCGGAAGTCGTCCCGGTGACCAGCGGCTCGGCGACGCTGAAGGACGCGATGAACGAGGCGCTGCGCGACTGGGTCGCCAATGTCCACGACACTTTCTACATCATCGGCACCG
>Ga0209346_1001529_pt1 | contig 12283 bp, 10 predicted proteins | sample AutmiccommunBRH9_FD_187381 | JGI IMG/M metagenome (GOLD analysis project Ga0209346, IMG submission 187381) | Deep subsurface microbial communities from Mt. Terri, Switzerland - Autotrophic microbial communities BRH/9 (SPAdes) (version 2) | ecosystem: Environmental > Aquatic > Deep subsurface >...
GGGCGGGAGACATGACCCAGCCCGGGTCGCTAAATACGTATCCATATGTGCTGAATAATCCGCTGAGGTATGTGGATCCGTTAGGATTGTATTGGATTTCTGAAGGCTGTGATAACTGCAACTATATATCTTAAAGGGTAGAAATGAGCAAAAAAGATATATATACTATTTTCAATAATGTATATAATAATTTTTTATTATTTGGTGAAGTTCTCTGTTGCGATTTAGTAGATAATGTTATGTTAAAAGATTGGATGAAAATATAGCATCGAGTGTGGTGAGTCAGGGAGGGTTCCTCTGACTCATCGCTTTTGTTGTGTAAGCCAACGGTAACCTGACCGGAAAAGTCCCCCCACACTGGGAGAAAAGGCCATTCCCTGAGGAGCTTGAAGAACTGCAAATTGGATTTTTGATTAAGCCGATGTTGTCCGGGGTAAACGTATTTGCGAAACTTCACGTTTTTGATCTTAGGAATTAAAGGGCTTTAACCTTTAGAATATGTAAGTGTCCCACAGATTTAAACTCTACTATTTCAAGCAATCTTAAGCATCTTTCTGCAATCTCATGCGTACCGTTCCTTCCTTAATAATGTTTTAGAAGAGAACTCTGTATATTTGTTTATGAAAGACATTTCGGTTATAATTTTTAATAGTCTAATTTCGTGAAGGGGCGAGAATATGAGTATTAATGAAGAGAGCCCTAAAAAGTATCTCACTATTACCTTCGGTTGCCAGATGAACGAACATGATTCAGAACACATTGCCGGTGTCCTGGAAGGTATCGGTTACACACCCACAGATCATCAAGATGATGCCGATATCATCGTGCTGAATACCTGCTGCGTCCGCGAAACGGCTGAAAATAAGGTATTTGGCCTTTTAGGCAGGCTGGGCAAGCTTAAAAAACAAAAACCGGGCCTTATTTTGTGCCTGGGTGGTTGTATGAGTCAACAGGAACATATGGGGCCGCGGATAAAGGAGCGGTTTCGCTACGTCGACGTAGTTTTTGGCACCCATAACATCCATCAGCTGCCGGCATTAATAGAACAGGCCAAAGCGGAGCGTCGCCAGGTTATCGAAGTATGGCCCGAAACCCGGGGCGTGGTGGAGGACGTACCCGCCAGACGGCAACAAGGGGTTAGAGCCTGGGTGAGCATTACTTACGGTTGCAATAATTACTGTACCTACTGTATCGTCCCCTACGTTCGAGGTCGGGAAAGAAGCAGGACGCCCGAAGCCATCATTAACGAAGTTATGACTCTGGGGCGGGAAGGCTATAAAGATATTACTTTGCTGGGTCAGAACGTTAACTCTTACGGTAAAGACCAAACCGGCGGTATGGATTTTGCTGACTTGCTGTCAGCGGTTAACGATATAGACGGAATTGAAAGAATCCGATTTATGACTTCTCATCCCCGGGACTTTTATGATAAACTGGTGTCAGTGGTGGCAAAACTGCCCAAAGTTTGTGAGCATATCCACCTGCCTTTCCAGGCCGGCAGCAATAATATACTACGGCTAATGAACCGTGGTTATACTAGGGAATACTACCTGGCACTGGTGGACAAAATCAAATCGGCAGTACCCGATGTGGCCCTCACCACCGATATTATGGTGGGGTTTCCCGGCGAATCAGATGCTGATTTCGCGGATACTGTGGACTTGGTGCAAAGGGTAGAGTTCGATAGTGCGTTTACATTTATCTATAATAAGCGAGAAGGTACCCCGGCGGCCAGGATGACCGATCAGGTGCCGGACGAGATAAAAAGCGCGCGCATTCAGGCATTAATTGAACTGCAAAACGGTATCACTTTGCGCAGGAATGGGGCCGAGGTGGGAAGAGTGTTGGAATGCCTCGTGGAAGGTCCCAGTCGGACTAATAAGGAATTAATGGGTGCCCGTACCAGGACGGGAAAAATTGTGATTTACCGTGGAGCGTCGGAACAAACAGGTCTGCTTTTGCCGTTACGGATTACCGGTTATAGCCTAACCCACCTTAGCGGAGAGGTTTTGCCGGAGAATAATACCATGGAGGTTTAGCTATGTCTATACTTGAAAAGGCCTACGAACTAGGTCAAGAAATCGCCACATCCAAGGAATTAAATGACATGAAAGAAGCCGAACAGGAATTGATGCGCGATGAAATAGCGCAAAAAATTATTCAAGAATTTAATGAAAAGCAAAAGAACTTCATGACCATGCAGCAGCAAGGTCTGGAACTGACCGAAAGTCAAAAAGCAGAAGTAAAAGATATGGAACAGCGCATGCTGGAGCACCCCCTGATTTACAGGTTTTTTGAAGCGCAGCAGGGCTTTGAGAAAGTGTTGGAAGAAATCAACAACATCATCTCCAAGGCCATTTCCGGTGAACAAGCATCTTGTAGTGACGACTGCTGCTCCGGTTGCAGCAGTTGCGGCAGCTAATATAGTTTTACCAATCTATCCCGTTATTAAATACCCGGTCATTATATGATCGGGTATTTTGTATTTTATTGTTATAAATCCTTGCTCCCTGATATAATAACCGCAGGAGGTAATCACCTTGACCTATACACCTATGATGCAACAATTCCTGCAAATTAAACAAAAGTACCCCGATTATGTTCTTTTTTTTAGGATGGGCGACTTTTATGAAATGTTTTTTGATGATGCCGTGCAATCATCCCGGGACCTTGAAATTACCCTTACTGCCAGGGATGGCGGGGCGGGTAAAAAGGTACCCATGTGCGGAGTGCCGCACCATGCCGCTGATAATTACATAGCCCGGCTTATTGAAAAGGGGCGGCGTGTGGCTATCTGTGAACAAATGGAAGATCCACGCCAGGTCAAGGGTCTGGTAAAAAGAGAAGTTACCAGGGTCATCACCCCGGGTACAGTCCTGGAAGGCCAGTGTCTAGATGAAAAGAGGAACAATTACTTGGCCTGTATATTTGTCGGTGACGACGCCTGCGAACTGGCTTTTACTGATTTTTCCACCGGGCACTTTTTTTTGACCCAGTTTGAGGGCGTTACCGCGGTCAACGAGATGATTGATGAACTATTTAGGCTCCAGCCGGCCGAACTGCTAATTCCGGAAGGACTAAAAGACGATATTAAGGAGCGGTTGACCGGTTTCGGGGCGTGTGTTGTGAACCTATTGGCGGACCCGATGTATGTTCGGGAACGGGCCAGTGAAATAATAGAACTTCAATTTGGGCGCCATTGGACTGAAAAAGGCGCCGGGCAACTGGCACCGGGTCTGCAGGCTGCCGGTGCTCTAATGATGTACCTGCACGAAACGCAAAAAAGAAACCTACAACAATTGAAAATGCCCCAGGTTTACTTTGCCGGTCAGTATATGAAAATTGACTCATCAACTCGCCGTAACCTTGAACTGACCGGTTCTATCCGGGATGGTTCCAGGCGGGGCACTTTGGTTCAGATATTGGATCACACTGCTACAGCCATGGGCGGTAGGTTACTTAAACAGTGGTTGGAACAGCCGCTGGTAGATACCGGCTTGATTAACGCTCGTTTTGACGCAGTGGAAGAACTGGTCGGGAACCTTTTTTTACGTCAACGGCTCAAAGATGCACTGAAAGGGGTCTACGACCTGGAAAGGCTGGCTGGCCGGGTGGCATACGGAACCGCCAATCCCCGGGATCTGATGGCGCTGCGAAAATCTTTCGATTTGCTTCCAGGCATTAAGGAGCTATTGACCGGGTGCGGTTCGGGCCTACTGATGGAAATCAAGGCTGAACTCGACGCCATGGAAGACATCAACCAATTGCTGCACCAGGCCTTGGGGGATAACCTTCCCCTTGCGGTTAAAGACGGAAACATTTTTCGTTCTGGCTATCATCCCGATATTGATCGCCTGCGGGAAGCCAGCAGGAGTGGCAAGGACTGGTTGGCTGGTTTGGAGGTTGAAGAGAGGGGAAAAACGGGCATCAAGTCGCTTAAAGTTGGCTACAACAAGGTGTTCGGCTACTACTTGGAGGTCACCAAATCTAACCTGGAACAAGTGCCGGATTATTATATCCGGAAACAAACACTGGTTAATGCCGAGCGGTACATAACCCCAAAGTTAAAAGAATACGAAGAAACGATTATCGGGGCCGAAGATCGATTAGTACAGTTGGAATACCAATTATTTGTGCAGCTTAGGGAAAAGATAACCGGCCAGGTTCGCCGCATTCAGGATACGGCCGGTCGAGTGGCTGTGATAGATGGGCTGCTGGCCTTCGCTGAAGCCGCGGACAAAGGGAATTACGTCCGGCCGGTGGTGAATAACAGCTACGATATTAACATTTGTGATGGTAGGCATCCGGTGGTGGAACAAATGCTTGGACCAGGCGGCTTTGTACCCAATGATACCGCCCTGGTTGACGGAAATCGCCTAATCCTGCTTACCGGCCCCAACATGGCCGGTAAAAGCACCTATATGCGGCAGGTGGGGCTAATTACCCTCATGGCTCAGGCGGGCGGCTTTGTGCCCGCGTCATCGGCTGAAATCGGTGTGGTGGATCGAATTTTTACCCGTATTGGAGCGGCAGACGATTTGGCCGGTGGGCAAAGCACATTCATGGTGGAAATGAGTGAATGTCGGGACATAGTCAATAATGCCACACCCCAAAGCCTAATCATTATGGATGAGGTGGGCAGGGGTACCAGCACCTACGATGGGATTAGCATTGCCCGGGCTTTGTTCGAATATATGCACGACCAAATTGGTGCCCGGACACTTTTTTCTACCCACTATCACGAATTGACCGACCTGGACGGGCTGCCCGATGTGGGCAATTTTACAGTGAGCGTTAGGGAAAGGGAAAACGGAATCATCTTTTTGCGCAAAGTATTGCCCGGCAAGGTGGACAGAAGCTATGGTATCCAGGTGGCCCGCCTGGCCGGACTACCAGAATCTATTTTAAACCGAGCCGTTGAAGTAATGCGGGATTTGGAAAAAACAAAGCAAGCACCTGAAGCCAAAGCGGCGCCGGTGGTTGATGTGCTATGTAATAATTGTCAGGACAGGTTGTTAATTGATGAATTAATTAAGCTGGATATTAATTATATCACTCCCATGGAAGCCATGAACGTTTTGGTCGTTTGGAAAGAAAAAATTAAACAGTAGCGGTGCTCGATAATAAGTAGTTGCAGGATAATGTCCGTTGGCGGAGAATAAATTCAGTATAACTAATTAAAATATTCGGATTTATCGGGTCTGGGGGTGGAAGGATGTATATCGGTATCGATGTAGGGGGCACCCGTACCGATGCGGTGTTGTTAGAAAACGGCCTGGTGCGGGCCTACGCCGAGGTTCCCAGCAGCAGCGATATTCTCTCGTCACTACTGGAAGCATTAGATCAGATAATGAAAGGTGTACCTGCCGAACTAATTGAGCGGTCGGTTTTTAGTACAACTCTGATTACCAATTATGTCGCAGAAAAAAAATACGATCCTGTTGGATTGGTGTTAATCCCCGGGCCTGGTTTGTGTAGTACCCAGTTTAACTATCAGTCTGATACTTTTACTATCTCCGGTGCTATTGATTACCGAGGCCGGGAAATAATGCCCCTGCGCATGGAAGAAATAGAAAACGCCATCGTTGAATTAAACGCCAGGGGATACCGGAAAGTGGCGGTGGTGGGTAAATTTTCAGTACGCAATAACAAGCACGAAAAGGAAGTTGCCGAGCAAATTAAAAAGCATTTTCCTCACTGGCATGTGGAAATGGGACACCAGGTGGCCGGAAGTCTAAACTACCCGCGCCGGGTGGTGACTACCATGCTAACCTGTGCCACCAGAGACAAGTATTCTTTATTCTTAGATTCAGTCAAAGAAGCAATGTCCAGTCGGGGCATTGAAGGGTCATTGTTTATCCTTAAGGCGGACGGCGGCACCATGCCGCTTAGTAAAGCTACCAGCGTGCCTATTGAAACCATTTTCAGCGGTCCGGCAGCCAGCACACTTGGAGTGCAGGCACTAATACCGCCGGGGGAGACTGCTGTGGTTGTGGACATCGGTGGTACCACTACTGATTTGGCGCTTATTTTAGGTGGCCAGCCGCTTATTTCCACCCGCGGGGTGCCCGTATATGATCAACTGACCCAGGTGCGCGCTATGGCTGTAAAATCTGTGCCTGTCGGTGGCGACAGCGTAGTTGAAAGAGTGGGCAAGGAGATCGTTGTCTATTCCGAAAGGCTGGGCGTGCCGTATTGTCTGGGCGGCCCCATGCCAACCCCTACCGATGCCCTACGGGTGCTGGGTTTAACCGGGGTGGGCGGTAAGGAAAAGGCTTTGGAAGCAATGAATATTTTGGGCCAACCGATTGGTCTCGGCACTAGTGAAGTAGCCAACCGGATAGTTAACCTGGTCATTGACGTTATTGTGCATGAAATTGAAGAAATGTTTTTGCAATGGGAGCGGGAGCCGGCCTATCGGGTTTGGGAGGTATTGCAAAAGCGTAGAGAGCGCCCTTCCACAGTTGTCGGGGTTGGCGGCGGGGCTGCCGGTTTCATTGTCCAAATAGCAGCCCGGATCGATTGTCATCCTGTTATTCCGCCGTATGCTCCATTAGCTAACGCCATCGGGGCGGCGGTTGCCCTGCCCACGCTGCAGGTTAGCCTACGGGCCGACACCGAACAGGGCGTTTACACTGTTGAAGAAGAAGGTTTTCAGGGCAAGATTGAAAAAGATCCCTTTACAGAAGAAGATGCTCTGGTTTTGGCCAATGACTGGTTGAAAAAAAGAGCGGGGTTATATGGTTTGGACAATACACTGGAAAAAACTGAAGTGACCAGGCGGGATGTGTTTACGATGGTCAGAAATTGGATTACCACCGGGAGGATTTACGATATTTGCGTGCAGACACCAAGGGGAATTATGGGGCAAATTGGTGCGAGGGGTGATTTTTAGATGACCTTAAATAAAACCGGTCTAATATTCTTTCCTGCGTTTGACTGGGCTATTTCGCCCACTCACCCTGAGCGGGAGGAACGCCTCCTGTACACCAGGGATCAGATTTTTGAAGAAGGGGTTATGGATATGCCCCAGATTCAGGAATATGCGCCCCGGTTGGCCACCATGCATGATATAGCCAGGGCCCATTTTTGTGTGCCCCGGGTGCAAAGTCAGGTAACTGAAGCGCACTTAATCGCTGCCGGATCCACTATGCAGCTTGGTGATAGCATAATAAACAAAGAAATTAAAAACGGTTTTGCCGTGGTCCGCCCGCCTGGTCATCACGCCATGCGTGTAGTACACGGCAACCGGGGTTTTTGCAGCATCAATAACGAGGCCATTTTAGTGGAGTACCTGCGCCGTAGACATGGCATTAAAAGGGTGGCCATCATTGATTCGGATGCTCATCACGGTGACGGAACCCAGGATATTTTTTACCACGATCCAGACGTGTTATTTATTTCTTTTCACCAGGATGGACGGACTATTTTCCCCGGCACCGGTTTTGCCCATGAATTAGGCGGGCCCGGGGCTTACGGCAGAACACTAAATATACCGCTGCCGCCCGGATCCACCGACGAAATTTTCATGTACGTGGTGGATAATCTGGTGCTGCCGGTGGTAAAGGATTTTAAACCGGACATCATCATTAATTCGGCCGGTCAGGACAATCACTACACTGACCCGCTGGGCAGCATGAGGTTTACCGCCCGGGCCTACGCTGATTTTACCCGAAAACTTAAACCACACTTGGCGGTATTGGAAGGCGGTTACGCCATTGAAACTGCCCTGCCATACATTAACCTGGCTATTATTCTGGCCCTGGCTGATATAGATTACTCGTGCGTAATGGAACCGGATTATTGGCCGGGCAGGTTTAAAGAAAGTCCGGACAGGGTAAACCTGGTGCACCGGATGGTGGAACAGTTACTGGAAACCTGGGAGAAAAAAGATAAAATCGACCTGCAAAAAATCTTTGGTACCGGTGAATATTACCAAAGGAAAAAATTTATCTATTACGATACTGATTATATTGAGGAAGAACAGCTTGAAAAAGTTAAGGTATGTCCGGACTGCCCCGGATATATACTCATAGAATCCCGGGGTGAACGGGGACACCGTGAGCCGGTTAACATTTTTGCCATCTCCATTCCGTTTCAGGCCTGCCATAAATGCCAGAGCCAAGCTTTTGACATCTACGAAGAGTCTAAAAGGAACAAAAAATGCGACTATGTGTATATGCAAGACAGGTCAACAGATACTTGTATGTCTTTCGATAAGAAAAAAGGCCAGGAATGGGTAACGGAAGGATAGACAGCAGGATGCCGAAAATTAAAATATTGGACGAAAGCACGGCCTGTCGCATAGCCGCCGGTGAAGTGGTAGAACGGCCTGTTTCGGTAGTTAAGGAACTGGTGGAAAATTCGCTGGACGCCGGGGCGGACAGGATAACGGTAACCCTGGTCGGTGGCGGGGCCGATGCAATAACGGTGGTTGATAATGGTTGTGGAATAAGCCAGGAGGACACCCCCCTGGCTTTTCATCGTCATGCCACCAGTAAAATTAATGACGCCGCAGATCTGGGCCATATTGAAACCTTGGGTTTTAGGGGCGAAGCACTGCCCAGCATTGCTGCAGTTGCTGACTTGCAGATCAAGACCCGCACTCCACAAGACAACGCGGGGTATCTAATGCGCGTTCATGGCGGTACCATTACTGAGTTTGGCCCGACCGGTTGTCCGGTGGGTACATCGATTGCAATTACTGACCTTTTTTTTAATACCCCGGCCCGCCGCAAGCACATGAAAACAAAATCCACCGAGGGTGGATTAATAGCTGATTTGATTTATAAACTGTCTTTAATTAGACCCGGAGTCAGGTTTGCCATGGAACAGCGGGGACGTGAGGTGTTCCGATCACCAGGGACAGGTAAGCTGTTGGATGCAATAGCTGCTGTTTACGGGGTGGAAGAAGCCGGGATGATGGTCCCGGTAACCGCCGTTGAGGGTGATATTACTGTAGTCGGGTATGTGGGTAAGCCAGAGCTGAACCGCAGCACCAGGCAGCAAATTACGGTATCAGTTAACGGCAGGCTGGTGCGCAGTAGTACTGTCAATCAAGCCTTGGAAGAAGCCTACAAAGGGTTAATTAGTATCGGCCGGTATCCTCTGGCGGTATTACAATTGCAATTACCCCCAGCCCTAATTGACGTTAATGTTCATCCGGCCAAAACCGAAATAAAAATTGAAAACGAAGAACAACTGGCGCAGTTAATCAGCACTACGGTACGAAGGTCTCTGCGACAGACTAACTTAATCCCGGCAGTAGGATCTAATTTAATCAATAAACCAAGTTTACCTGCTACGGCCGAACCCTTTAAACTGTCCTTTGATACCGCCGACAATAAAAAAACCACTGTACCTCATAACGTTGCATACGATAGTTTACTGCCTCAGGCACAACCGGAGTGCGTTATGGAAATTTTAAAGTACATTGAACACGAGAAAGATGAGCTACCCGAACCTAATGATGCAGAGCCGGCCGGTGACCCGGTAAACATGGAAAGTCAGGCGACCGTGGGAGCAGCAGTAAAAGCAGTTGTCGGTCACCTTAACGAAACTGTGACCACCGAAGCACAGCCCGATTACCGGGGTGCTGAGTTTCCCCGCCTGCAGGTGGTGGCCCAACTGCTGAACATGTATATCATTGCTGAAAGCGAAGGCAGTGTGTATCTGATTGACCAGCATGCTGCCCACGAGAGGGTACTCTTTGAAAAATACTATGAACAGCTGCAAAATAACACTCCTCAAGTGCAGTATTTACTGGTTCCGTTAAGTGTAAATTTAAGGGCCCACGAAAAGGAGCTGCTTTGGGAGTATAGGTCGGAGATTGAAGCCCTGGGTTTTGTCCTGGATGATTTCGGCCGGGACAGCTTGCTGTTGCGTGGTATCCCCGGGGACAGCAGTCCAGGAAAAAGTGAACGTTTGATAGAGGATATGCTGGAAACAATAGTAGAACAGGGTAAACCTGGTGGTTTGGGGGTTAAATTCGCTCTGTCCGCCCTGTTGGCCTGCAAAGCTGCGATTAAGGCGGGGGAAAAACTTGCCATACAGGCGATGCAGTCCCTAGTGGAGCAATTAGCTGCGGCCAATGAACCGTTTACCTGTCCACATGGCAGGCCTACTCTGGTGTCTATAAGCCGGCGGGAGTTAAGCGTTATGTTCAAGCGCGCTTGACCGGAGGGTATACTTTGAACTGGTACGGTAAGAAAATTTTGGTAACCACATCACTGCGTTCCGGAATGGACCTAAATGATTTGGCTGACCGGATTAGCGCTGAGACCGGGGTGCCCCGGGTGTCCAGGGACAATTTATCACTGGGTGCGCTGCTGGGCCAATATGAAGCTGACGGGGCAATTATAGTGGAAGCCGGGCGAGTCTTTTTTACCGATGGAAGTGTGGAATTTTTTTTTCACCCGGGACTGGCGGTACTGCGTATAGCAGAAATCCGAAAAGGAAAAAATGATCAGATGATCGCTGCTATGGATCTCAAGCCCGGCCAGCGTGTGCTGGACTGCACCCTGGGACTGGGCAATGACGCATTAGTGGCCGGTTATGTAGCCGGGGAAAGCGGCCAGGTTTTAGGGTTGGAATCGTCGCCAGTAGTTGCTGCCCTGGTGCGCCATGGCATGCAAACTTATAACCGGGGATCCCGGGCGGTTCAGGATTCTATGCGGCGCATTGAAATAAAATGCGCCGATCACCGGGTCGTCTTAGAAAGCCTGCCGCCCGATAGTTTTGACGTGGTGTACCTAGATCCCATGTTTAGTAGTCCATTGACACAATCAAGCGGTATCAATTCCTTAAGGCCACTGGCAGACCACCGCCCATTAACGCCGGAAGTAACGGCGTTGGCCTTAAGGGTGGCCAGAAAGCGGGTGGTGGTAAAGGATATACGGTGCGGGAATCGTTTGCGGGAGCTGGGTTTTAGCTATCTAACAGGGGGAAAAAGATCACCCATTATATTTGGCATCCTGCTCAAAGAAATATAAAATTAAAGTCAAAAAACCCGTGGAGGGGTGAGCATGGCAGCAGAACAAAAAATACCGCTTATAATTATTGCCGGCCCTACTGCCACAGGGAAAACCGAAGTAGCCGTTAAGGTGGCGGAAGAACTGGGCGGCGAGGTGGTTTCTGCTGATTCCATGTTAATTTACCGCTTCATGGATATTGGTACTGCCAAGCCTGATCATAAGGAAAAGAAAGATATTCCACACCACCTTATCGATGTGATTAATCCCGATGCTAATTTTACAGTGGCTAACTTTCAAATACAGGCTAGACAGGCGATTAAAGACATTCATGCCCGAGGCAAAATGCCCATTTTAGTGGGGGGCACCGGTTTTTATATCGATGCCGTAATATTTGATTACGATTTTAACCACGTTGCCCCCGATACCGGTTTACGACAGCTGTTAAAGCGGGAGGCAGAGGAGAAGGGTAACCAGGTGGTGCACGACCGTTTGCGTTTAGTGGATCCGGAAACGGCGGACCGCATCCATGCCAACAACCTGAAAAGAGTAATCAGGGCACTGGAGATATATAACCAGACCGGCATCACCGGCGCGTTGCAACGAAACCAGAGTAAAAAAGAATACCGGCCTTATGATAAACTCTTTTTTTGTTTGCAATATGAACGGGATGAATTGTACAGCAGAATAGAAAAACGGGTGGATTTAATGATTGCGCATGGTCTGGTACAGGAAGTCCAAGAACTACTTAACCGTGGTTACCGCCCTGAGCTTGTTTCCATGCAGGGGTTGGGTTATAAGGAAATTGTTGGTTACCTGTGTAACCGGTACTCACTGGAAGAAGCAGTGCATATGCTAAAGAGAAATACCAGGCGTTTTGCCAAGCGGCAGTTGACTTGGTTCAGGCGATATAGTAACATCAAATGGATAGATATGGGGCAGTATGTTTCCAACTACCATGCTGTGGATGCAATTATCGCTTTAGCAAGGGACAAATGGCAGTAGATAGATAAAGAAAAAGAAAAAATGCCAACGGAGGTAACATGATGACAAAGACGCAAATAAATTTGCAGGATGCTTTTTTAAACCAGGTCCGAAAAGACAATATCCCGGTGACCATTTTTTTGGTCAACGGCTTTCAACTAAAGGGGACCGTGAAAGGTTTTGATAACTTCACTGTGATTATGGAAAGTGACGGCAAACAAATGATGGTATATAAACATGCCATATCCACCGTCAGCCCCATGAAACCGGTGAACACATCCTTTACAGAGACTAAATCCAGCTAATTTAGCGCCGATTAGCCCGGTGGA
>Ga0209346_1001533_pt1 | contig 12256 bp, 16 predicted proteins | sample AutmiccommunBRH9_FD_187381 | JGI IMG/M metagenome (GOLD analysis project Ga0209346, IMG submission 187381) | Deep subsurface microbial communities from Mt. Terri, Switzerland - Autotrophic microbial communities BRH/9 (SPAdes) (version 2) | ecosystem: Environmental > Aquatic > Deep subsurface >...
TGGAAGGAATCTGCTGACGAAGTTGCAAGAGGAAGGTCATAGTATCGTAGTTTTAACTAGGGATAAAGAGCGTGCCTTAAAAAAATTAAACACAAATATAGAAGCTGTTCAATGGGATGATTCCTTGCTATTGTATCCAGTAAAAGAACTGGAAAATGTTGAAGCTGTAATTAACCTAGCCGGAGCATCGATCGCCGGCGGAAGATGGACAAAAAAACGAAAAGAATTAATCCTCTCAAGTAGAATCAAGACTACTAAAGCAATTGTTGAGGCAATTAGCAATGAAGTGCTCAAGCCAAAAGTATTTATCAATGCTTCAGCAATTGGATATTACGGACCACAAGCTGACAAAGAACTGACTGAAAAAGATTCCCCGGGCAATGATTTTTTGGCAAGGGTAAGCAAAGCTTGGGAAGAAGAAGCCAAGAAAGCCGAAAACCTTGGCGTTCGAGTCGCAGTTGTTCGTATCGGTTTAGTACTAGGACAGGGCGGTGCATTAAAACAAATGCTGCTGCCTTATAAGCTATTCTTAGGCGGGTCGATAGGAACAGGTAAACAATGGATGTCTTGGATTCACGTTACGGATCTTGTAGGGATTTTTAATTATCTATTGAAGAGTGAAAGCCTTAGTGGTGCAGTTAATGGGACAGCTCCAAATCCTGTACAAATGAAGGAAATGAGCAAGCACATTGGTCAAGTCCTGAAAAGCCCCGCTTGGTTAACAGTTCCAAGTTTCGCCTTAAGGCTAGCACTTGGCGAAATGTCTGACATGTTGCTTTTCGGTCAAAAAGTATTGCCAAATAAGCTAGCCGAATCAGGCTATCAGTTTAGGTTCCCTGAAATTGATGGTGCGCTAAAGGATATTTTAGCCTAGCCTTCCGGGGCGCGGTAATTGCCAGTATGAACGAAACTCATCAACATGATGGGTTTTTTCTTTTGTTAGAAAAATAGCTTTGCAAGAAGATAAAAACAATTGCAGGAATAATTAGATATTTGCAGAATGTAAAGAAACATTGATCATAAAATGTAGTATTAGGGAAGTGGTTTGTTGATATTATATTTTTTCTCTTTATTATTATCTATTTTGCTTATATCGATTTCATCTTTTTTTTCTGGAATAAAAAAACTAAATTCAAAAGGAATATATCAGGAAAATAGAGGTATAGGTTTTTTAATAAGCATCATCAGTTTTATTTCCTTATACTTGCAATATGAAGTAAAAGTTATTAAATATGAAGATCATGATGTTGATAATAGTTGGGTGATATTGTTAACTATAATTTTTGTTACCTTAATAGTATATCGATATTGGATAATTACTAGAGATTTTCTTATTCAAAGTTCTAAAGAAAAAATAAGTGATTTAGTCAATGAGCTATTGTTAAAATACAGTATAAGTTATAAGGTATTACAAAAAAATTCAAATATTATATTAATACTAGATAATGATAAATCAAAGATTAAAATTGTTGATGGCTATGAAGAAGCTGTTTTTCTTAAATTCATAAATTATAGACAGATACCACATTTCTATTCAATAATCGAGGATATAACAGATTCAGTTCATAAATCAATTAATGAGAAGAAATCCTACAATGGTATAGGAGATATCTTATTAGGTGTAGTTTCGTTATTTTTTCTAATTTTTATGACGATAAAGCTGAATAATTTTACTTTTTAACTTAGCCCCCAACGAGTGATGAGTGTATTAAGAAGTACACTAAATTAAGTAAAGATTTGCATTTTTAGTATTGTATGAGGGAGACAGAAAAATGAGATTACTATCTCTATACAAAATTTCGCGACTATCGCTATTAATATCTTTAGAATAAACAATACGTCATGGAAGCCAATACAGAGAAGTCGCAATTGGTGAGACCAATAATGCATGAATACATTGAGTTTCGAACATAATAGTGCTATAATAATGTACAAAAGGAGGTGCTGTTATGCCACGGATTAGACCTATTACTGATTTAAGGAATACAAATGAAATTTCTGATCTTTGTCATTCAAAGATGGAGCCAATCTTTATTACTAAAAATGGGTATGGAGACTTAGTTGTTATGAGTATTGAAACTTATGAACAACTACTCGAAGTGAATGAGACTGATGCTGCTATTTCGGAAGCAGAATTTGAAAAAGAGACTGATTTAATAGATGCAAGAGAAGCCCTTTTAACCTTAAGGAGGAAGCATTTTGGATAAATATTTAGTTAAATTGCTTCCTAAAGTATATAGGGATATTGATCAGATATATAGTTATATTAAAGAAGAGTTTAAGGAACCGACAACTGCCGAAAATATTGTTAAATCAATTGAAGAAGCAATTTTAGGATTAGAATACTATCCTCGACGAGGAGCAGAAAGAAAAGTAGGAGTATATGCTAATAGAGGGTACCGACAGTTGTTCATGAAAAATTTTACTATCGTATACAGAATTGATGAAAAAATGAAATTCGTGGTTATAGTTACAATAAAATATTCTCCAAGTGATTTTTAACAGTAATCAAATAAGACAGGTGCAGTTCGTTATCTTATACAGTACGAAAGAATAGAATTTTGGAGAGTTCATAACGAGGAGCCGCCGTCCATGGCGGCTTAGGCTTTGAGGGCAACCTACATCATCTAACAATGCACTCAGGACAGATTTAGAATATATAGGGGGATAAAATTAGTGATAGAAATTCTTGAAGAGCCAATCGCAATTACATATAGATCATTAATATCTTTGGCATTTGAAGTCTGACGGATAATAAGCAGTTTAGATACTAGATTATAAGAGGAGGGAGAATTTTGAAAAAGGTTTAATTACTAATATTGCTGTTTTTCTTGTTATTTCTTGGTTTTATAGGATTAAGGTTAGGAAGTGCTTTAACTCAAGAAGGCAATCCTATTCCGTATGTAATCTCAATTACCAAATATGAGCTATTTAACGATGAGTATGAGAAAGTGTTAGAAACAACGAACGCAGTCAGATATCTGTCTGAATATGAGAAAAAGCACCCCTATGGAGTTACTAAGGAATTTATGAAAAGTAGAGATTGGGAATTTAAGGAACAGATAGGTTCAGGGCTTGTATTTGAAAAAAATAAAGAAATTATCACTATTAGTACAAGACAATATTCAAAACAGTATTTTATATGGGATGTTCCAAAAGAAATATTAAACTAATGATAGACTTTACAAAAAGAGATAAGTGTTTTAGAAAGTAGGTAGATACGTGGATAAGCGAATATTAATTATTTCATACTATTTGCCGCCATCTTCTTCACCAGAGGCTATTCAAACTGGAAGATTTGTAAAAAAACTAGCCAAAAAAGGATATCAGATAGATGTAATAACGGCAGACCATGAAGAAACAAATATCAGTTCTGGTTATCCTGCAAATGTAAAGGTATATAAGACAAAAATGATTAAAATGTTTAAGAATCGATATATGAGGAGACTCTTTCATCTCCCTCCTTTTAACCACTTATTTCCAGATAGTTATTGGTGGTGGTTTATTTTTGCAATAAAAAAGAGCGAGCAACTTGTTGAAAAACACGCTTATACGTGTGTATATACGAGATCTCAGCCATTCACTTCTAATTTAGTGGGTCTATCTGTTAAAAGGAAGTATGGGTTAAAGTGGATTGCACATTTTAGTGATCCTTGGATAGACAGCCCATTTAGTAGCTTTATTAAATTCCTCCCCAATTTAAATAAGCGATGGGAGAAACAAATATTCAAAAATGCCGATTATATTACTACCCCTTCATATGCAATGGAAATACTATACAAGAAGAAATTCGGGAATCAGAGTCATAAAGTAGTAACGATCATGCACACGTTTGACAAAGATATTAAGTTGCAGCTTCAACATAAACAAAATAAGCCTGATCAAACCAAGATTAGGATTGTCCATGCGGGGATGTTTTACAATAAATACAGAACACCTGACTTATTTATTGAGGCTCTATACTATATTAGAAGCAAAATTGATGAAGCTTTTATTGATAAGTTAGAAGTCATCTTTTTAGGAAATACAAGTGAAATTTATCGAGAGAAAATAAAACTATATGACCTAGAAGGACAATTTAGTTACATTAATAGGGTTGATTATCTAAATAGCTTAGAATATATGAATGGTGCCGATATATTACTTTTGATTGATACAACTTTTGAAGAAAGTCAAAATAATCTATTTCTTCCTTCAAAGCTAATTGATTATATTGGGATAGGAAAGCCAATTATTGGGCTGGGAGATCGATGCAGTGTCTCAAACACGATTCTAAATGATCTGGGTTATCCTTTTATAGATGTTAATTTGAATCCAGAGGAAGTGTATAAACAGCTATACCAAGCTCTAAAAAAACTAGTTGAAGGACAATATTTAGTTCCTTTAAAGAGAGATTTTTATATCGGGGATCAGCCCATTGAAATATTTCTAGAATTATTAACCTAACGAGGGAAGAGTTAAAGAAGGAGGAATATAAATGATTTGGTTTTTCTTAACTATACTATTTACTTTATATGTTGTTTTTAGTCTTATGACAATTAAGTCTCAGTTAAACTCCATAGCAAGACATCTTAATGTAGATTTAGATAAAATATCGTTTTCTGATGAGGAAATAGAAAGGGCAAAAGGAGACATTTTATTTGATGAAGTTAATAAATAATTTAACTATTGGGGTACATTTGTGTATATAAAAATATTATTCTCTTAGATAATAAAGGAAGATGAGATAATATTGTAGAATATGATAAAGGGAGGATTTAACAATTAAATGGAGGAATTCTTATGGATGATATAATTAATTTTTATAACACTGTTAACGAAGAATTAAGGTTTCTGAAAAATTCTCGAAAGATAGAATTTATAACTAGTAACAATGTTTTAAACCAGTATTTATGTGATAAGTCATATATTTTGGACATTGGGGCAGGCACAGGTGCTTATTCTTTTTACTATGCTCAGAAAGGGCACCGTGTTCAGGCACTTGATTTAACTCCCAAAAACATAGAATTTATAAATCAGAAGAAAAAAGAGAATATAGAGCTGCAGTTAGAGGCAAATGTCGGAAACGCTACAGATCTGAGTGATTTTGCAGATAATACTTTTGATGCAGTGTTATGTTTTGGACCAATATATCATTTAATCAACGAAAAAGATCGGATTACCTGTATTCTTGAAGCATTAAGAGTACTTAAGCCAGGGGGATTGCTAGCAGTAGCTTATATCAATAAGTACTCAGTGCTTCCAATGTTAGTTAAAAAGGATTCAAAATTTGTTAGAGAATCAGTAGTACAGAAAGTGATTTAAGAGGGTTATATAAAATTCGGTGATAAAGATTGCTTCTGGACAGATGCTTATTTTACCACACCTACGGAGATTGAAGAGTTATTAAACAGGTATGATACTTCATTTGTAGACCATTTAGGAACAGATGGTTTAAGCCATACAATAAGTGACGAAGTTGATAACTTGCCAGAAGAACAATTTAGAACTTGGTTGAATTATCACTTATCAACTTGTAGAGAACAAAGTATTCTCGGATTAAGCAGTCATGGTTTGTACTTATGTAAGAAAAGAAATTAACTCCAATAAAGAAATTAAATTGGAATAACTGTTTACGAGAGTGAGTATTCCCGAAGCACTCGGTTTGTAATTCTGCATGCTGGAATCTTGTGCAAGGGGTACTGGGTAATTAATCGGGTGTTTACCAGATGCTTTTAACGTTTGGAGGAAAATATATATGGCGCCACCAAAGCATATTATTTCAGCAGCTACTATTGTATTAAATAATCAAGGTGAAATTTTATTAATAAAAGGACCACGTAGAGGTTGGGAGATGCCTGGCGGACAAGTTGAAGAAGGAGAATCACTTAAAGACGCTGCAATTAGGGAAACAAAGGAAGAATCAGGTATAGATATAGAAGTTATCAAATTTTGTGGAGTCTTTCAAAATGTAGATCGATCAATTTGTAATACATTATTTTTGGGTAAAGCTATTGGAGGAGAACTAACTACTAGTTCTGAGAGTTTAGAAGTAGGTTTTTTCCCAATAGAAAAAGCATTGGAAATGGTCACTTGGAAAAATTTAAGGCAGAGAATCGAGTATTGCTTAAATGATAATGTTCAGCCATTTTATATAGAATTACGCGGCAGAGAAGTTGAAGAAATTATTTGGAAGTTAGAATAGACAAATAAATACTTTTTCAACTTCTACTAGCTCAAATTATAATTCTTTGGGAAAGGACTAAGAGTATGAATTTACAAGAAGTCATAAAGGAAAGAGAAAAAACTTTAGAGAGAATTATAGCTACGTTTCATAATATGGATGGCGTTATAGGAATGTTTTTGTCAGGATCGATTGCGGAAGGTACTTCCGATGAGTATTCAGATATTGATTTTAGAGTATTGATTGATGACGAACATTATGAAGAGGTTTTATCTCAAAGATTAACGCTACCAAAACAATGGGGAGCTTTTCTGTTTAATGAGTATTGGCCTAATACAAATTATTGTATCTCACATTATAAACCATTCTTTAAAGTGGATGTCTTTTATTATCGTGTTAAGGATTTGTTACCTTCCCCGTGGTTTAATAGAGGGATAAAAGTTATATTTGATAAAAATTTCATAATTAGCAGGATAGTTAAAGAATCGGAGGACCTTACTTTTAATCCAACACAGTTAGATGTAGAAATATCAATTAGTAAAGGAATCGCTCATGCCCATGAAGTATATCGTCGAATCATGCGTGGAGAACTAATTTATGCAAGAGAACTTTTAAGCGAAATAAGATATAGAATGATTGAGGCAGAGGATTATATACATAATTTTGCTCCGGAAGGTTTTACACGAGTTGAAAGTAGAGGGAACAAAAAAATAATAGAAATTATTAATATCTCTTACGAGGTTACTGATAAAGAAGAAATATTAAAATCATTATATGAATTAATCTCAATTTATCGTCAACAGATACAGAAATTGCACAATAAATTTAATTTATGTCGTGATCTTGCAAAGGACTTGTTAAGTATAGATCTATTGTTTTGCCATAAACATTAATTGCTAAGGTAAAAAGAAATCATAATAACAATAAAATCTGAGGAGGTTAGGCCGCTGGGATATATAAGTGAATTGCGAAAGAGGCTGGGAACGAGACCAATCATACTGTCTACTGTAACGGTAATCGTTTTTAATGAGCAGAGGCAAATATTACTTCAAAAGAGAAAGGACACATGTGATTGGGGTACTATTGGTGGAGCGCTTGAATTAGGGGAGTCACTTGAAGAAGCGGCACGAAGAGAGTTATATGAGGAAGCTGGTTTAAAAGCAAGAACGATGAAATTTATTGATGTTTTATCTGGAAAAAATATGTATTATAAGTACCCAAATGGTGATGAAGTTTATTTTGTAATGGCTGTATATGAAGCTGATGGAATCGAAGGGGAACCAACTATAAATGATGATGAAGGATTAGAATTAAAGTACTTTTCATTAGACCAACCTATAAAGGAAATGAATTTTATGACAAAGAAGTACCTGAAAAAATTAGGATACATAAATCAAGCTTATTGAAAGGGGAAATTAACATAGATAATTATAGTAAAAAGTTTGTTACGGCAGTTAAAAGTGGAGATATTGAAGAATTGAGAACAATCCCCAAATCTGATTTACATAATCATTTTATACTTGGAGGAAATCGTAAATATTTAAAAGAAAAAATTGGCGTAAACATTCCCATTCTTACTAAGAAACTAAAAAGCATGGATGATATGCATAATTGGGTTGGCGAGAACATCGGTGATATTTTTAGTTCTAAAGAGAAGAGAGTTTTAGCTATTGAAGCTTGTTTTAAGCAAGCTAAAGATGATGGTGTGACAATATTAGAAGTCGGGGACGATGTTTGGGCAAATGGTCATTATTATAACTATGATATTGATGAATTAATAAATACTTTTCAGACAGTACATAAGCAAATGGCTCCTGAAATTGACTTTAGGTTTCAAATAGGGCTTTCGCGGCATTGTTCAATAAATATGCTAGAAAAATGGGTAGAACCATTTCTTGAAAGAGATTGTTTTTATTCTATTGACCTATATTCTGATGAAATGGCTCAACCAATAAAAAATTTTAAAAATATATATAGAAAAGCAAAGGAAAAGGGATTAATCTTAAAAGCCCATGTCGGAGAATGGGGAAATGCTGACTCTGTGAAAGAGGCAGTAGAAGAATTAGAATTAAGTGAAGTTCAACACGGTATTTCAGCATCTACTTCTTCTAGTATAATGTATTGGCTAGCAGATAATAAGATTCAACTTAATATTTGCCCAACAAGTAATGTTATGCTTGATAGGGTTGAGGAACTAAAGAGACATCCGATAAGAACGCTTTTTGACCATGGTGTAATGGTTACAATCAATACCGACGATGTTCTGGTTTTTAATCAGAGTGTTTCCGAAGAATATATAAACCTTTTCAGAGAAAGAGTATTCACAGCAGAGGAGCTTGATTTAATAAGAATGTATGGACTGGGAAGTGATCGTATATAAAGCGCAGATATCTGTGTCAGCTCTGGCTAGATTAAGAGAGATGCTTATTAACAATATAGACAGAAAAATTACATGAATAAGGAGAAAAAAATGAAAAAATATAATTTGACTTTAAGGAACTTTATAGAATTAAAAGGTAATCTTGTTTATTTAAAAAAACTTGATAAAGATAACATCAAAGAGTATTCACAAAATCTTTTGAATTCTAGTCTTGAAACAATAGTTTTAACTTCAACTACACAAGTATTTTCACAACAAAGTATAGAGCGCTATGTTGAAGAAGTATCTTCGGATAATAGCAGAGTAGATTTTTTAATATATGCTATTGAGTCAGATAAATTAGTTGGTGAAGTTGTTCTAAATGATATTGATAGAAATAATAGAAATGCAAATATGCGTATAGCAATTGATCAAAAAGAAGATTTTAACAAAGGATATGGAAGTGAATCAGTAATATTAGCGTTACATTATGGGTTTGGAATGAAAAATTTACATAGAATTGAACTGGAAGTACTCTCTATAAATAAAAGGGGAATTTATGTATATGAAAAAATAGGGTTCAAAAAAGAGGGTATAAAAAGAGACGCCTGTTTCTTTAATCATAGATATTATGATTTAATAATAATGAGTATTTTAGAAGAAGAGTTTAGACAGAAATATCAAAATAGTACTGGCTCAATAGAGGAATTAATTAATAGTTAGAAGAATCAAAGGATCGGGAATACAAAACTTTTAGCGAAACTTATTTTTCTATGAAACAAAGATGATATTATTGATAAAAAAAGGTGAAACTATGAAAATATTGATAGCCCAACCTGTCCATGAGAAAAAGCTAATCCAGCTAGAAAAGGAAATAAAGGAAAACCCTTCGACTGATGTAATATTATTTCCTGAGGGATATTTGGCATGCTTTGAAAATATAGAAGAAGCATGTAAACTTGCAAAGACCTATGGTAAAACAATTATCACTAGTTACAAAAATAAAAATAACAAGGATAGGGCAATTATTATAAGTAAGACTGGTAAAATAATTCTTGACAGAGCAAAAACCTCAAACGATGAAAGCTTATATTGGCCATCAAAGGTTGAAGGTGATGGAATGCAGATTGGCTACATATTATGTGTGGAAATATTGAAGGGATTAGAAGGATTAAAAAAATCAGAAACAGAAGTTGACTTTATAGCGCATCCAATAGGTGTGGGAATGTTTAGCGAAGAGCAATTTAATGAATGGATAAATGAAGCTAAGGAAATTGCTATAGACCAAAAAACGATGATTATTGGTACAAGTCACGCAGATGGTTCATATAGAAACTGTGGGGTATCAATACCAATAGCATATTGCATTGATAAGAATGGCGAAGCTATATTTATTGCAAAAAACGATCTTCGGACAAGAGTTGTAAACACTGAGACGAAAGAAACTGTAGTTATAAGGTAATCTGAAGGATGGTTTAAGAATGAAAAAATATAATGAAGTGGAGGTAAGCTAATTGAAAGCTTGTTTTGCAGTACTTGTGGATAGTCATATACATAATTATGCCAGGAAATTAGCATTCCAAATTAATGAGGATTTTAATATTGGATTTATTGCCGCTAGACTTCCACAACATGTTAGTTTAGAGCCAGTATTTGAGGTGAAAGATATCAAAGAACTTGAAGATTATTTTGATGATCTGGCAAAAAGTATAATGCCGTTCGAAGTAAATTTTACGCAAATTGATTTAATTATAGAGGGTAATGATAATGATGGTTTAGGTGTTCTATGGATGGATGTTAAAGAAAGCAATAATTTAAGAAACCTACATAATAAAATTGATAGAGATTTAAGAGATAGATCATGGAAGTCAGCTAAAATTTCTAATAATGGAACATATCATTTTCATTCTACAATATGTTTAGGCGAACAACCTGTGAGCATTTATAAAGAGATATATAAAGGAATAGAAAATAAGGAAATTAATAAAGCTAGCAAGATTAATGAGATTGCTTTATTTATATCTACTGATGCAAAAGGAACAATGGGAACGTATATTACCTATAAAATATTAACTTTGGGTTAAGTAATTAAATATGAAAAAGCTGCCTTTGCAAGCTGAGGTGAGAGAATGTTATCTATAATTTTGTTTTATCTATTGTTAATTCCTTTTTCTGCCTTATTCCACGAATTAGGTCATGGTTTATTTATGTTATTATTTTCTAGGAACGTTGTGAGAATATATTTAGGTCCAATTAATGATACGAATAAAGAATTATTTTCTTTTGGTAGAATTAGATTTCATTTAAGGTTAAGTTATATTGGCTTTGCTCGTTTTGAAGGGGCAGAAAATATTCAATTAACATCTGCACAAAGAATTATTATTTCATTAGGCGGTCCAATTGCTTCATTAATATTAGCTTGTATAAGTTTACTAATTGTTTTAATGAATAATTTCACAGGAGAAACTCTAAGTATAATCAGAGGAGTAGCTGTAATAAATTTCTTGAATTGTATTGGAACAATTATTCCAATAAAATATCCGTCTTGGTATAAAGCTTATGCAGGAAGACCATCCGACGGATACAGTGCTTTAATGGCATTAAGAAAAAATAAGTGATAAAATCTGTCGGTAGCTTTTGAGTCAAGGAGTCAAGGGGGAGTATAATGATAGTATTGCAAGAAATATTTCATAGTAACGATATTAATCTTAGTGGAAAAATAATCTATCGAGAAGCTGCACGAGGAATAATTATAGACAAGCATAAGTTGCTAATGGTCTATTCTCCGAAAAATGGTGATTATAAATTTCCTGGTGGCGGAGTTGAAGACGGGGAAACATATGAAGGGACTCTTTGTCGTGAGGTAGAAGAAGAATGTGGTTACAAGGTCGAAAGAATTGAACAGGATTTTGGCTGTCTTATTGAATATAGTCAAGCATTGGAGAAAGATTATGATGTATTTAAAATGACATCATTTTATTATGTTTGCAAAGTTGGTTCTGATTTTAGTCGACAAAATTTAGATCGATATGAAAAAGAGTTAGATTTCAAACCAGTTTGGGTTGATATAGATGATGCGATTAAAAATAATAAATCAATAATTGATTCAGTTTCTGATCAAGCACAGTGGACAATCAGGGATACATTTATATTAGAACAAGTGAAAAGACAGATATTTGCTATTAATTCATGGAAACCATGATAAGTCCATTCGGCATTATCATACTGAGAATTTTTTCTTGATAGAGCAAAAACACCAAACAACGAAAGCAATAGCATACTGCATTGATAAGAATGGTAAACCCACTTTTATTGCAAAAAACGATCTTCGGACAAGAATTGTAGACACTGAGACGAAAAAAACCGTAATTATAAGTTAATCTGAAGGATGGTTTAAGAATGAAAAATATAAACATACTTCCGGAAAGAGTTAACGAAGTGCTAAATCAATACTTTAATTTAATAAACTCTCAATTGCCGGGTATTTTCGAGGGTTTTTATCTTATTGGTTCAATTTCCTTAGGGGCTTTTGACAAGAAGTATAGTGATATCGATTTTGTAGCAGTTATAAATCGAGAACTTACTGAACAGGATATTACAATATTAAAAAATGTTCACAATATCATTAAGAAAAGGTTTCGTGATACCGATTTAGATGGGATATATATTCAGAAAAACCATTTAGACAGCTCTGACCAATTATCTAACTCATGTCTAGGATTTCTAGACGGGAA
>Ga0209346_1001535_pt1 | contig 12236 bp, 10 predicted proteins | sample AutmiccommunBRH9_FD_187381 | JGI IMG/M metagenome (GOLD analysis project Ga0209346, IMG submission 187381) | Deep subsurface microbial communities from Mt. Terri, Switzerland - Autotrophic microbial communities BRH/9 (SPAdes) (version 2) | ecosystem: Environmental > Aquatic > Deep subsurface >...
TGCCGTGGTCGACGTGGCCCATGATGGTGACGACAGGTGCGCGCGGCTCGGTCGCACCGTCCTCTTCGACCGTTTCGATAAAGCCTTCCTCGACATCGGCTTCGGACACGCGCTTGGGCGTATGGCCGAACTCGGTGACCAGCAGTTCGGCGGTATCGGCATCGATGGCGTCAGTGATCTTGTGCATTTCGCCCTGTTTCATCAGGACCTTGATAAGATCGACTGCGCGCTCCGTCATGCGGTTGGCGAGTTCCTGGATGGTGATGACCTCGGGAATCGTCACTTCGCGCATGACCTTGTCACGCGCCTGGACGACGCCGGCGGCCTTCATCTTTTCCCGCTCGCGCTTGCGCTTGAGGGAGGCCATCGAACGTTCGCGCTGCTCGCGGTTGAGCAACTGGTCGACGGTGAGCTTGCCGCGCTGTCGCTCATCGCCGGCGCGGGCGGGAGCGCGGGGCGACTTGCCGCGCTTATCCTTGCCGCGATCGTCTTCATCTTCCCCGGCAGGCTGGACAGCCGGCCGGACCGGACGCGGGCTCTTGGTCGGCTTGAGCTCTTCCTTGGCCTCGTTGCGTTCGCGTGGGGGTGGCTCAACACCCGGCAGGATGATCTCCTTGGGGCGGCCCCCCTGCACGGTGCGGAAGGCCGTGTCGTTCGACCGCCGCTGGCGGGCCGGTCGACTGGGCGCCGCCTCCGGCGTTTCGGCAGCAGCGCTCGCACCGGCTTTTGCCGGCGTTTCTTTCTCCGCGCGATTTAGGGCAGCCGGTTCGACGATCTCGGCCGAGGGGCCTGCAGCAGGGGATTCAGAAACGGGTTCCTGCGCCGCTTCAGGCGTTGCGGTCGGTGGGGGCTCCGGCGTCGGCGGCTCAGGCGCGGGCGGCGGCTCCTTGGCCTTCAGCGCTGCGGCTTCAGCCTCTTCCTGAGCGCGCTCAGCTTCATTCTTGCGCGCCTCTTCGAGGGCCTGCAGCCGGGCCTGCTGTTCGCTTTCGGAAAGATTGCGGCCGCCAACGGTGCCCTTCTTCTCGACGCCGCGCGCAGGTGCCTGCTCTTCGCCGGCAGCGCCTGGCTGAACCAGTTTGCGCGACTTGCGCTTTTCGACGACCACCGATTTCGAGCGGCCGTGACTGAAGTTCTGCTTGACGTGACCGGACTCGACCGTGCGCTGGAGCGACAACGGTTTGCGGCCGCCGCCAGTGTTCTTCGAGTCTGAGTCCTTAGTTTCCGACATTCGTTATCCGTTCAATTCCGATTCAACGGGTTCTCATCGGCAGTGCCGCGAACCCTTGCTGTGTTAATTTGGCATGTCGACATGCCTTCCGTTCTAAATTGGCCCTTGATGGGCGCTCGTTATCAGTCTGAGACCAGCGTCAGGACGGCGCCTCCCCGTCGGAAGGTTCGCGAAGTGGCGAGCCGTCCGCCTGCCGATCATACACGTCGATTTCTTCGGCAGCTTCCATTCCCCGGTTGAACCGGGCCAGCCGAACTGCCTCTTGGGCGAAGCGTTCGGTTGCTCCACCAGCTTTGAGGGCAGCGTGTACCACATTTGGACGGCCAATGGCCAAGCTCAATTCGTCGATCGTCATGCAATCGACGATCAAGGCCTGCTCTTCACCGGCCCGGCTGATGGCGCGGGACTTGGCATCCAGTTTCTGACGGCCGCCCGCAGCGGCGTTTGAACCATGCAACAGGACAGCGGCTTCGCCACGTTCAATAGCGGCGTTGACCTTGTCAAACCCTGTGACAAGCAGTCCCGCCTTGTTCGCCAGCGATACGGCCTGCGCCAGGCGCCGACGGAGCTGCGCTTCGGTCTCGTCGGCAAGATCGGGCGAGACGCTGACCTTGCGCTTCAGGCTGCGGGCGAAAGCGCCGGACTTGACCGCTGCGGCTATGCTGGCATGGTCAGCCGTGATCCAGACGCCGCGGCCCGGCAACTTCCGGGACAGATCAAGGTAGATGCGGTCACCGGGACCGGAAACGAAGCGGATGAGATCGCTGATTGGACGCTCGCGGCGGGTGAGTGCGCACGTACGCTGCGCCGTCGCGCTAGCGCGACGGTCGTCCCGCGGACCCTTTGCCGCGAAGCCAGTGCTCGTTTCGTCGTCGATCGACGCCGCTTCCCGCACGCATTCTCCTTGTAAGCTGGTCCACGTCAGGACGCGCTGTCGGGGGTTTCATCTGCCTCGGCGGCGAGTTCATCGCCACCTGTGGCTTCCTGATCCTCGCCGGCTTCTTCACCATCTTCAGGCTTGGGAGCGAGGTCTTCTTCGGTGATCCATCCGGCCGCGACGCGGGCCGACATGATCAAATTCTCAGCTTCGGTGCGCGAAATGTCCATCCCTTCGAGAATGCCTGGATGGCGCACCGGCTCGCTGGCCTTGTCCTTCTTGCGCTCGACCCATCCGATGAGATCGTCGGTGGCGCAGTCGGCCAGATCCTCGACGGTCTTGACGCCGCCGCGGCCAAAGGCAACCAGCATCGCCGTCGTCACGCCAGCGACCTCGGCGAGTTCATCCTGAACGCCCAGTTCGCGGCGCTCAGCGTCGCGCTCGGCTTCGATCCGGCCCAAATGTTCGCGGGCCCGCTCCTGGATTTCGTGCGCCGTATCGTCGTCGAAACCTTCAATCTGGGCGACTTCGCCGAGTTCAACGAAAGCTACTTCCTCAATCGAGGCAAACCCTTCTGTAGCGAGCAACTGGGCGATCACCTCGTCGACGTCGAGCTGTTCCATGAACATCTGCGAGCGCTCGTTGAACTCTTTCTGGCGGCGTTCGCTTTCTTCCGTTTCCGTCATGATGTCGATGTCCCAACCGGTCAGCTGGGAGGCGAGCCGCACATTCTGGCCGCGACGGCCGATGGCGAGGGACAGCTGGCTTTCGGGCACCACGACTTCGATCTTGTCGTTGTCCTCGTCGAGAACAACCTTAGAAACTTCAGCGGGCGCCAGGGCGTTGACGATGAACTCGGCGGGATCTTCACGCCACTGGATAATGTCAACCTTCTCGCCCTGCAGTTCGTTGACGACCGCCTGAACGCGGCTGCCGCGCATACCGACGCAGGCACCGACAGGATCAATCGAGGAGTCCTTGGAGATCACAGCGATTTTGGCGCGCGAGCCGGGATCGCGGGCAACCGACTTGATTTCGACAATGCCGTCGTAGATTTCGGGCACTTCGGCGGCAAACAGCTTGGCCATGAACTCGGGGCGGGCGCGCGACAGGAACAACTGGGGGCCGCGCTGTTCGCGGCGGACGTCGTAGATGTAGGCGCGAACGCGGTCGCCGTAGCGGAAGTTCTCGCGCGGGATCGTCTCATCGCGGCGGATGATGGCTTCGGCGCGGCCAAGGTCAACGACGACATTGCCGTATTCGACGCGCTTTACGGTGCCGTTGACGACCTCGCCGATACGGTCCTTGTATTCGTCGAACTGCTGGTCGCGCTCGGCTTCGCGGACCTTCTGGACGATGACCTGCTTGGCGTTCTGGGCGGCGACGCGACCGAATTCCAGAGGTGGCAGATGTTCGACGATCTCGCCGCCGAGCTGGGCTTCGGGATCGGAGCGGCGGGCCTCTTCGAGGCTGATCTCGGTCGAGTCGTTTTCGACGTTCTCGACAATCGTAACGACACGCACGAGTTTGGTTTCGCCAGTTTTCGGATCGATCTCGCAGCGAATATCGTTCTCGGGTCCGTAGCGCGATTTCGCAGCCTTCTGAATCGCGTCCTGCATCGCATGGAGCACGATCGCGGGGTCGATGAGTTTCTCGCGTGCGACCGCGTTGGCGATCTGCAGGAGTTCGAGACGGTTGGCGCTGACGCCGGCCATGCTCATATCGCTCAGTCCTCCAAGTCCACTTCGTCACCCGCGCCCAACGAGCCCTCGGGGTCTTCGCCTTTTTTACCCTTCTTCGCGCGGGTCAAAGCCTCGCGGATCAGGTCGTCGGTCAGGACGAGCTTGGCGTCCCCTATAAGATCCAGCGGCAGACCGAGAACGGTCGCGCCAACTTCCGGCAGGTCCACCTCGATGCGGATCTCGCCGTCTTCGTATCCTTCAAGCCGGCCGCGAAAACGCTTGCGGCCATCGACCATCTCGCTCAGTTCGATCTTCGCCTCGTGACCGGCCCAATCCTCGAAGTCGGAGGGCCTGACCAAGGGGCGGTCTATCCCCGGCGATGAAATCTCAAGGCGGTAGGCACCAGGAACCAGGTCGTGCACATCGAGAAGAGGCGAAAGCTGTCGGGAAATCAACTCGCAATCGTCGATCGATATGGTTCCGTCGGGCCGTTCGGCCATGATCTGTACAGTCATCTCGCCGCGGCCATCGACCTTGGCGCGGACGAGCCGGAACCCCAAGTCATGCAGCACTGGTTCGACAACCTCGGCCAGCGTTGCCGCCAGCCCCGTTTCCCGGACGAAGCGCTCGCTGCGAGCGACCGCACCCTCTGTCACAGATGTCCTCGCGTATTGAATTCCGCCGCCACAATGCCCGGATCGTCAGGGCATCATGGAGCGCTCAAAAACAAAAAGAGTGGACCCGGGGGGACCCACTCACTGAGTTGAGATGATCATGAGCACTTGTGACAATATGTGAGCTTCAAGCGCGTTTCAAGCTCAATTGTGAAAGTTTTTTAAGCGATTTGCCGTGATGGAGAGCATCAGGCGACGTCGGATTCTCGAACGAACGAAAGATAATAGCAGCGGCGCCCGTGACGGACGGCCTTTTGTTCATACCGGGTCTGCGGCCAGTCGGCCGGCCTGTGACGCCAATCGGCGGGGCCTCGTGCGGTCCACCGGAAGCGCCGTTCACCATGAAATGCAATGAGAATGGTGCGCAGATAATCGCCGATATCGGTGCCGATCCTGAGCTCGGCGCCGGGGCGCAAAACGCGGGCGAGAAGGTCCAGAAGATGCGGCGAAATCAAACGGCGCTTGACGTGGCGTTTCTTGGGCCAGGGGTCGGGGAATAGGATGAAGGCGCGACCGATGCTCGATTCGGGAAGCCAGCGGAGTAAATCGCGGGCGTCGTCGGGGTGCAGAAGGACGTTGCGAAGGGCCTTCTCGTCGATCGCGGTCAACGCCTTTGCCACGCCGTCCTCGAAGGGCTCGCAGCCGATGAGGCCGATGGCGGGGTTGTGCTCGGCCTGCCAGATGAGATGCTCGGCACCACCAAAGCCGATTTCCAGCCACACGGTTTTGACAGGCGGGGCGTAAAGCCTTCCAATCTGCGGCGGCGGTGCTTTGGTCAAATCCGGCCGAAGTCGGGGCAGGAGGTCCTCGATAAGCCGTTGCTGGCGAGGACTGACGTTTCGTCCGCGACGACGCCCGAATGAGCGTAATTCGGCCGGGCCGTCCCAATCTCCTGGTGGCTTATCTTTGTCGTTCAAGACGGGTCTTTGTCGTTCAAGATTCGCGGCTCGGCTGCTTCACTGTCCGCCGAATGCAAATGGGCGGCGACCTCGTCGGCAGCCGCCCCATGCTCGTTACACACCTCAACGTCCAACCTCAGCCGACAGCGGATTTCAGCTTCTCGGCCAGATCGGTCTTCTCCCAGGGGAAGCCGCCATCAACCGGGGCGCGGCCGAAATGGCCATAGGCTGCGGTACGGGCATAGATCGGGCGATTGAGGTCCAGATGCTCACGGATGCCGCGCGGGGTCAGCTTCATGACGTCGCGCAGCACCTTCTCGAGACGGGCCTCATCGACTTTGCCGGTGCCGTGGGTGTCGACATAGATCGACAGCGGCTCGGCGACGCCAATCGCGTATGCGAGCTGGATGGTGCATTTGTCGGCGAGGCCAGCGGCGATGACGTTCTTTGCCAGATACCGCGAAGCATAGGCTGCCGAACGGTCGACCTTGGTTGGGTCCTTGCCGGAGAACGCACCACCGCCATGCGGGGCTGCGCCGCCATAAGTATCAACGATGATCTTGCGTCCGGTCAGACCGCAGTCACCATCGGGACCGCCGATGACGAACTTGCCGGTCGGATTGACGTGCCAGACGGTGTCGTCGGAAACCCAGTCGGCGGGAAGCGTCTTGCGGATGTAAGGCTCGACGATGGCGCGTACGTCAGCCGACGAGAGGTCGGGATCGATGTGCTGGGTCGACAGCACGATCTGGGTGACGGAGACCGGCTTACCGTTCTCGTAGCGGCAGGTGACCTGGCTTTTGGAATCGGGTCCGAGCTTGGCAGCCGCGCCTTCCTTGGCCTTACGGGCATGGGCGAGGTTCTCGAGGATCTTATGGGAATAATAGATAGGTGCCGGCATCAGCTCGGGCGTTTCGTTGCAGGCGTATCCGAACATGATCCCCTGGTCGCCGGCGCCTTCGTCCTTGTTGCCGGAGGCGTCGACGCCCTGGGCAATGTCAGCGGACTGCGGGTGCAAAAGCACGTCGATGTTGCAGTTAGCCCAGTGGAAGCCGTCCTGCTCGTAGCCGATATCCTTGATGGCCTCGCGAATTTTCGCGCTCATCATCTCGACGGTGACGGTGTCAGGACCGCGCGTTTCGCCAGCGACAATCACCTGGTTCGTAGTGGTCATCGTTTCGCAGGCGGCACGGATCGCCCACGGGTCGATGCCTGCCTTGGGACCTTCGACATAGAACAGGTCGACAATTTCGTCGGAGATGCGGTCGGAGACCTTGTCGGGATGGCCTTCAGAAACTGATTCACTGGTGAAGAGATACGAAGTGCGTGCCAATCTAGTCCTCATTTATGTTGCGGGGGGCAGCTGTCTTGCCACCACACCCTTTTTACTCCTTGCCAAGCAGGAGCGGCCCACATACGACCGGTCGCGCAACGAACTCGATCGCTGCAAGCATCCGGATTCGGGCCTTAGGAAGTCGCCGCGTTCTCGCAAGGTTTAGCGGACCGGTCAAGTGCGACGACAGAACCGGCTTACGAGCCCTGGCTCTCGCCGGCGAGACTGCGCACCAGTTCGACAATCGAGCGGCGGATCCGGGGTTCGTTGATTTTGACGAACGCTTTGTTGAGTTCCAGGCCCTCGCGTGTCGAGAGAAAATCGAATACCGGGTGGTCGTCGGATTTAGTGCCGTAGCCTTCTTGATCTTCGGCCAACCCCAATGCCGGCAACGGTGCTTCTTCGTAGAAATAGTCGATCGGAACTCCAAGCGTCTTCGACAGATCGAAGAGGCGGCTAGCCCCGATACGATTGACACCCTTTTCGTACTTCTGGACCTGCTGAAAGGTCAGCCCCAGCTGATCGCCGAGTTTTTCCTGGCTCATGCCAAGCAGCATCCGGCGGAGTCGCACGCGGCTGCCGACGTGGATATCCATAGGATCCGGACTGCGGGCATTGCGTTCTTCGACACCGTCCAACCGGCGTTTCACTTGCTTGGCCATTGCTTCTCTCCGTGGCCGTAAACCGGCCCTCCCTCCGGCGCGAAATCGTTCGAAGAATCGTCAACTTCCGATATTCACTCGCGAAAATGGGTATGACAAAAGGCACTGAGCAGCAAGTGCGAACAGCATCAATGTCACAAGAAAGCTCAATTCACCATATCGCGCATAAACCGGCATCGGCCGGGGTTTGGGGAGAGAAACATCAATGACGCCGCGCACGTTGAGGGCGATCGACCTGGTGAGACGGCCATAGGGATCGATCATTGCGGAGACGCCGTTATTGGCGGCGCGAACAAGCGGCAGACCTTCCTCGACGGCGCGAAGGCGCGATTGATGCATGTGCTGGTAGGGCCCGGTCGTGTTGCCGAACCAGCCGTCATTCGTGACATTGATCAGGAGATCGGGCCTCTCGTTTCCCTGGATGACGGCGCCAGGGAAGATCGCTTCATAGCAGATGAGGGGGCCGACGGCGGGAAGGCCGGGCACCGCCAGTAGCGGCCTCGGGCGCGGACCGACTGCAAAACCGCCGCGAATTCGGGTGAGAGCTTCGAGGCCGATCTGTTCCAGGGTTTCGGAGAAGGGAAGATATTCGCCGAACGGCACAAGGTGAACCTTGTCATAAATTGCTTCGGCTTGGCCGTCCGGACCGAATACGATCATTGAATTGAAAACTTTGTTTTTGGCCCGGACGCCGGGGCGGACCTCGTCACCGATATTGGAATTCTCAAGGCGCAAGGCACCGGCTACCAAATGCGCCGAGGGAGGCAACAGCTCGCCGATCGCGCTGATTGCCTGAGGCGTGGCCAGCGGCAGAAACGGCATAGCTGCTTCAGGCCAGACGACATGGGTAATGCCAGCCAGACCAAAGGATTGACCAGCTTCGTTGGTGCGCGACAGAATTAGGTGGTCGTTGAAAATTTCGCCCTGTTTTTCACGCGCCCACTTATGGTGCTGGGGAACACTCGGCTGCACGATGCGAATCTTGACGCCTTCGACGGTTTCGAGGGGCGTAACCGGCAGGATGGCGAAACCGTATGCATAAAGGGCGGCGAGGGGCAGAACCGTCAGCGACACGATTGCAGTTGTCACGTCTCGGGGCGGGGCAACCGTGGCAAGCATCACCAGTGGGGTCGCGCAAATAACGACGGTCCAGAGCGTGAGGCCGTAGATGCCGAAAATGCCGGCGGCCTGCATGGCGATATCGTCGCCGGTCAGTGCGTAGCCGAGAATATTCCAGGGAAAACCGGTGAAGACGTGGCCGCGCAGGTACTCGGCGAGCGCCATCGTTACCGCGAGAACAAGAATGCGCGACAGTCCGGGCCTCCACGCCAGCTTCGCAGCGGCGCATGCTGCGGCAGTGAAGACTGCAAGTCCCGCTGGCATCAGGGTTATGGCGAAGGGAATCATCCAGGCGAAAATATCGGCTTCGACAAGGAAGGCCTCGCCGATCCAGAACAAACCGAAAAAGAAGTAGCCGAAGCCGTACCACCAGCCGTCGTGGGTGGCCGCGCGAAGCGGGCTTTGGCCGGGGGCGGGCGCGTCGATCAACCAGACCAGGACCGGTAGCGTCAAGAACAGCACCGGCCAGAGAAAGAACGGGGCCATTGCGAGCACGGACAACGATCCGGCCGCGCAGGCCAAACCCCTGCGCCGCCAGCCGGTCTGCGAACTTATGTACTGGCGAAGGCGTGCGGCTGAAGTCCGGGCTGCCCCAACCAAAGGTGCAGCGTCGCCGACCGCTTTGCCGGACAGAGCCGCGAAAGCGGGCGTGCGATCATCAGGATCGCGCTGCATTTGTCTCGCCGCTGGCGGTTCCCGGTTTCCTGGTCGGGGCGTTATGGATCTTCAGCTTCTTGATGCGGCGGGGGTCGGCATCCAGCACCTCGAACTCTATGCCGGAGTGATGGCGAACGAGTTCGCCGCGCGCCGGCACGCGGCCGACAATCGCAAAGACGAGGCCGCCGAGTGTATCGATATCCTCCTCCTCATCCTCGGTGAGGAGCTTGCGGCCGAGGCGTTCTTCCAATTCCGAAACGGGCGTGCGAGCGGAGGCGACCAGCCCGAGCTTCTGGTCCTCGATGATATGGGCGACTTCGGCTTCGTCGTGCTCATCCTCGATGTCGCCGACGATCTGCTCGACGAGATCCTCGATGGTGACGAGGCCGTCGGTGCCCCCGTATTCGTCGACGACAAGGGCCATGTGAATGCGGGTCGACTGCATCTTGATGAGCAGGTTCATGGCCGGCATCGAGGGCGGCACGTAAAGCACCTGACGCTTGATACGGGCCATAGCAACGGGCCGCGAAAGGTCGAATGTCAGGCACTCCGGGGCCGACGGCGGGGAGTCGGCGGTCGTCTGTGTCTTCGCCTTGCTGGAGCGCTTGTCGCCGTTACCGCCAGACCCGTTCGGGCCCTCGGCGCGGGCCTGCGACATCAGCCAGCGAAACAGATCCTTGATGTGGACCATGCCGCGCGGATCATCGAGCGTATCGCGAAAGATCGGCATGCGAGAGACGCCGGCCTCTTCGAATGCGTGCAGCAATACGGAGACGGGAGCATCCTCTTCGATCGCGATGATATCTGCTCGCGGGACCATGATGTCCTCGACGCGGCTACCGCCAAAGTGCAACAAGCGCAGCAGCATCTGGCGTTCTTCGGCGCTGAAGGACGCGTTTTCCCCAGCATCCTGCCGGAGAGCGTCCTCGAGGGCTTCGCGCAGGCTCGGTGCCTCGCCCAATCCCAGTCGGGAACGGATCGTGGCGAACCAGCCCAGCGCCGGACTGCTTCGAGCCTCATCGTTAAGGACGGTGTCGTTGGTGTCGCTTGGGTTGTCGATTGTCATGTCCAATTGCAGGCCGGGCCGGTCCTTGATGTCCGACAGCGGGCCACTTCAGGTTGCTGCCGGTTCGCAGGCGTGCTCGTAGGGGTCCGGAATCGCCAGGGTTGCAAGGATGCGCGTCTCCAGGGCTTCCATGTGGTGTGCGGCTTCGTCGTTGTCATGATCGAAGCCGGAAAGATGCAATAAACCGTGTACGACAAGGTGCTGCAGGTGATGTTCTGTCGGAATGCCCATCTCGGCGGCTTCACGAGTGACCGTCTCGGCAGCCAGGATGATGTCGCCAAGAAAGCGCTCGCCGTTTTCGAAGGCGGCCGGCATTTCGGGGGCTGGAAACGACAGGACGTTGGTTGGAGCGGGTTTGCCGCGATAGCTTGCGTTGAGGGCTGCGACCTCGGCGTCGCCGGCCAGCGCGATGGCCGCGCTAGTTCCGGTAAGACCCGTCTCCGGAATGCCGGCTGCGGCGCGCGCGGCTTCCCGCACGGCCGCTGCTGCATCCGCAATGGCCGTCCAATCGCCCCCGTTTTCCAAGACATCCACGCTTATCAGGCCGTCATCCGCCAACACTCGGCAAGCCGGTGTTGGGCTTGGCCCGGTCTGTGGAGGCTCGTCGTCGGACCCGGAGGGGCACCTGTCGCTGTCGTCGCTCATCTTAAAGGTTATTTCTTTGCCTCTGCCCCATCATAGGCGGCGACGATCTTGGCGACAAGGTCTCGGCGCACAACATCGGAACCGGTGAAGCGGACCGCTTCGATCCCCTGAACGCCTGCCAGGAGCCGCACCGCCTCATCGAGGCCCGATGTCATACCAGGCGGCAGGTCGATCTGGGAGGGATCGCCCGTCACGACCATCTTGGCGTTTTCGCCAAGCCGGGTGAGGAACATCTTCATCTGCATGCTGGTGGTGTTTTGCGCTTCATCGAGGATGACGAAGGCATTGGCCAGCGTGCGGCCGCGCATGAAGGCGAGCGGCGCTATTTCAATTACGCCAAGCTCAAGATCGCGCTCGACCTTTTCGGGCGGAAGCACATCATAGAGAGCGTCGTAGAGCGGCCGCAGATAGGGGTCGACCTTTTCCTTCATGTCGCCTGGCAGGAACCCAAGCCGCTCGCCGGCTTCGACGGCCGGACGGGAAAGAATAATGCGCTCGACGAGCCCCTTTTCCAGGCAATGAGCTGCCATGGCGACGGCAATGTAAGTCTTGCCTGTGCCCGCCGGGCCGACGCCGAAGACCAGGTCGACTTCCTGCAGGGCCCGCATATAGGTGCTTTGGGTCGGCGTACGGGCCTTGATGACGCGGCGGCGGGTCGCAATCTGGGACTGGGTTCCGTCGGATGGAACTTCGTGGCGAGCATGGCGGATAAGCCCATCGAAATCGCCCGGCCCGATCGCTTCGCCCTTGGAGATGCGTTTGTAGAGTTCTTCGAGAACCTGGCGGGCCAACGCGCACTGCGAGTCAGAGCCGGTCAGGATGATGACGTTACCATGGGCGTGCGCCTCAATGCCGAGCCGATCCTCGATGAGAGCCAAGTGAGCGTCGAACTCGCCGAGCAAATGCGTTAGATGGCGATTGTCCTCGAAGGGAACGACAATGCGTGCGTTCGACATTTGGGGCTTCGCAGGGCGCCCCTGGCCGGTCATAGGTTGACCGCGAAAAGCTGGCAAATTAGAGGACTCCCATCAGCCTGTTCCGTCTCGCTTTCACACTTCCCGGGCGGCATTGTTGGAGCAAACATCGCATCGCTGCAACTGGTTGCATCTCATACCAGAGTTCCGACTCTGACATCTGCTTCCCTGTGCGGCGAATTACGGAGCAAATGAGAGAACCGCAAGGAATCTAGCAACTCTATGATTCCAATGTAGCTTTCGCACTCGAGTTTTGCGTCGAGAGAGAGTCCGCACGCGTAAATCGATATCGGGTGCGCTACACTAGGCACACAAGCCGCAGACTTTGCAGAGATTCACGCTGCGCGTATGACACCAACCAGACTGTTCGGCCCGGCCTGCGAGATTTCCACCGGAATGATGCGACCGACAAGATCGGCA
>Ga0209346_1001540_pt1 | contig 12210 bp, 12 predicted proteins | sample AutmiccommunBRH9_FD_187381 | JGI IMG/M metagenome (GOLD analysis project Ga0209346, IMG submission 187381) | Deep subsurface microbial communities from Mt. Terri, Switzerland - Autotrophic microbial communities BRH/9 (SPAdes) (version 2) | ecosystem: Environmental > Aquatic > Deep subsurface >...
GGCTCAGGCGATTCTTGTTGATCGCGGTGCGGCGCGTGTTGCGACGGATACGTTTTTTTGCTTGCGGCGTATTAGCCATGAAAAACCCTCAAAATCTGAAATTAAATGCCGGGACGTTGCGTACCGCTTCCGGCTCAAGACGGCGGCCAATAGCGTGACAGCCGATTCCCGTCAATAGCTTAGTGAGCCGCTCATTTCTGGCATTGCGAACAGTAAAAGGTCGACCGACCACTGTCGACTCGCCGGCGCACCGGAGCGCCGCAGAGACAAGCACCGCCCTCCCGACCATAAACCCGCCAGTCCTTGGCAAAATAGCCCAGTTCCCCACTCGGTTGCGCGAAATCGCGCAGTGAGGAACCGCCGGCGGCAATAGCCGCGATCAAAACCTGCTTGATCGCGGCAACCAGCCGGCCGTAGCGCGGCTTTGAAATCACACCGCCCTTCAAACGCGGCGAAATGCCCGCCATATGCAGCGCTTCGCAGACATATATATTGCCGAGACCCGCGACAATCCGCTGGTCAAGCAGTAGCTGTTTGATCGGGGCCTTGCGGTCCCGGGTCGCGGCTTTCAGATAATCGCCGGTAAATTCATCACCGAGCGGCTCTGGCCCCATCGATATGAAAGTCTTGTAGCTGTCCAGATCTATCGTGCGGACGATATCCAGCGAACCGAATCGCCGCGGGTCGTTGAGCGCCAGCCGGTGCCCTGCTGCCGTCTCGATCAGCAGATGATCATGCTTGCCAATATCCTCGGGGTCGATTCGCCACCGTCCCGACATGCCGAGATGGAAGATCATCATGTCGCCGCGATCGGTCTCGATCAGCCCGTATTTTGCTCGCCTGGCCAAAGATGTTACCACCGCACCCGTCATGCGCTGCCGCAAATCGACCGGGATCGGCCAGCGCAGGTCTGCGCGGCGCGGCTCGACCAGCGTCAGCCGCTGCCCTTCGAGCACCGGCCGCAAACCGGCGACGGTCGTTTCCACTTCTGGCAGCTCGGGCATGGCGATCCTTGTCGGTTACGGTCTTATGGGCAGCTACAGAGTGATTGCAGTGCTGCCCAGGCTCGTCTACTTGGGATTTCACGGAAATTCAGCACAGGCAGGAAATGGCTATCGAAAGCAAAACCGTCTCCTTCGGTTATGAAGAGGTCGACGAGAGCGAGAAGACCGGCAGGGTCGGTGCGGTCTTTTCGAGCGTGGCCTCCAAATATGACGTGATGAACGACGCGATGAGTGCCGGCACCCACCGCCTGTGGAAGGACCGCTTCGTGCGCCGCGTCAAGCCGCGCGCCGGCGAGACTATTCTCGATATGGCCGGCGGCACCGGCGACATCGCCTTTCGCATGGTCGACAGCGGCGCTCATATCACGGTTGCCGACATCAACGCCGAAATGCTCGCCGAAGGCGTGGACCGGGCGCTGGCGAAGGACGAAACGCGGCTGGTATGGAGCCAGCAGAATGCCGAGACCCTGAGTTTTCCCGACGCCCATTTCGACGCCTACACCATCGTCTTTGGCATCCGCAATGTCACGCATATCGACCAGGCCTTGGCCGAGGCGCACCGGGTACTCAAATATGGCGGACGTTTTTATTGCATGGAATTTTCGCAGACCAAATGGCCCGGTTTCGACAAGGTCTACGAGACTTATTCACACAAGATTCTGCCCAAGGTCGGCAAGGCGGTTGCAAATGGCGAAGCCAGCTACCGCTATCTCGCCGAATCGATTGCAAAATTCCCGCCGATGGAGAAATTTCGCGCGATGATCGAAGCCGCCGGATTCGGCCAGACCAAGGTGGAGCCGATGATGGGCGGGCTGGTCGCGATCCACAGCGGCTGGAAGGTCTGAGCAGCCGCCAAGGATGACCAGCAACCGCACCCATATCTTCCGCCTGCTCAAATGGGGCCGTACGCTCGCCCGGCATGGCGCGCTGCGCGACCTGGAGAATCACAAGGCGACACCGCCGCAGGTCCGCCGGCTGTTCCGCATTGCCCGGCTCGGCACGATTCAGCCGAGGGAACCGAATTATTCCGCGGCGCTGCAGGCTATCGGTCCGGCGGCGATCAAGCTGGGCCAGACGCTCGCCACCCGCCCCGACGTGATCGGCGAGGCGGCCGCCCGCGACCTGCTGCAATTGCAGGACAGCCTGCCGCCCGTGCCCTTTGCCCAGATTCGCGATGAAATCGAGCTTAGCCTCGGCAAGTCGATCGATGAATTATACAGTCATATCGATCCCGATCCGGTCGGTGCCGCCTCGATTGCCCAGGTGCATCGTGCGACCACGCTGGAAGGCAAGGATGTGGCGGTCAAGGTGCTGCGCCCCGGCATCATCAAGAAATTCACCCAGGATATCGAGACCTATGAATGGGCCGCCGCCCATCTCGAGGCACTCGGCGGCGAGGCGAAGCGGCTGCGGCCGCAACTGGTCATCGCCAATTTCCGCCGATGGACCATGCGCGAGCTCGACCTGCGGCGCGAGGCCGCCAGCGCTTCCGAGCTGGCTGAGCATATGGCTCAAGTGGATCATTACGAGATCCCCGCGATCGACTGGGACCGGACCTCGGGCCGGGTGCTGACGCTCGACTGGGTCGACGGCATCAAGATATCGAACCGCGAGGCGCTGGTCGCCGCCGGCCATGACCTCGACGCCATTGCCAACCGGCTGGTGCACACCTTCCTCAAGCAGGCGATCGAGGCCGGCTATTTCCATGCCGACATGCACCAGGGCAATCTGTTCGTGAAGGCCGACGGCACCATTGTCGCGATCGATTTCGGCATCATGGGCCGGATCAACAAGAAGGCCCGCGTCTGGCTGGCGGAAATCCTCTACGGGCTGACCACCGGCAACTACCGGCGGGTCGCGGAAATCCATTTTGAAGCGCAATATGTCCCCGACCATCACAGCATGGAGGAATTTGCCACGGCGCTGCGCGCGGTCGGCGAGCCGATGCGCGGCAAGCCGGTCAGCGAACTGTCGGTCGGCGACATGCTCGACGGCCTGTTCGCGATCACCCGCGATTTCGACATGGAGACCCAGCCCCACCTGCTGCTGCTGCAAAAGACGATGGTGATGGTCGAGGGCATCGCCACCGATCTCAACCCGCAGATCAACATGTGGGACACCAGCGGCCCCTATGTGAAGCAGTGGATTCGCGGCGAGCTTGGTCCGGAAGCGGCGATCGCCGACCGGATCAACGATGATCTCGGCACCTTGCTGCTGCTGCCCGATATCGTGCGGCGTCTCGACGCCCAGCTCCCCCGTCAGGGTGGCGCTCCGCCGGCCCTGCCGCTAGCGGATGTGGAACTGATCTGGGAAAAGCGGCGCCGGCGCGATACGGGCGGGTTCTGGCCCTATCTGCTGACGGCGATCGTGGCCGGCGGAGCTGGTGCCGCTGCCATGGCCCTCTGGGGATAGGCACCGCGGACACACACGCCTGCGCTGCTGACACATGACGCTTGGCTTTGCAACCGCTTGCCCCTAAATCGGACCGGATGGCAAAATCCAAACATATCCTGCTGGTAATCGGCGGCGGCATTGCGGCCTACAAGTCAGCAGAACTGATCCGCCTGATCAGGAAATCCGGCATGACCGTGCGCTGTGTGCTGACCGAATCGGGGGCCCAGTTCGTCACCCCTATGACACTGGCGGCGCTGTCGGAGAACGAGGTACATACCGCGCTCTGGTCGCTGAAGGACGAGGCCGAGATGGGGCATATCCAGCTCAGCCGCGAGGCCGACCTGATCGTGATATGCCCCGCCACCGCGAACCTGCTGGCGAAAATGGCGGGCGGCATCGCCGACGATCTGGCGACGACGCTGCTGCTGGCGACCGACACTCAAGTGCTGGCGGTGCCAGCGATGAATGTCCGGATGTGGCAGCATGCCGCGACGCAGCGCAATATCGCCCAGCTCAGAACCGACGGTATCAGGGTCATGCAACCGGACGAGGGCGACATGGCCTGCGGCGAATTTGGCCCGGGCCGATTGCCCGAACCTCAGGCGATCATGACAGAGATTGCAGGTTGCCTGGGCGATGAGCGGGCGGCAGCGGGTCTTCTGGATGAAAATGAACTGGGGTCCAATCCGCTCGAGGGGCAACCGGCCTTTGCCCCGGACCAGCATCGACCGCTGCATGGCAGGCATGTGCTGGTCACCGCGGGGCCGACGCACGAACCGATCGATCCGGTGCGCTATATCGCCAACAGGTCGTCGGGACGCCAGGGCTTCGCCATCGCCGCCGCCGCTGCCGATGCCGGGGCGCGGGTAACCCTGGTGGCTGGCCCCGTCCACCTGGCCACCCCGGCCGGCGTCCTGCGGGTCGATGTGGAAACCGCGATCGAGATGGAACAGGCAGTACACGACGCCCTGCCCGCCGATGTCGCGATCATGGTCGCTGCCGTCGCCGACTGGCGGACCGGCAGCCAGTCGGACCAGAAGATCAAGAAAGAGGGCACCGCCCCCGCAACCCTACAACTGACCGAAAACCCCGATATACTGGCGGGTCTTGCCCGGCACGAGCAGCGGCCCGGCCTGCTGATCGGCTTTGCCGCCGAAACGGAGAAGATCGAGGAACATGCCAAGGCGAAACTGGAAAAGAAATCCTGCGACTGGATTGTCGCCAATGATGTCTCCGGCCCGGTCGGGGAAAGCGTGATGGGCGGCGCCGACAATAGCGTCCATATCGTCACCCGGACCGGCACCGAAATCTGGGAGCGGCTGCCGAAAACAGAAGTCGCCCGCCGCCTGGTGGACAAAATCAGCAAGGAACTGGCCGATGCTTGAGCCCATCGACATAGCCGTCAAGCGATTGGACCACGCCGGCGATCTTCCGCTGCCCTCCTATGAAACGGCGGGATCCGCCGGCATGGATGTACGCGCTGCAGAAGAGCTGGTGATCGTTCCGGGTGAGCGGGGACTGGTCGGGACTGGACTGGCCTTCGCCATCCCTGCAGGATATGAGATTCAGGTGCGCCCCCGCTCTGGGCTGGCGCTGAAAAAGGGTATCAGTATCCCCAATACACCCGGCACGATCGACAGCGATTACCGGGGCGAATTGAAGGTCATCATGATCAACCTTGGCCAGGAGGATTTCCTCATCGAACGCGGCGACCGGATTGCGCAGATCGTCGTGGCCCCTGTCCAGCGCGGCATTCTTGTCGAAGTCACCGATCTCGACGACACGCAGCGGGGGTCTGGCGGTTTTGGCTCAACGGGCATATAAATGAAGCCGGAAATATTTTTGAAGAGGTGATGAAATGATCAATATGATGGCTGCCCTCGCGCTTTCAGGCGCTGTTGCTGCCGCCGATGATATCGAAATCAAGGAGCTCTCCTCCGATTTCTACAATCTGGAACTGGCCCAGTTCAAGAAGAAGCTGCCGGTGCTGGAACGGCACGAACGGCAGGCGGAGCGCATTGCCAAAAAGGCCGATTGCAGGCTGCCCACGGATATCGGATGGGTTCATGCTCGCGTCGATGTGGCGCTGCAAGTGTCTCCCGAGGGCAAGATAACCAAAGTCGTGCCGGTGGAAACCGGTTGCCGGCCGCTCGAAGCCTATGTGATCGCGCATCTGACCAAATATGCCGGGCATGACGGAGCAGTAAAACGGACCGGCGACCAGAAATGGTATCGGCAGGCGATTACCTTCCGCTGGGCTGAATGAGCCCACTCAGCGACGAACAGCTTGACCGCTATGCCCGCCATATCGTGCTCAGGGAGATTGGCGGGGCGGGACAGAAGCGGATTCTCGATGCCCATATCCTGGTGGTCGGAGTGGGCGGCATCGGATGTCCCGCGATTCAATATCTCGCGGCGGCGGGAATCGGGGCGCTGACCCTGATCGATGATGATGTGGTGTCGCTTTCCAATCTGCAGCGGCAGGTCTTGTTTGCCGAAAAGGATGTCGGCAAGGCGAAAGTCGATGTTGCCAAAGTTGCCGCCCTGCGCATCAATCCGGATGTTGAAATATTCACATTAAATCAAAGACTTACCGCGCAGCAATTGCCGGATGATGCTGCAGCATTTCTGGCGCGGTTCGACGCGATCATCGACGGCAGCGACAATTACCGCACCCGCCTGCTGGTCTCCGACCTCTCCGTCGCGCACAAAATACCGCTGATTTCCGCGGCGATCGGGCAGTTCCAGGGACAGCTCGGCACGTTCCGCGGCTGGGAGCCGGACAAGCCCTGTTACCGCTGCTTTGTCGGCGACGCGCTCGACCCCGATGATTGCGACAATTGCAGCGAAGTTGGCGTTCTCGGCGCCATGGTCGGCCTGATGGGCAGTTTCGCGGCGATGGAGGCGATCCGCGTGGTCACCGGCTTCGGCCAGGACCCCGCTGGAAAACTCCAGCTTTTTGATGGACTTGCCCCCTCGATGCGCAGCATCAACCTGCCCAAGGACCCGCATTGCAAAAGCTGTGGCACCGAGCCGCAAACTTAACGGGCGCAGGCTCAAGGTGGTGGCAACTTGACAGGTGGCAACTTATTTGGGGCGAAGCTGATGGGGTGCAGCGCCTGGGGCACAGCCCCTCCGTCATCCGCCTTCGCCAAGGCTACGGCGGATGCCACCTCCCCGCAGGCGGGGAGGATCTGTTGCTGATCGAACCAGACCGCTTCGCCGAGAGAAACCACGCCAACCGTCATTGCGAGAAGCGCAGCGACGCGGCAATCCAGAGCGTCTTGCCACCATCGTCAGTGCTTGCCGCTCTGGATTGCCACGCTGCGCTCGCAATGACGTGGAACTATCGTCATCCCAGCCCCAGCGGCTTGCCCGCCGCGATGACGATGCTTCCCAAGAGCGGAAACGGACTCTAGGATGGCGGAAAAATCGGGAGGACCATCATGACATTACCGGTAACCGGCCTGGCCGCGGCGATTTGTGCGCTGTTGCTGATCTATTGCGCCATCGCCACCGTGCGGGTGCGGCTGGCCAGCAAGATCGCCTTTGGCGACGGCGGCGATCCCGGCCTGCTCGCCGCCCGCGGCGCCCATGCCAACCTGGCGGAACATGCGCCGATTTTCCTGATCATGCTCGGCATACTGGAGCTGGCCAACGCCCATCATTATGGCCTGACCGCGATAGCCGCGCTGTTCCTGACCGGCCGGGCCGCGCATATCATCGGCATGAACCAGCATCACGAGGGCGGCCCCCCGCTCCTGCGGCAGGTCGGCGTGATCGCGACCTGGCTGACCATGGGGGCGCTGGCGCTGTGGATTGTGGTGCTGTTTGTGAGGGTGAATTTGTAGGCTTTGGGCAGGAGGAGTTTTCTGGCGTCCGCCGTACCGCGCCAGCAGAGGCTGGCTTCGGTTGTTTTTGACCAGGATTACGGAGTGGAAAGCAGGCGATCGTGACCGCTCACTTCGCCATCTGCTCATCGGTTGAGTCCGGACTTACTGCTTCCTGTCCGCTGCTCTCGGCAAGCTGCCGCTTGAGCTAAGAGCTCATTGGATCAGCTACGCCAGAAGCGCGGATAAAACAGAATCAGAACCGTAAACAGCTCGAGCCTGCCCAGCAGCATGCCAAAGGAGAGAAGCCACTTGGCCATATCTGGCAACAGGAGGAAATTGCCCGCCGGGCCAATCAGGTCACCCAGTCCGGGACCGACATTGGCAAGGGCGGTGACCGCGCCGCTCGCGCTGGTCAGGAAATCCAGTCCCAGTGCCATCAGCGCAACCGTGAAAGCGGAATAAGTCGCAAAGAACACAGCCAGAAATACCACCACGGAGCTAATCACCTCGTTGCTCAACGGCCGCCCGGCATAAGTCTTGACCACTACGCCATTGGGATAGAGCAATTGCCGAAAATGGGCCTTGAGCATTATATATATCACTTCAAACCGGAAAATCTTTATGCCGCCAGATGTCGATCCGGTGCAACCGCCGACAAATGTTAAGCCGAAGAACAGGGCGATGGCAGCATTGCCCCAAAGCGAATAATCGGTGGTGGCATAACCGGTGGTCGTGACGATCGATATGATGTTGAACGCAGCGTAGCGAAATGCGGCCTCAGGCGCGTAGCCGCCGGTCGACAGCATCACCGTTCCGGTGAGCAGTATGGTGACGCCGAGAAACATCAGGAAGCGACGTACCTGGGTATCAAAAAGAGCGCTCCTGTCGCTCGCAAGGAGACGAACATAAAGGACAAAGGGGATGCCGCCGGCCAGCATGAACAAGGAGCTCGTCCACTGAATGCCGTTTGCTTCCCAGTTTCCGAACGAATTGTCCGATGTCGAATAGCCGCCAGTGGAAATCGTGGTGAGAGAATGCAAAATTGCGTCGAAGATCGTCATGCCCTGAAACCAATATGTCGCAGCGGCGATTACGGTAATGCCAAGGTAGACGCTTCCGATTGCAGCGGCGATCTGGCGCACTTTGGGCAGCACTTTCTCCGACCGGTCGGAGGATTCGGTCCGGAACAGTTGCATGCCGCCGATGCCAAGCGCCGGAAGCACCGCGATGGCGATTGCGATTATCCCGATCCCCCCCATCCACTGCAGCAGCGCGCGCCATGTGAGCAAGCCGGGCGGGGCTTCCTCTAGATCGGTTATCACCGTCGAACCAGTCGTTGTAATTCCGGACATCGCCTCGAAAAACGCGTTCGTGACGTCGCCGCTCGTCGTCCCGAAGGTCGTCAGATAGAAGGGCACGGCACCCAAGGCCGCGACAGCAAACCAGCTCAGAGGGGTCAGCAGGAAGGCCTGCCGCAAGGAAAGTCCAAGCCCAAGCATACCGCGATTGGGATAGACCAGAATTGCGCCCAGCGCCGCCCCGCCCAAGGATGACATCGCAAATGCCTGCCAGTCCCGATCACCATGAAAGAAGTCCACAAGCGACGGGATCAACATCATGGCCGATGTTGCCAGCAGCACCAGGCCCACAAGATAAAGCACCGGGCGCAAGCCCTCGGCCAGCCACCCAAAAGAAGGAGTAACCATGCCGCCGCTTGTCACAGCAGACGTGCTCGCTTGGCTCCGAGCAGAGCCTCTGCAAAGCGGATCGAACTGTAGGCGACCAGTGCTACCACCCGGTCGCCGACTTGCATTTCCAAGCCCTCTTGCGGAAAGATCACTTCATCTCCCCGAATCACCGCGCCAATCTTCATACCGCGGGGGAGATCGAGTTCACTGATGGATTGCCCGGCCAATCGCGACGAGGAGGTTATGTCCGCCTCAATGACTTCGCCGAAATCCTCGCGCAGCGTATAGAGGGCAGAAATTGAATCGTGCCGAATATGGCGAAGCACTGTCGAAACCGTCAATGTGCTGGGGTTCACCGCAACATTGATCCCCAGCGTCGGCAGAAGCGTCTCGTATGATCGCTTGTTGACCAACGTGATCGCGCGCGAACAGCCAGCTTGTTTGGCCAGCACCGCTGCAAATATATTGGTTTCGTCATCATCGGTCACTGTAATGATGGTATCGGCAGTACCCACGCCAGCTTCATTCAGGAGTTCGCGATCCAACGCATCTCCGCGCAATACCACAATATCTTCCCCGAGCTCGCGAGCAGAAAATTGCGCCCGCGAGGGATCGCGTTCGATTATCTTGATATTCAGCTTGCGAGAAGAGGATTGAAGCTTTCGTGCCAGATGGAGTCCAACATTTCCGCTTCCGACAATGATTATCTTGGTCGCCGCCTTCTCGGTATGGTTGAAGGCCGCCAATACTGCATCGACCTGGTCTGTCCGGGCAAGAATATAAACATCGTCGTTCAATTCTATCACCTCTTCGTCACCCGGGGCAAAGCAGCGCCCATTGCGGAGTATGGCAAGAACGGTCGCATGCTTTAGCCCGCAATCGCTGGCTATCTCGGTCATCGACTTTCCAACAACAGGCGCATCAGGCGATATTGTATGTATGCCCAGCAATTCGATACGATCGCCAGCCAATGATACCATATCGAAAGCGCCTGGCGTTCTAAGGCGGCGCTCGATCCCGTCGGCAATTTCAATTTCCGGCGATATGATGATGTCGATGGGCAAATGTTCTGCGGCATAGAGCGGGGTATCATTCTGGGCGAGATAACCAGCATGCCGCAACCGGGCTATCCGGCGCTTGACGTTGAAAAGCGAATAGGCAACCTGACAGGCAACCATATTCACCTCATCCGACTGGGTTACTGCAATCAGCATATCAGCGTCCTGCGCACCGGCCTTTTTCAAGATGGATGGGTGAGAGGCGTGGCCCACAATGCCGCGAACATCATAATCCTGGTCGATTTTCTGAACTTGCGCTTCATTGATATCGATCACCCGAACATCAATATTTTCACGCGCGAGTTGCCGAGCGATTGTGGTGCCAACCTCTCCGGCTCCGCAGATGATGACTCTCATGAATGCTCCAGTCTAGAAATAGCCGCCCCGTTCTGCCCAGGGCCCGTTATCAAGGATGGTTCAATTAACAAAGCGATATCATATTTTTTCGCTGGATTTGCTGCAATTTGATTGCGAAAAACGTCTCGAGATGGAAGAAATCAAGTGACGAAAAAAAAGGAACTTGGAAATGGCTGTTTCAGGAAAGCTTCTTGTGGAACGTGGCAGCATCGATGCTCCCTCGCAAGATTGGGGCGATTATGATTTTATCGCCGTTCCTTCGCCGGGAGACCGTATTGCGGCACTATATGAAGGAAGTTTGCATTACCTGACCGTTTTGTCTGTTCACCATCGTCCTGTGGCCAAGATGAACGAGAGCAGAGGCCGAGGGTTTGGCTTTCCAGAAGCGGACATCGTTGCGAAATGGACAGGCATGAAGGACTAGACTCAGGACCGTATCGCCCTGGATTGAACTGGCAATGATCGGTGCCGGTTCTGACAAGCGGTCCAGATATGGGAGTAACTGATGAAAGGTCGCCGTTTGTCCAAGGGAATCATGTTACGTCGCGGAAACCAGCGACCAGCATGGGTTTCAATAGCTTGGCGCGCCGGTGCCGTTATTTTCCTGCTTGCGCTCATGATTCTTTTCCACTGGCTGGAGCGGGACAGTTTTGTGGACCAGCTGGACGGGGAGGTGAGCTTCACTGACGTCATCTACTTCACGATGATCAGTGCGACGACGACGGGCTATGGCGATATTGTCCCGGTAACAGACAGGGCACGCTTGTTTGATGCGCTGATTGTTACCCCGGTGCGGATATTTTTTGTCCTGATTTTCGTCGGAACTGCCTACACATTTGTTATACGCAAAAGCTGGGATAAGTGGACCATGAAAAGACTCCAACAAAGATTGACCGATCACATTGTGGTGGCTGGATTCGGAACAAGCGGCTCCAAGGCGGTTGCCGAACTCATTGAACGGGGCACCGATCCAGGTCAGATTGTCGTAATCGATACCAAGCAAGAGGCTCTCGAAGCAGCAGAAAACCTGGGCTGTGTTATTGTCAATGCAGATGCGAGCCGCGATAGCACTCTGGAAGCTGTTCGGGTGATGACTGCAAAACTATTGATCGTTTCTGCCGGACGGGATGATGCTTCAATTCTGATTTGCCTTACCGCCCGTCACCTGGCACCCGACGTTCTGATAAGTGTGGCGATAAGAGCAGAGGACAATGAGGTGCTTGCACGGCAGGCTGGCGCGAGTATCGTGGTCAATCCGGTCAGCTTTACGGGGCTGCTGCTTGCCGGGGCAGCACATGGTCGAGAACTATCCGATTATATGGCAGATCTAGCCTCGGCAAAGGGGCGTGTATATCTCTCAGAACGAGTGGTCGAGGCAGACGAATGCGGCAAGCCGCTTTCTGCGATCACCACCGGTCTCGGCGTCCGCATCTATCGCAACAAGCTGCCGCTCGGTTTCTGGGAGCCAGAGGCCAGCTCCCTGGAGGCTGGCGACAAGATTGTCGAAATTGTGGCAAATGTAGCAACAGAGTCTGCCCCAGGCGCCAGGGGGTAATGACCTTGGCTAGGGGACCAGCCCCCTATCTTTTGTGTCTCACTGCCCCCTAGAAACTCGCCCCGTCAACCTCCTGCACCGGCAAATCCCCCCACTCCGCCACATTGAATATCCGCATGTTCACGCCCATCCGATCCGGCGGGGCGGTTATCGGGGTCCAGTGGGTGTGGGTGCCGCAGGTGCGGCAGTTCCAGGTGGTGATCATCCTGTCGCCCTGGACATAGGGGTTGAGCGCCTCCGGCCCCGCGTCGATGGTCACTTGGTCGGGGTGCCAGTAGCCGCCGATCCAGCCGGTCTTGCGGCACAGCGAGCAATTGCAGC
>Ga0209346_1001545_pt1 | contig 12193 bp, 11 predicted proteins | sample AutmiccommunBRH9_FD_187381 | JGI IMG/M metagenome (GOLD analysis project Ga0209346, IMG submission 187381) | Deep subsurface microbial communities from Mt. Terri, Switzerland - Autotrophic microbial communities BRH/9 (SPAdes) (version 2) | ecosystem: Environmental > Aquatic > Deep subsurface >...
CTTCTCTGTCTGTCCGCCCGCCTGTGCGCTGCCGTCACAGCCCGCCATCAGCAGGATCAGGACGGAACAAAAAGCGATGCGGAAATTCATGTCTAGCCGACCTCGACGCCTTTCCAGAAGGCAATCCGGCCTTCGATTTCCGCCGCCGCCGCTTTCGGCGCGGGATAATACCATGCGGCATCCTCGTTGATTTCGCCCGCGACGATCAGCGAATGGTAGGATGCGTCGCCCTTCCACGGACAATGGCTGCTGGTGTCGCTGTGCATCAGATATTTGGACCAGACCGAATCGCGCGGAAAATAATGATTGCCCTCGACCACCACGGTCTGGTCGCTCTCCGCGATCACCACATCATTCCATTTCGCCTGAACCATATCGATACCTTTTCACGAGGGCCGAACAGCGTCAATCAAGATTGGCCGTAACGGCGTCCTTTGTCCGAAACCAGCGTTCGGACTCGGCGGAAAGGGATAAGTGGCGCGCAGCCGGTTGGCGATACGGCCATGGGGGCGGTTGTGCGCCGCCGCGTCGGCCAGATTGTGCATCATGCGGGCAGAAGAACGGCCCATGATATGATCAGCTGTTGCGAGCGGCCAGTCCCGCGGCTTCATAGTCCGATGCCTTGAAACCCACGACCAGTTCGTCGCCATGTTCCAGCACCGGCCGTTTGATCATGCTGGGATTTTCCGCCATGACCATCACCGCGGTATCGTCGCTGATATTTTCCTTGACCATGTCGGGCAACTTGCGAAAGGTCGTGCCGCGCTTGTTGATCAGCGTTTCCCAGCCGACCTGCATCACCCACATTTCCAGCTTGTCCCTGGTAATCCCGGACTTCTTATAGTCATGGAAAGCATAGTTAATGCCATTGCGCTCCATCCAGTTGCGCGCCTTCTTGACGGTGTCGCAATTGGAAATGCCGTACATTTTGGTTTCACCAGCCATTGTCGGAATCCCTGAATATTTGCCCAGAATCGATTGTCGGGACCGGTAGGCTCAAAATTTGAAATTGGCAATGGCTTGCGCAGAGGGTCCGCCTAGATATCGATGATGATCTTGCCGAAATGCTGGCCCGATTCCTGGTGGCGGAAGGCATCGGCGAGATCAGCGAGCGGGAAGGCCTGGTCGAGCACCGGCTTGATGCCATTGGCCTCGATGGCCGAAATCATGTCCTGTTGCTGCGCGCGGCTGCCCACCGTGAGCCCCTGCACCCGCAGATTTTTCGCCATCAGCAGCGCCGTCTGCACCGGGCCGGAAAATCCTGTCAGAACCCCGATCAGCGCCACATGACCGCCAATCCGCGTTGCCATCATCGACTGGTCGAGCGTGCCGGGACCGCCGATCTCGACGACGCAATCGACGCCTCTGCCACCGGTCAGTTCGAGCACTTTGGCGCCCCAGGCCTCGACTTCCCTGTAGTTGATCAGATGGTCCGCACCGAGTTGCTTCAGCCGCTCGAGCTTCTCGTTCGAGGATGAGGTCGCGATCACCGTCGCCCCCGCCGCCTTGGCAAATTGCAGCGCGAAGATCGAGACGCCGCCCGTGCCCTGCACCAGCACCGTGTCGCCGGGCTTGACGCAGCCATCGACAAACAGCGCGCGCCAGGCAGTGAGGCCGGCGCAGGTCAGGGTCGCCGCTTCGGCGGCACTATAGCCATTGGGCGCGTGCGTCCACGACGTCGTCGGGCCAACCGCCTGCTCCACCGCATAGCCGTCGATCCCGTCCCCGGGCACCCGCTTGAACCCGCCTTCGGGCGGCGCGCCATCGACCCATTCGGGGAAGAAGGTCGAGACGACCAGATCACCGACCGCGAAACCGCTGACGCCTTCGCCCACCGCGGTCACCTCGCCCGCGCCATCGGACATCGGTATCCGGTTCTCCGCCGTCGGGATCATCCCCTTGACCACCGCATAGTCGTGATAGTTGAGGCTGGACGCGCGCAACCGCACCGCAATCTCGCCGGGACCGGGGGCAGCCGGGTCGGGCAGATCGACCAGGATCAGATTGTCGAGCGATGCGGGGGCTTTGAGCTGAATGGCTTTCATGGGGCTGCTTCTCCTGATTTTAATCGTTCAATTAACATCAGGCTTAGAAGCGGGCCGGCCGATGGTCAACCTCGACCGGCATTGAGGCCGTCCACAACGAGGCGACCACCGGAGCGGCTTGACGCCTTTGCCGGGATAACGCCTGCTCGCGACCACCCCACGCCTACCTTCTGGCTGGCCAAATTCCGTTCGTCCTGAGCCCGCCGAAGGACCGAGGAACAAGCCGGTCCTTCAAAAAATCAGCGGCTCAGCTGTCCCCGGATCGCGCCGGCGGGATATTCCGCGGTATGCACATTGACATAAAAGGCCGAGGGATTGCCTTCTATTCGATTTTGCTTCCATTCCGCGCCGTCGGTGCAGCCCTTGTAGCCGCCTTCATTGGCGGGGCGGAGCGTGAACACCGGCGGACCATTGGTACCACGGGCGCCCTGATGGATATGCGCCGCCGTGATAGCGCCGATGCCGCGAATCTCGTTGAGGTCCCAGCAGATTTGCCCGAATTCGTCGGAAATCGTGATTTCCGCGCGGCCATAACCATCGGGATCGCCCGGGCCGACTTCTTCGCTACCGAGCAGGGTGGTGCGATAGGTCTCGGCGGTACGCTCCGCAACCGCTTCTTCCACGGTGGCACACCCGGCCAGCGCGAGCGCAGCGGGGCCAAGGCCAGCCAGCAGTAATTTTTGTGAATCGATCATTTTCTCTCTCCTGTTTCGCTCGCATCTTGCGCGCGCGAGCAACACAGGGACAACGGGTGAACCGCGATCGGGTTCCGGCGGAGCCTGTTCTTGGCGCCGAGACATTCAAGCCCGCTCCCGGTTCCTTATCCCGTCGGCACCAACTATGGTCATTGCGGGGAGCGCAGCGACGCGGCAATCCAGGGCGTCTGGCAGCCATCGTCAGGGCTTGCCGCTCTGGATTGCCGCGCTACGCTCGCAATGACATTGCCGATGCAAGGGGATATTCCTCAAATTGGTTCAGGGTCCGCTTATCCGATCCCGCAGGATGGGGCCGTCGCGCGGCTCCTTACGTCGCCGAATAAATCGGGCAAACGTTCCCGTTCAGCTCTCCACCAAGCGGCATCTTGCGATGCCGAGCGACGCGGGCAACTGCGCCCCGCGCATTTGCTGTTAACCGATTCACTCCCACTCGATCGTCCCTGGCGGCTTGCTGGTATAATCATAGACCACACGGTTGATCCCCTTCACTTCATTGACGATCCGCGTCGACACGCGGGTCAGGAAGCCGGCGTCGAACGGGTAGACGTCGGCGGTCATGCCGTCGGTGCTGGTGACCGCGCGCAGGCCGCAGACATTGTCATAAGTGCGGCTGTCGCCCATCACGCCGACCGTCTTGACCGGCAGCAGCACGGCAAAGGCCTGCCAGATCGCGTCATAGAGACCAGCGTTCCGGATTTCCTCGAGATAGATGGCATCGGCCTTGCGCAATATGTCGCAGCGCTCCTTGGTCACCTCGCCGGGAATGCGGATCGCAAGGCCGGGGCCGGGAAAGGGATGGCGGCCGACAAACTGGTCGTTCAGGCCCAGCTCGCGCCCGAGATCGCGGACCTCGTCCTTGAACAGCTCGCGCAGTGGCTCGACCAGCTTCATGTTCATCCGCTCGGGCAGTCCGCCGACATTATGGTGCGACTTGATCGTCACGCTCGGCCCGCCGGTAAAGGAGACGCTCTCGATCACGTCGGGGTAGAGCGTGCCCTGGGCGAGGAAATCCGCGCCGCCGACCCGCGCCGCTTCCTCGTCGAACACCTCGATGAATTCGCCGCCGATGAACTTGCGCTTCTTTTCCGGGTCGGTCTCGCCGGCTAGGCCCTTCATGAACCGCGCCTCGGCGTCGACCACCACCAGCGGGATGTTATAATGGTCGCGAAAAAGGGTCTCGACCTGCTCGCGCTCGTTCAGCCGCAGCAGGCCATGGTCGACAAAGACGCAGGTTAGCTGGTCGCCGATCGCCTCGTGGATCAGGATCGCCGCGACCGAGCTGTCGACGCCGCCGGACAGGCCGCAGATCACCTTCTTGTCACCGACCTGCTCGCGAATTTCGGCGATCTTGGCGTCCTTATACTCCGCCATCGTCCAGTCGCCGGCGCAGCCGCAGACGTGGCGGACGAAATTGGCGATCAGCTTGCCGCCATCCGGCGTGTGCACCACCTCGGGGTGAAATTGCGTGCCATAATAGCGCCGCTCGTCATCGGCGATCAGCGCGAAGGGCGCGCCCTCGGTGGTCGCGACGATCCGGAAGCCGGGGGCAAATTCGGTAACCTTGTCGCCGTGGCTCATCCACACCTGATGGCGCTCGCCGACCTGCCACAGGCCGTCGAACAGCACGCATTCCTCGGACACCTCGATAAAGGCGCGGCCGAATTCGCCGCCCTCGCCGGTTTCGTGCCCCGGCCGCACCTCGCCGCCCAGCTGGTCGGTCATCACCTGCTGGCCATAGCAGATGCCGAGGATCGGCAGGCCGCTGTCGAAGATCAGCTGGGGTGCCCGCGGGCTGCCCTCTTCGGGCACGCTGGCCGGCGAGCCGGACAGGATCACCCCCTTCGGTTTCAGCCGGTGGAACGCCTCTTTCGCCATGTTGAACGGAGCGATCTCCGAATAGACCCCGGCCTCGCGGACCCGGCGGGCGATAAGCTGCGTGACCTGGGAGCCAAAATCGACGATCAGGATGGTTTCTTCATGAGCAATGGACATGGCAAGCGCTTAATCGGGAGCAGGGAGAGAGTCCATAATAATTGCGGGCTCGACTGTTCCCCCGCGCATTCCCGTTCCCCCGCGAAGGCGGGGGTCCATCCCGGACCCTCACTGCTTGCCACCATGGTTGTCGGGCACGTTGTGCCGGAATCCAGGCGCGCACTCGTTCCATGCTATCCGGTGCAGCGTTCAGGAGATGGGCCCCTGCCTGCGCAGGGGCACGATATTAGCACCCTTGCGGATATCCTGTTCCCCCGCGAAGGCGGGGGCCCATCGCGGACACGCAACGCTTGGCATCATCGTTTTTCGGTACGCTTTGCCAGCAGTTTGGCGCACACCCTATCCATGGCATCGGGTGCAATGTTCGGGAGATGGACCCCCGCCTGCGCGGGGGCACAACATCAACCCTGCGCCTCGACCAACTCCCGCAATTCCGTCTTCAGTATCTTGCCGATATGGCTGCGCGGCAGTTCATCGATCAGCCGCAGCTCCGACAGGCGCTGGGTCTTGCCGAGATCCGCGTTGGTCGCCGCCTTCAGCGCCTCCGGATCGAGCGTCACCCCGGCCTCGGCGACGACAAATCCGACCGGCGTCTCGCCCCATTGCCGCGAGGCGACGCCGATCACCGCCGCATCGGCGACGCCCGGCTGCGCCATCAGCGCTTCCTCCAGGTCGCGCGGATAGATGTTGAAGCCGCCGGAGATGATCATGTCCTTGGTCCGGCCCATCAGGGTGATGAAGCCATCCGCGTCGACCCGGCCGATGTCGCCCATCCGCTGCCAGTGATCGCCATTCTCGTCATACCAGCTGGCTTCCTCGGTCTTTTCCGGCTGGTTCTTGTAGCCCGACATCATCGTCTGCGAGCGGCCGACCAGCTCGCCCATTTCGCCGGCAGGCAGCCGGTTGAGCTGCTCGTCGACGGTGATCACCTCGCTGCCGCCCCAGGCAATGCCGACCGTGTGCAGCTTGTCGGGATGCTCGTGCGCGAGCAGCAGGCAGACCACACCGCCCTCGGTCATCGAGTAGATCTCGATCAGCCCGCCCGGCATTCGCTGCAGCACCTCGCGCTTCAGCTCCGCCGAGAAGGGTGCGCTTGTGCAATATTTGTGGGTCAGCGATGACAGGTCATAATCGTCGAAACCCTCGAAATCCATCAGCCGCTGATATTGCACCGGCACCAACATCGTGTGGCTGGCACGATGCGCCTGCGCCAGTTCCAGCCAGCGCCGGCAGTCGAACTTGCCCATCAGCACCACGGTACCGCCATAGGCAATGGTCGGGGTGAACAGCGCGAGCGTTGTGTTCGAATAGAGCGGCGTCGACAGCAGCGTCACCTGACCCGGCTTGCCATAGCCCGTGCCCTCGCCAACAGCCGCGTGATACCAGCGCATCTGGCGGCTGTGGACGATGCCCTTGGGCGTGCCGGTGGTGCCGCTGGAATAGATGATATTATAGGGGTCCTTCGGCCCGACGCCGGGATCGTCCGGCATCGCGCCTTCCGCCGCCATCCAGTCTTCCATCCCCGGCGCATCTTCGACCGCCTCGTCCAGCATGACATGACGCAGCGCCGGCAGCGCTTCGCCGCTGTCCAGCAGCTCCGCCCGCTTGGCGCGGTCGATGAACAGATGCATTGCGCCGCTGTCCCGCATCATGTTGGCCAGCTGTTTCGGCGTCGCCGATGTCGTCAGCGGTGCCGCGCAGCCGCCGGCAACAATCGCCCCGAGATAGGCCAGCGCATAGCGCACCGTCGTGGTTCCCAGGATCGCCACCGCCTGCCCCTTTTCGAGCCCGTCCGCTTGCAGCTGCGCGGCAATCCGGTTGACCTGCGCTGCGGTCTCGGCCCAGCCCAGCTTTTCCTCCCCGTCATCCAGCGCGATCCGTTCGGGCTGGTTGACGGCATGGGCGTTGATCAGATCGGCGAGCTGGCCGAACGGCTGCTCGAGATAGCGGGCGGGGTCTATTTTTGTCATGGCGCAACTGTTTCAGCATCCTGGCGAAAAATGCAATTCTCAATTCGGCAAAATCGGTCGGGTCGACCTTGCGTGCGCCCAGCCGGCACAACGGGTGGCCATCATGCTTTCTACAAGATCCGGTGCCGGCAACTGGTTTCGTTCGAAACTGTCACTATATTGTTACACAGTTTGGCTATCGCGATGTAATCTGGATTTTTTGTTGACATTTCGACCGAAAATTGGTCTCAACTTGCCATGAAGTCGGCTACACGATTTTAAGTGCAAAGATTCGGAGAATGCGAAAATGAAATTTGGTAAATTGGCAGCCTGCATTGCAGCAACTTCCTTGATGGCCGCGCCAGCATTGGCTCAATCGCAGCAAAGCGTTGCCAAGTCAGTTGAGCGCGTAGCAGCTACAAGCGGAGACTCTTCGAAACTTGAAGGCGAAAACGGCATCCTGATCGGTATCCTGGCATCGGTTGCCGTGATCGGCGGCTTCTTTCTGCTCGCAGAAACAACCGACAATCCTACAAGCCCATGAGCGCTTAAAAATCGAGATATTGAAACGGGGCTATATGCCCCGTTTTTTTTGCCTATGCCCTGGGTCGACCCGTTAACAGACCAATCCCGCTTCTGACAAAGATGCAGCTTTACCCTGCCGCTTCACGGAGTCGGCGGGTATCCCTTTCCTGGCCTCTGCGGAACAGTTCTATCCGGCCACCAGCACCACGTAGATGCTCTCGACCCAGCCACTCTGGCAGGGCCCGTCATAATTGCGCTTGGCGCGGACCGGGGTAGAAACCCCGCAGTCGCCGGGACCCCGCGCAACTTCCGTGTCGTCCCCGCCACTAGCCGGCTGGTCATAAACAATCCCGAACCATTGCTGGTCGATGCTGCGGGTGCAGATATAGACGCGCTGGCCAGGCGCCAGGCTGTCCTTCTTCTCCGCCGCGTCGAACGGCGCGCTCAGCACCGGCAGGGCACCGCTGTCATGACGGCCGACCTGCCCGACCGACTGGCAGGCATCGAAGCGCGGGCCGCCCTCGCCGATCCGGACCGGCTTGGCCGACGGGTCGCCCTCGACCCGCTCGGCGCGGCCGGTCGGATTGTCGAGATCGGCGCTGCTGCCGGGCAGATCGTCGCTGACCTGGGTGGATTCGGAGCAGGCGATGGTTGCGAGGCACAAAAGGGACGCGGCGAGCAGGGTTTTGTTCATGCCCGGATGTTTAGCGCAAAAGCGGGGTCCAAGGGAAGCAGGGAATATATTGCGGCGATGGGCGGTGTTTACGGGGGCTGCTAAGGTCAATAGCTACTCTTCCCCCGACGAGCATTGCTATGCCTTTCGTGCTGCCATTGCTATTCCGTTCGTGCTGAGCCTGTCGAAGCACCCTTGGCGCTCTCCAGCGTCCATCGACAGGCTCAAGACGACGGCGGTGGGCTATGAAGGAATCGTTACGAATTGCGGTGTTGGTGCTTTAACAAGCTCGGTACGAGAGGATGACCCCCGCAAGCCATCACAGCACAATCTGCGTCTGCGTCACCACCGCCACCAGGGTACCATCCTCCAGTGTGATTCTTGTCTGCCAGACGGACTGCCGTCGTCCGATCTTGAACGGCGTGGCCTCACCATAGACAATGCTTCCCTCGGGCGCGGCATTCAGAAAATTGGTCTTGCTTTCGGATGTGGTGGTACCGTTCGACCCCTCTGGCAGGTTGGCAAAGCCGCCAAAGGCACCGAGCACGTCGGCAAAGGTCATCACGGCACCGCCATGGATGCTCGGGCTGCCGCGCCCGTTGCCGGCGGTGCATATCTCCGGCCGTACCAGCATTTCGCCGCGCACCCGGTCCTTGTCCATCGCGGTGATGGTAATGCCCATTGTTTTGGCAAAGGGAACCATATCGGCAGGATTGGTCATTTATCGGATCCTTTTGGCTAAATTCGACCAGAAAATATCAATATGCGGCCTGTTTTGCACAAAGACGCACACGCCGCAAAGGGCTTTCGCTTTGTGGCATCGAGCGACGATTCTGGCTGGATGTTGCTCCCTGTCAATTTTGATAAGCGCGGCTGACCAAGGGAATCTGGCCCACGCCAGGTTTTCTGTATAACCTATTGTTTTTCCACGGTTTTAATATCCGGAAATCCTACATTTTTCTTGGGTTTGCCGGCGCCAGCGGCTATGGTCCGCCCATGAATGACATCAGTGAAAACAACAGGCCGGAAGATGCTTCCAGCTCTTCCAATCAGAACGAATATGGCGCCGATTCGATCAAGGTTCTCAAAGGCTTGGACGCGGTACGCAAACGCCCCGGCATGTATATCGGCGACACTGATGACGGCAGCGGCCTGCACCATATGGTGTTCGAGGTATCGGACAATGCGATCGACGAAGCGCTCGCCGGCCATTGCGACCTGATCCTGATCACCCTCAATCCTGACGGCAGCGTCTCGGTCGAGGACAATGGCCGCGGCATCCCGACCGGCATGCACACCGAAGAAGGCGTGTCTGCGGCTGAGGTCATCATGACCCAGCTGCACGCCGGCGGCAAGTTCGAGAATACTTCGGACGACAATGCCTACAAGGTCTCCGGCGGCCTGCACGGCGTTGGTGTATCGGTGGTCAACGCTTTGTCGGAATGGCTGGAGCTGGACATCTGGCGCGACGGCAAGGAGCATAATATGCGCTTCGAATTTGGCGATGCCGTGAAGCCGCTGAAGGTCGTCGACGACGCCCCGCCGGCGGACAACAGGACCGGCTTCAAGAAGGGCACGAAAGTCACCTTCTTCCCGTCACCCGCGACCTTCAAGATCACCGAATTCGACTTCGAGAAGCTCGAGCACCGCTACCGCGAGCTCGCCTTTCTCAACAGCGGCGTGCACATCATCCTGCGCGACGCGCGGCACGAAGAGGCGAAGGAAATCGATCTGTTCTACGAAGGCGGCATCGCTGCCTTCGTCCAGTATCTCGACCGCAACAAGACGCCGCTGGTGCCCGAGCCGATCGCCATTCACGGCGACCGCGACGATGTCATCATCGACGTCGCGCTCGAGTGGAACGACAGCTATTACGAGAATGTCCTGTGCTTCACCAACAATATCCCCCAGCGCGATGGCGGCACCCATCTGGCCGCATTCCGTTCGGCGCTGACCCGCACATTGAACAATTATGCCGAAAGCTCGGGCGCTCTCAAGAAAGAGAAAGTCAAGCTGACCGGCGATGACATGCGCGAAGGCCTGACCGCTATCGTGTCGGTCAAGCTGCCCGATCCGAAGTTCAGCTCGCAGACCAAGGACAAGCTGGTCTCCTCCGAAGTGCGCCAACCGCTGGAAAGCCTGATGGCCGACAAGCTGGCGGAATGGCTCGAGGAGAATCCGCAAAATGCATCGCTGGTGGTGCAGAAGGTGATCGACGCCGCTGCTGCCCGCGAAGCGGCCAAAAAGGCGCGCGAACTTACCCGGCGCAAGGGCGCGATGGATATCGCCTCGCTGCCCGGCAAACTCGCCGACTGCCGCGAGAAGGACGCGAGCAAATGCGAATTGTTCCTGGTCGAAGGCGATTCCGCTGGCGGCTCGGCCAAGCAGGGTCGCGACAGCATGTATCAGGCGATCCTGCCGCTGAAGGGCAAGATCCTCAACGTCGAACGCGCCCGCTTTGACCGGATGCTGTCGTCCAAGGAAGTTGGCACGCTGATCCAGGCGATGGGCACCGGCATCGGCCGCGACGATTTCAACCTGGAAAAGCTGCGCTATCACAAGATCGTCATCATGACCGACGCCGACGTCGACGGCGCGCATATCCGCACCCTGCTGCTGACCTTCTTCTATCGCCAGATGCCGGAGATCATCCTCAACGGCCATCTCTATATCGCCCAGCCGCCGCTCTACAAGGTCGGCAAGGGCAAGAGCGAGGTCTATCTCAAGGACGACAATGCGCTCGACCAATATCTGGTCGAGGCCGGCCTGTCCGGCATGCTGCTGCAGACCAGCGAGGGCGCGCGCACCGGCGACGACCTGCGCAGCCTGATCGAGCATGCCCGGCGGATGCGCAGCCTGATGGCCTATGTGCCGCGGCGCTACGACAGCACGATCGTCGAGGGCATGGCTCTCACCGGCGCGCTCAACCCCGATCATGGCCGAACCGAACGACAGGCCGCGGTCGACGCGACCGCTGCCTGGATGGACAAGGTCGACGAGGAAGGCCGCTGGTCCGGCCAGGTATCGGAAGAAGGCGGCTATCTGTTCCAGCGTTTCTGGCGCGGCGTCACCGACCATCATATCATCGAGGCGAAATTCCTGGAAAGCGCGGAAGCGCGCAAGCTCCATCGCCTCGCCTCCGAAGAGACCGCGACCTATGACATGGGCAGCCGGCTGGTCAAATCGGCGTCCGGCGATACCGATGAAGGGGAGGATGCGATCATCGGCTCCGACGGCACTCTGATCACCCGTCCTTCGGAATTGCTCGATACAGTGCTGGCCGCGGGCCGAAAGGGGCTGGCGATTTCCCGCTACAAGGGACTTGGCGAGATGAATGCCGAACAGCTCTGGGAAACGACGCTGGATCCCGAGGTGCGCTCGTTGCTGCAGGTGACCGTCGAACAGGCGGACGTGACCGACGATATCTTCACCAAGCTGATGGGCGAAGTGGTCGAGCCGCGGCGCGAGTTCATTGTCGACAATGCCCTGAACGTGGCGAATCTGGACGTCTGACCTGCCCTCACTCTGCTGGATAAGGGCCAGGTCTTTCGGCCATATGGTGTCGGATCGTGAGGGCCACTAAGTCTCCGGTGCAATGACGAATCGAAACAGAAACCATGACACGCAAAATGAATCGCTAATCGTCTGGTATGACGGCGCCTGCCCGCTCTGCATCCGCGAAATCGCGCTGATGCGCAAGCTGGACCGCCGCAATGCGATCCGCTTCACCGATATATCAACCCCCACGGCAGCATGCCCGATCGACCGGCGATTGCTGCTCGAGCGATTCCATGCATCGGAAAATGGGCAGCTCCTGTCCGGCGCGGCCGCCTTTGCCGCGATGTGGCGTACCCTCCCGCTGCTGCGGCCGGTCGGCCTGATGGCTCGCTACCCGGTGGTGCTAGCGATCCTCGAGGCGCTTTATCTGCGCTTTCTCAAGGTCCGCCCGCATATTCAGAAGCGGCTCAGACCAGTCGACTAGGTCAGGTTTGCGCGGAGAGCGACGCCATCATCAGTTCCTGATCCTTGCGGGTCGGGTTGCCGCGCAGGCACAGCCCGCCATTGACCTGCAGATTCTCGCCGGTCATGAAACATTCGTCGCTGGCAAGGAAGACGGCCGCAGCGGCGATATCCTCGCTGGTGCCGATCCGGCCCAGCGGATAGCGCGCCTCGAAGGATTCGACCAGACCGGGGACCTGATCGACGCCGGCCGTCATCGGCGTGCGGGTGAGGCCGGGAGAAATGCTGTTGGCGCGGATACCCTTTTCACCGAACTCGTGCGCGACGCAGCGG
>Ga0209346_1001551_pt1 | contig 12145 bp, 10 predicted proteins | sample AutmiccommunBRH9_FD_187381 | JGI IMG/M metagenome (GOLD analysis project Ga0209346, IMG submission 187381) | Deep subsurface microbial communities from Mt. Terri, Switzerland - Autotrophic microbial communities BRH/9 (SPAdes) (version 2) | ecosystem: Environmental > Aquatic > Deep subsurface >...
GAATACCTCTCGTCTATTATTCTCAAAATCACTTCACACTGATCGAGTTAATTGGTTTTAGATAAGTATATATCTGGCCATTTGTTTTTGATTAATAAAATTTTTTCATAATAAATATAGGCAATAAGCCTTCCTTAGGCATAACATACTATGAACAAAATTATCCTTTAGGACAACTTTGTTCAGAGGTGGTAAGTCAGTTTTCAATAAACTGACTTTATACTAAAGGAGTGTGATGTAATGCCTGTAAAGCTATGGGGAGTTGATTCTTCTAATAAGGTCAACGAAGAGCTCTATAACTGTGTTGTTACTAATTTTGGCAAGCCAAAGTATTGGGGAAGATATTTAACAACTATTCCCAATGTTAATGATGGTTTAACAGCTGCTGAAATCCTTTTTTTGCATAAAAAAGGGGTTAGAGTAATGCCAATTTACAATGATTTTAAAGAGGCAGTTGGCTATCGCCAAGGACAGGTTGTTGCTAGAAATGCGATTTTTAACGCACAGCGCCTAGGTTTTCCCAAAAACAAATTTATCTTTGCTAATGTTGAAAAGTTTTTTAAGGTTGATGAGGCATGGATAAGAGGCTTTGTAGATAGTATGTATCCAAGTGGTTACAGACCAGGGATTTACAACGATCCTACTGCGGGAGCCTTTGCTGAAGAATTCTGCAAAGCAGCCCAGAAAAGTGAGCGTGTAAGAATCCAAACAATCTTGTGGAGTGCTCAGCCTGAACCAGGTATTTCTAAGGAGAAGGATGCCCCCAAGTTTAATCCAACTGGTCCCAAATGTGAAGCAAATGTCTGGGCATGGCAATACGGTAGGGATTCCAAGGAATGCGTAATCGATACCAACCTAATCGACCAACGTTTGTATGACAATCTATGGTAAAAACAAAGCCACCCCTTAGGGTGGTTTTGTTTTGAAGCTGGATGTGAGATTAGAAGAAATCGGTGAAATACCGATTTCATAAGTTCCACAGATTTCATAGTTGCATTGTTTCTATTTTATCTAATCTATGTATGTTTATTATTTCTCCGGACTCATCATATTCAATCTGTAGATCGAATTGACTTCTGTAATTAACCCCTTTATCCAATATGATATCATCAACATTTTCATAACAAACTTGTAATTCTTCTTTTAATTTAGCAAGAATACTTCTCAGATTATCTTGTCTTTTAGACACTGCTTTTTCTGTTCGAAACTTAGCATTAAAATTATCAACCTTTGAATTAACTATATTTGTAAATTGATTTTCATAATTCTTAATATTATTAAAAATTACATTGATTTTACTTAAATTTGCTATATTCATTTGATTAGTATCTTCAGATAATTCATTATTAAGCTTTATGCTGATTGCTAATACTTCTAAATTTCCCAAGGCAAGCGATAAGAAATTCTCGAAATTTTTTACTGATTCAGTAATTTTATCCTCATTTATATCCATTTTGAATAAAGTATTTACATCAATAGATGAAAGTGTCTTTAGAATTGCAGGAATTTCAATTAAAGTAGACTCAATCTGCTGATAAGTTTCTCGTATAATTTGTTGAACTTGCCCTCTATAAATTAATATACTTTCTTCTGAAGCATTGACTAAATCAGTATATATCAACTTAAGATACTCAATATTCCCTTTATTAATTCCGTATTTATCGTTTCTAATTAATCTTAACAAAGTGTCAATTTTACGATCAATTTTGTCTAGTTGTTGGTTTATTCTTTCTAAATATTCCTGCGCTGTAATAGCACTCATTACACCAAGAGCCGCATTTGCAAGGTGAGCCGGATTCACCTTTTTAATTTCTTTAATCTCCCACTTTCCGTGCCCAACAAACCTGCCCTTTTGATTAGCTGCAATAGCTCTATTTCCAGTGCCGTTTTTTACTTTTACTTGTTTAAGTTCTCCTGTCTTTAATTTTTCCGCAATTTCATCCTTAAATTTTAAAATAAGCTTATTCTCCTTTTGAACAATTGCTTTCATTGACGGTGTCATTTTGACAATGTTTGAGATTTGATATTTAATGTTATCAGTTAATTCAACCTTTTTAGGAGGATTGTATATAGTCATTTCTTCATTTTCCATTTTATTAACTACCCAAGGATAATTTTTCTCTTTATTCAGAAATACATTTCCTATATTATTATTTTCAAAATTTATTAATTTGCCAACATATTGGAGCCAACTATATTTTTTTATTATGAATAATATAAGAAATACAATCATGACAATTAATGTAATTGTTAAATATACCATTTGGTTTCCTCCTCAGGGATAGTTCTTCACGTTCCTTCTAATCTTTAATATTAGGAAGCTCTATTTTCTAAAGTTTTTAATATTTGTACAGGCCAATTATCACCTGATTTAATTCAATCACCAATTGAATGTTCCTTTCATTTGTCATTTCTACAGGTAAAATCCTATAAAACCATTGAATGTCTTGATAATAGAAAATAAAATCAAAAAACTCCTTTTCTTTCCTATTGGAGGGCCTTCATAACCTTGGCACTTCCATCGGTTTCAAATTCGGTACGTTTGCTTTCAACCATATTTCGTATAATAGAACCAATGTTAAAACCTCCATTATAGCATCGTGAATTACTGCAATTTATGAATTCACCCATGTTTTCTTTGGAATAAACCTGTTTTTTACCGCATTCGTATACTCCTTCCCCATCCTCTTCAACTTCAACTCTGATATTTTTAATCTGTGGAAATGCCTCATCGAAGCTGACTTTGCTACAAAATGCAAGATTTCCATTAGCTCCTCTCTATTAATAGCCCTATCTGATGGTTCTATGAAAATTAAAATATGATTTTATCAATCAAAGTTTCAATTTCTAGACCTAATCGCCTTTTTGAATAATCATCTATTCTTCCAATAAACCCCGACAGAACAACAGCTATCTCTACATCACGAACTTTTCCAAAATAATAAGTATCCTGCTCTTTTCCCTCAATAGGGCGTATGATACTTCTTATTACTTTACATACATCAGCTCCATTACAAATAATCATTCGAGGTTTATAAATATCAATTTATTTTTTCAAGTAGGTTGAACAATTCATAATTATCTCTTGTATCTCTTTCCCCTTTATACCTTCGGGTGGAAATTTATTTGAAAAACATTTGACAATATCGGTATGAGCTACTCCATTTTCTTTTCCTATAAGGTCATATATCATTTCGGATGCCTTTTTAAAATCCTTAAAGTAGGAGTATTTCTTTCTATTTTTTGGCAAATTACTATCCTTTGAATTAAAGAAGTTCGCCAAGTCTTCTTTAATACGTATATCCTCACTGTCAATATCACCTTTAGGGTTCAGTCCTACTATCCAGATTTTGCTCGATAACTTTCCTTCTATAAAATCATTAGGAGCGTAATTCCTGTTGAATTTAAATCCATAAACCTTACATAATTCGCAGGATTCCATATGTTTATTGTCCTTTCTTTCTATATTTTCTTTGGCTTACAAAGTTCTTTTAGTTTTTCAAGTGAAACCACATTAATCCCCCCTCTGATAAGAGACTCGTATGTTCCTGCACACACCTAAATGTATAAAGTAAAGTTTTATAAGAAAAATCAGTAACCATTAAGGGCAAAACTATCCATTATATTGAGTTTTAATCAACTCTACTAATTCCTTATTTGATGCCTTAGCTATTTCCTCATATCGGTCACGATATCTGAAATAAAATCTGTCAGGTATCAGAGGACTCACTGATCGATTATCAAAAATCATATCCTGTAAACATCTAATATCATTTTGTAATTTATCATCTGGGTATGAATCTTTACTTTTTAACTTTTCAATAATATCATCAAGTTTGCTTTTCATATCATTCAAATTGTGAATAGCTTTTTTATTATCACGGTCAATTTTATATACAAGAACGCCCCCAGGTAAAATTGGTGAAATAACAGACATAATAAAACCATTGAGTGTGATATCGTTAAATAATGCTATTAATAGTAAAATGATAAAAACGATTGCCGTGCTAATAATTAGAAAATTTGAATATTTTTCTCTTAATTTTTGATTCCACCAGCAATTAGTGCTTTGGCAAATAATTCTGCCATATTTAATATCTGCTGTCTCCATTCCAGGATACCAATTTACTAGCAAGTCAAAGTTTTTATACTTTGAAAGATACTTCTTACTATTTTCTTGTATAATTTCTAACATCGTTCCATGGCTATTTTTTATATAGTTAATTGGGATTTGTAGTGCGTCACAGTCAAAATCTTCTTGAATAATTGCAGCATTGAGTCTAAGGTCTTCAATCCTTTTCGTCAGGAACAACTCATCAAATAGTACACAGAGAATTGACAAAACCGTTATGTAAACTGCATATTCTTTACTAACGATATTTCCAATTATCGCAAATAAAATAACAGCCATTCCACTTATAGCAAACTGAATATGCATCATTTTCTTGGCATCAGAATATAGTTGTCTCTGAGCAGCCAGTCTCTTTAAGTTTAATTCATTGTTCTGCCTTTCATTAATGCTCATAAAGTCCCCCCTTACTCATATTTAGGAAAAGAATCTCCAAAAATTTCACGCCATTTATTGATGGAGCCTTTCATATCATTGTCTTGTTCTAGTTGTCTGGCCTCTATGGCTTTATAATAGTCGGAATAAGCTTTATTCTTAATTTTTGTTTTTTCATCGTAAGTAAGTTTGTTGATATTGCCTTGAATATTTTTCGGATCGTTCACATCATACATTATGTTATTGTGAATATAAGCAATAACATCCGGCAATTCAATATCTACATACTGACTGGCAGTAGTTGTTTTAGCTTCATAATAATTTAGAATCATTGTCTCCAACAAATATGATGACATTGTTGGCATGATAGGTCTTCTATTCCAATACTTCATAATCCTAATTACTTGCAGTACATTACCATCATGAATTTGATTAATTCTTGTTGTTCTTTCTTTATCTATCCTAGGATCAGTTTTCTTCCAATGTCCATTCCTATCAGGTATGAGATAATAACTTACACCATAACTATTTGTAGTTGTTATGAAGCAAGGTACAATATCAAAATTCCAAGTATACGATGATAACTGTAATGTAGCTGCTTCCTGATTTCTTTTAATATCTGCATTACTATATTGCGGTACATCGGAACATGCAGATACAAATTTATTAATAACTTTTTTTGAATTTAACTTATTTGTATAGTCATGACATAAATTTAATAAGTCTTTGGCATCATCAACTACATTTATCTCAATCTTATCCGTATATTCGGTATATGTTGATCCCTGACCTGTCAAACCTATCATTAAGTCAATATCGTCAAGCTCTCTAATTTTAGTCTTTCTTGCGAAAGAACCAAAATGTATATTGATGTCAGAATATAATTGGGGAAAGGTATTGTCTTTATCATTAAATTTAGAAATTTGACCCAATAGCCAATCTCTACTGCTTCTTGCAGTTTTGCTTATATCAGAATCCAAGTTAACAATATCTTTTAAAAACTCATTAAATGCCTGAATCACTGTTGTTGCCATGCTTTATCAAACCTCCTTGTCTCCAAAACGAACATTTAGTCACTTTCTTCAGCAATTTCTTTTACTCCACCGCCAAATGACCAGTTATTAATTTCAATGAAATTGATAAACTTATGTAGAAACTCATCCTCTGAACAGTTTTGAGGAACTGAAACACAACCGTTTATTTCGATCTCCTTAATGGCTCTATACCCATTGTCATCCTCAAAATCTATAACCTTTAATATCCGGTCTGCTGCTTCACGATATTTTTCCACTCTTTGATAATCTTCTTGGGTAGGGTTTGATATACGGGATAAATCCATATTATCACTTAAATCTGCCAACTTTACCTTACAGGCAGTTTTAATTTCAATAACCCTACTTATGAAATCATCATAGTTTTCATTCTCGCGCTTTGTCAGAGCGTCTAATGTACTCAGAACTTCTTCCGAAAAACCTTCTTTTCTCAAATATTCAATAGATACATCTGAATCCTCAATAACATCATGTAACACTGCACAGATTCTTTCAATTTCATCCTTTCGCATAAACATGACTCGCAGCGGGTGAAGAATATATGGCTGATTAGCCTTGTCCATCTGTCCTTCATGCGCTTTAACTGCTATACATATAGCTTTATCAAGCATTTAGTACACCCCTTTTCATCTTTTAAATATAGATTAAACAGCAAGCAACATTTTTAAGGTACAGTACCGACTCAACTTGTTAAGTTAATGTTTATCCTCCAGTTAACTCCTCAGCTATCAGTTCTGCCTGCTTTAATACTGTTTCCGTTGCCAGCTTCTGCATATCTGGCGGATAACCAAATTGCCTTAAAGTACGCTTTACGATCACCTTTAGTTTGGCTTTAACACTTTCCTTGATTGTCCAGTCGATAGAAGCATTCTCTCGCACTTTCTCAAATAGTACAACCGCCAACTCTCGCAATTTATCTTTTTCCATTAATTCTTTGGCACTCTCATTATTGGCAATGGCTGTATAAAAAGCATATTCATATTCCGATAAGCCCATCTCTTGCGGTTCTTTGTCCATTTGTTGAATATCTTTACCAAGGGCTATTAATTCTTCGATAACTTCTGCTGCAGTTAATATCTTGTTGTGATATTTTTTAATAGAATTCTCCAACATCTCCATTAAAGCTTTACTTTGAATCAAATTCTTCTTACTCCTTGATTTAATTTCATCATTAAGTAATTTCTTAAGAACTTCAAGAGCTACGTTTTGATGTTCCATATTTTTTACTTCCAAAAGAAACTCTTCAGAAAGTATAGAGATATCAGGCTTCTTAATTCCCGCAGCATCAAACACATCTATTACTTGATCGGTTACTATAGCTTTATCAATAACCTGCTTGATGGCGGTTTCGATTTCCTCGTTTGTTTTACCTGTAATGGTACTGTCAAACTTAGCTAATCTAGACTTAACAGCCTGAAAAAAAGAAACTTCATCTTTCACATCCATTGCTTGTTCGTGAGGAATAGCAATTGCAAAAACTTTTGATAATGCCATAACTTCATCAATATATCTTTTTTTACCATTTCCCAGACCTAGGATATGTTCCTCAGCTGAAAGGATAATTGAAAGTTTCCTTGAAGTATCTGCAGCAAAATAATCCTCATAAGAAAATCCATAATACATCTGTGATACAACTTCCAATTTATCTAACATTATTTTTACTGCTCTTTCCTGAGCAATCGCAGGATCACCTTTACCTCCACTATCAGAATAAAAGGCTAAGGCTTTTTTGAGATCGGAGGCAATTCCGAGATAATCCACCACTAGACCGCCAGGCTTGTCTTTGTAAACTCTATTAACTCTAGCAATTGCCTGCATTAGGTTATGCCCTTTCATCGGCTTATCAATATATAGAGTATGCATCGAAGGCGCATCAAAACCTGTAAGCCACATGTCCCGAACAATAACTAATTTCAGCTCGTCATCTGGATCTTTCATTCTATCTGCAAGAGTTCTTCTCTGCTCTTTTGTTGTATGATGTTTAGATATTTCCGGTCCGTCAGAAGAGGAAGAAGTTATTACTACTTTGATAACGCCTTTTTTCAAGTCATCGCTGTGCCACTGAGGCTTAATCTTAATGATTTCATCATATAAGTCGGCAGCAATCCTTCTGGACATGGACACGATCATACCCTTGCCTTCAAATACTTCCTGTCTTTGTTCAAAATGCTTGATTATATCCTGAGCTATCAATTTTATTCGATTTTCACTACCGACTAAGGCCTCCAGCTGTGTCCACTTTGATTTAGATTTTTCAGTTTCTGTAAGCTCACCCTTTTCCAACTCATCATCCAATTCAGCCACCAGCTTTTTACCCTCTTCGTTGATATTGATTTTAGCCAATCTGCTTTCATAATAAATTCTTACCGTTGCTCCGTCATCAACAGCCTGACTTATATCGTAGACATCTACATAATTGCCAAAAACAGCAGGTGTATTGACATCAGTACTCTCAATTGGTGTTCCGGTAAAACCAAGATAAGTAGCATTTGGTAGGGCGTCACGCATATATTTGGCAAAACCATAGACAGTTCTTTTTCCGATTACATTTCCCTGCTCGTCTCTATCATCAACTGATTTTGCTTTAAAGCCATATTGAGTTCTATGAGCTTCATCAGCAATTACGATGATATTATCCCTAGGGGAAAGTTGTTCATAAATATTACCTTCATTTGGTTGAAATTTTTGGATGGTAGTAAAGATTACACCTCCTGAAGCAACTTTCAATAGCTCTTTTAAATGCTCTTTGTCTTCTGCTTGTATGGGGTCTTGTCTGAGGAGTTGTTTTGACGCTGCAAAGGTATCATATAACTGATCATCCAAATCATTCCGGTCTGTTATTACTAAAATAGTGGGATTATCTAGAGCAAGAACTATCTTACCCGTATAAAAGACCATTGATAATGATTTTCCACTACCTTGAGTATGCCAGACAACACCGCCCTTACGGTCTCCGACTGATTGTTGTTTTACACTTGGTACACCATAGCTTTCAGGTGATTCCATTACGGCACTTGAATCGACTCTCTTGGATATGGAAGAATATCCTGTAGCTCTCAACGTAGACTCTACCGCTCGATTTACTGCATAATATTGATGATAAGCCGCTAGTTTCTTGATAGTTTCAATAGTAATGATGCTGGTTTCTTTGTCTTCTTTTTTGGACTTCTCAAATACAATAAAGTTACGAAGTAGATCCAGCAACGTTTCCTTATTAAGCATTCCTTTAATGAGTGTTTCCAATTGACCAATGAGCTGAGATGCTTCTGTTTTACCGTCAGATGATTTCCAAACCATAAAGCGGCTTAAACCAGCAGAAAGGGAACCTGCTTTTGCTTCCAGACCGTCAGATATTACCATAAAAGCATTGAACGTAAAGAGACTTGGGATGGCTTGTTTGTAGGTTTGTAATTGTTGGTAGGCTGCTTTTACTGTTGCATTTTCATCAGCAGGATTTTTTAGTTCGATTATTACCAGAGGTATCCCGTTTACAAATAAAATAATATCAGGACGTTTATTTACTCCGTTTTCAATTACGGTAAATTGATTGGCAACGATAAAATCATTATTTTCAGGATTATGAAAATCAATAAGCCAGACAATATCGCCTCTATCGTTTCCGTCCTTTTGATAGCTTACCTTTATACCTTCGGTAAGCATCCTGTGAAATGCTTCATTATTGACAATCAAATCAGGAAATGTTAAACGCTGTATTTGTTTGATTGCATCTTCCCGAGCATCAGCAGGAGTTTTAGGATTTATTCTGCCAACGGCCGTTTGCAGACGTTCAATTAACAGCACATCTTCAAAGGAACTTCTTTCTGGCATATCGCTGTCAGGTGCAAAATCTGGGGCGTAGATATAGTGGTAGCCTTGCCGCTCTAATAGTTTGATGGCAAATTTTTCAATTGTGGATTCGGTTATATTATTGGTCATCATTTTCACCTTCTTCCCATTCAGTAAATGCTTTTTTCTCTGTTAAATAGGCAGGGGTAATCTACATAAACCCTTATGGGTTATAGGCTCCACTAACTAATAACACCTTTTATTAAACAAAAGATTTATCTATCAATTTTTGCTTTGATCTTGCTTTAATTATTTCTTCGCCAATAAAGATCGTAAGACTTCTTATGTCATCATTCATAATATCAAATAGATAAAAAATTTCTCTTTTTTCTTTTTTTTCATTGAAGGAACATGATTCGTAGTCAATTAATTTCTCCCGTAACATTAACCATTTTTTATTTATTTCTCCTACATCAAAAATCTTTTTCTTACTTAATACCACTCTGAATTTTTCATTAATACCAAACAGTATATATCCATAAATAACAGCCTCAATTATATTGCTTGCAGCTATGATAGTATCATAGCTTTTATTAAAAAACTCACTACCAGTGTCTTGGCATATTCGCAGATCTCTCTCTAGACTTCTGTATTCATTAGTTGTGTTCTTAATTTCTTCTAACATTGCTAACTTTAGCTCAAGCTTTGTTCTATTAGCATTTTTCACACCACTTATCAAGAATAATACCAAACCAGTAACTAATCCAGCAAATATATTCGCAAATATCGAAGAAAGCAGCTCATTGCTTTTGTTATAAAATATTGAGACAGCAAGTGCAATAATAGCTAAAAAAACGGTTGCTATTATTAGCCATATGTAACCAAAAGTAAAAATTGAGACCGCTACTTTAATTCTCTTGACGAAAAATCCAAATTTTATTTTTATCATATATAACTTCATATTTTCACCTTAACTTCACTGCTCATTAGTTTAGATATCAAAGTATCCCGCAATTTTTCGAGCGTTTGTATTTGTAATTTGTTAGCAAGCATTTTTTCAAAATATGGACTCATAGATTTCTCAAATTTTTCAATCTCATCATTAGACGGTACTGAAACAACAATATCTTTAAACGTTGTAGTAGTTATTGTATCAAAAACACTTCCATAAGCAGATGATTTTAATTCAGTAACAACATGGTTAATAAGTAAATATGTAAAGAAAAACCAAGTTCCATACTTAGTTAATATTCCATAATTCGATTGACTAAAAGCCATCGGCTTAGATAAAATGCAATATTTTCCAACAGTACCTCTAGCTGAAATTACTGTTGCATATTGTGGTAGTACCTTTGCAGAGCTATTATTTAAGCCTACATCTGATATCGTTTTTTCGGAAGTGATAATAAAAGACTTATGATTCGAAGCAATATCACCACCTGTTAACCAGAAGATTTCTCCATTCCAATATTCTTGTATGGATGTTTTAGGGGTTCCTCCACCAACCACTTGAAATATTTCAAGTAAATTCATTTCCTCCCAATCCCCTTCCGCTTCCTCTATAAACCACTGCCTGAAAAGTGTTTCTGCTATTGCTTCGAGAGTTTTATTCTGGCGGTGAAGCAGATCTTTTTTATTGTCAAGACTGCTTAGAACGGATGCAATTGCTTTTTGCTCGGGGAGCGGGGGGAGAAGGATATTTACTGATTTCAATGATGTCAACGGACTACTTATTGATGGAACGCCAACTTGTGATTCATTCTGTAGCAGCTCATGCTGTCCAATAGCAGATTTAAAAAAATAGAAAAGAAAATTGTTATCGAGAACTTCTTTCTTTACTGAAAGCTTCATTCCGGATTGAGATACAACATATCTAGGATATTTCCCTTCCGGGATTAGTGCAACTTGACCAATCGTTCCTCTATGAGTGAAAACCAGATCACCAGGAAAGCAATTACTTGATTTCAATTGATCGGCCTTTTCACTACTCAAAAATACAAAGTCTCCATCTACATATTTTGTAAAATTTAAGTTCGTTCCTTTTATTACTGGCACACCGGTTTCAATGAAATTTTCTGCTTTAATATTTGAACCAAAGGGACCCATTGCTAAATTTTTCGCTACATCTTCAAGCTTACATTCCTTCCACTCACTCATCACTATTGTCCTCCAGCTGTTTAGTCCTTGAACCATCCGTTAAAATCCTCATTTGTTGTATGGCAATTTTATTTAATCTATCAAGCCTAGTTTCTTGTGGTAGTCTTTCATTGATAAAAAGTGCATTAAGGTTTTCAAGATTGGCAAGGCAGACCAGCTGTGAAACATCTGCGTAATCCCTGATATTTCCCTTTTGACCAGGGTTCTTGCCTCTCCATTGGGTAGCTGTCATTCCAAAAAGCGCCATATTTAATATATCCGCTTCAGAAGCGTAGATGTTACTAATCTGTGATTTGCTCAACTCTGTCGGTATGAGGTTTTCCTTAATGGCATCGGTATGAATCCGGTAGTTTATTTTAGTAAGATTTCTTCTAATATCCCAACCAAGCTGTTTTCTTTCTTGATCTTTAAGACGTTGAAACTCTTTAATAAGATAAAGCTTAAATTCTACTGATATCCAAGAGGCAAATTCAAAAGCAATATCTTTATGGGCGTAGGTTCCACCATATCTTCCGGTTTTAGAGATAAGTCCTATGGCATTGGTTTTTTCAATCCACTGTTTTGGAGTAAGAGTAAAACTGTTTAAACCAGCTAGCTTTCTAAACCCGTCGAATTCGACGGGATTAAAATCGCTATTATTAAGCTG
>Ga0209346_1001566_pt1 | contig 12032 bp, 8 predicted proteins | sample AutmiccommunBRH9_FD_187381 | JGI IMG/M metagenome (GOLD analysis project Ga0209346, IMG submission 187381) | Deep subsurface microbial communities from Mt. Terri, Switzerland - Autotrophic microbial communities BRH/9 (SPAdes) (version 2) | ecosystem: Environmental > Aquatic > Deep subsurface >...
AAAGGGGGATGGCGCTCGTTAGAGAGTACCTGCAGCTAATTAAGGAGATCTATCCGGAGGAAGAAAAGCTTAAAGAGCATTTGCGAGCAGAGGGGGTGAAACTTTAATCCATTATATCTTGACAATCCAACAACAAGAAGGAAGAGTACAAATCCAGCCAGAAACAGGTTCACCCGGCGGCGGCGCTTAACATGCTCCATCTTCTCTTCCCAGGTCAGCTCATCCCAGTTGGGGATCGTCTTCCACCACTGCTTTTCCGCCATGTCCCAAACCTCCCCCGTTTCTCCACCAATGATGCCACCCAGGCCGCATCATTGGGCGCCACCCGGTTCCTCACCAACTCTGCACCCGAGTCTCCACCACTGCTCTCTAGTACCTCTGGTAGCTAACTATTGCTTCTATCGCCGTCAACACGTCATCCTTGCCAAAGCCCTTGCTGGCTGAGAAGGCCACAACATCCAGGACCTCAGGCCCTGTTGGCGGGATCTCCAGTTCCCGCCGGATCATATCCATCTGAGCCTTCCAACGGCCTCTGGACAACTTGTCAGCCTTGGTTGCCACCACCAGCCGCGGAAGGTCATAGTGTTCCAGCCAGCTATGCATCTGCTTATCTTGATCCGTGGGCTTGTGGCGCATGTCAACTATGAGAAAGACACCCCTGAGCTGAGCCCTCTGGCTGAGATATCCCTCGATAAGCCGGCCCCAGCGTTCCTGTTCATCACGGGACACCTTGGCGTATCCGTATCCGGGTAGGTCCACAAGGTGAAAGGCGCTGTTTATCAGGTAGTAGTTAATTGCCCTGGTCTTCCCCGGCACCGAGCTTATCCGGGCCAGGGACTTGTGGTTGGCCAACCGGTTTATCAGCGACGACTTTCCCACATTGGAACGCCCGGCCATAGCAATCTCAGGCAGTTCACCGCCGGGCAGCTGGTCTAGAGCATGGGCTGACAGGACATATTCTGCATTCTTGATCCTCATAGTTACCCCCTGCCTTACTCGTGTTGCTCTGCCTGGTGTTGCTCTGCCTGGTGTTGCTCTGTGAGGCGTTGCTCTGTGTGGTATTGCCTCTGTTAGTATACCACAGCGTCAGGGAAGTCCCGACAACGAAGGCAGCTCGTCCTCAATAACGCAACACACAATAAAGGCGCCACCAAGAGGTGGCGCCCAGGGTCTCTGAATGCTCTGTCCCCATCAAGTGGGACAAAGTCTCGCTGTTTGAACTGCCTACTGCACGCCCGCTGAAGGATGCCGTTCCGACCGGCTATCAGCCAGCGGCAGTTGTCCCAGATCTACCTCTTCTTCGGCCGCCAGTTCCTCCCTGATTTCATCAAAGAGCTGGTGGCCATTGGAAAGGGCCTGTTCAAGGACTTCGTCCATGTGCCGCACTGTAATGATCTCGATCTTGCGCTTGATGTCCGTTGGCAGCTCCTCCAAATCCTTTGTATTCTCATCCGGTATCAGCACCGTGTCCAGTCCGGCCCTGAAGGCGGCGAGAATCTTCTCCTTGACGCCACCAACGGGAAGGACCCGCCCTCTCAGGGTGATCTCTCCTGTCATCGCCACGTTGCTGCGAATAGGCTGGCCTGATAGAGCTGAAGCGATGGCCGTGGCCATGGTTATACCTGCCGACGGACCGTCCTTTGGTATCGCTCCCTCAGGAACGTGGATATGCAGGTCGCGGTTCTCGTAGAAGCTATCATCTATACCCAACTGCGCGGCGCGAGATCGAACATAGGTGAAGCCAGCCTGGGCTGACTCCTTCATCACATCGCCCAGCTGGCCGGTGAGAACGAGCTTACCCTTACCCTTCAGGGAAGACACCTCAACCGGGGTGATGTCTCCACCAGCCCAGGTAACAACCAGGCCAGTGGCAACCCCAATCTCATCGCGCTCTTCCGCCTGGCTGCGGCGATAGCGCGGCACCCCCAGGTAGTTGTGGAGGTTTTGGACTGTGACCCTTACGGGGCCTTCATGTCCTTGGACAACCTCTGTTGCTACCTTGCGGCAGATATTGGCGATCTGGCGCTCTACGTTGCGAACCCCTGCCTCACGGGTATATTCGCCGATAATCCTGCGCAGGGCGTTCTCAGAGAGCTGAAGCCGGTCACTTTCAAGACCATGCTCCTCCAGAACCTTTGGAATCAGGTGCCTCTCGGCAATCTTGACCTTCTCTTCCTCGGTATATCCAGGTAGCTGGATCAGTTCCATCCTATCCAACAGTGGTTGAGGGATTGTATCCCTATAATTAGCTGTAGTAATGAAGAGCACCCTGGAGAGGTCAAAGGGAACCTCAAGATAGTGATCGCTGAAGGTGTTGTTCTGCTCTGGGTCCAGGACCTCCAACAGCGCGGCAGCGGGGTCCCCCCTGAAGCTGGAGTTTATCTTGTCAATCTCGTCCATCAAGAAGACAGGGTTCCGGCTGCCAGCCTTTTTCATTCCCTGGACGATCCTGCCTGGGATCGCCCCCACATAAGTACGGCGGTGGCCGCGTATCTCAGCCTCGTCCTTCAGGCCACCCAGGGAGATGCGAACAAACTTGCGCCCTAAGGCCCTGGCAACTGACTTTGCCAGGGAGGTCTTACCAACTCCTGGTGGGCCCACGAGGCAAAGGATTGGGCCGCGGATCTCCTTAGCCAGGTGCCGGATTGCCAAGAACTCGAGTATTCTCTTTTTGGGCTTATCAAGGCCATAGTGGTCCTCGTCCAGTATCTGCTGAGCGCCATCAATATTAAGGGTATCATCGGTCTCTACGTTCCAGGGAAGGTCTAGTATCCACTCGATGTAATTCCTGACCACAACTGCCTCAGCTGTGCTTGCAGGCATTTTGGCCAGTCGCTTAATCTCACGCAGGGCCATCTCTTCGACTTCTTCAGGAAGATTGGCTTCTTCAACGCGCTGCTTAAAGTCCTCACTCTCGGCGCGCCTGTCTTCACCTTCGCCCAGTTCATCGTGGATTGCCTTGAGTTGTTCCCGCAGATAGTATTCACGCTGAGCCTTCTCCATCTGCTTGCGCACCCTGATATTTATGCGCTTTTCAAGCTTGAGGATCTCTGTCTCCTTACCTACAATCTCACACAGGAACTCCAGCCGCTCTATAACAGCCACGGTCTCGAGTACAGCCTGCTTATCTTCAACCTTGAGAGCCACATGGGCAGCAACAGTGTCAGCCAACTGACCAGGTTCGTCGATGTTGCTAACTGCCAACAGTGCCTCAGAAGATACCTTCTTGCTTATTTTAGAGTAGTGCTCAAACTGCTTAACCAAGGTGCGCATAAGGGCCTCGACCTCGGAAACGTCTAGTCCCTGCGGCTCTTCAAGCTCAACAGCCTTGACAGTAAAGGAATCGTCGATACCCTCAACGTCGATGATTTCTGCACGGCTCAAGCCCTCTACCAGGATCCTGATGGTGCCGGAAGGCAGCTTCATGACCTGCCTAATACGGGCCACCGTTCCCGTGGAGAAAAGATCTTCTGCTGTTGGGTCCTCAACTTTGGCTTCTTTCTGCGCAACCAGGAGAATCCTCCTGTCGCTGGCCATAGCCTCTTCCACTGCCTCAACTGACCTCTCCCTTCCAACATCAAGGTGGGTTACCATGTGAGGGAATACAAGCATCCCCCTTAATGGTAGTAGGGGTAATTTCATCTCTTGTCCGTATGTAGATTCCTCTTTTCTTGTCATGACTCGTCCCCCCTTTGACCCTGATAAAAGTGCCAGGGGATATCCCCGGCATATTTAGTAGGGCCGTCAAAAGCAAAGCGTGCTCAAAAGCACAGCTTAACCCTTCTTCCTTCTCTCCATACTATGTATCAATTCTAGTTTAAGACCCTTAGTCCTTCCATGGCAACTGCCCATCCGGCGCCGATAGCCAAGTACTTTATGGCAGATTTCATAGAAAAAAGCAAGAGCCCCACATCTACGGGAGCTCTCCTGATATCAAAACCACAACTGATGGTGAAACCAGCTTACATATATTCTACAGCCGTTGTCAAGACAAATCTGCTAGTCCTTCTACGTATGGCCCGAGGTCTCTTGACCCCTAGCAGTCGCCCTCTGGGAGAGATGCTTGGGCCGGCACAGCATACTCCAGAAGCGGCTTGAATATCGGTTGTTTTGCCTTGGTAATATCGGCCTTTGCGGCCAGGGACTCCTCAATCGCCTCTTGCAGGGAGACCACAGGCACTACCTGCAGTCCTTCCAGCGCATTGAACATCTCCTGCCAGTTGTCTTTGGGTATCAATACCTTCTTGGCTCCTGCCAGTTTCGCGGCCTCAACCTTGGGTACTATCCCGCCAACGGGTTTGACCAGCCCCCGCAGGGACAGCTCTCCCGTCATCGCCACCTCATTGGACACGGGCTTACCGCTGATAGCGGAGTAGATGGCAACGGCAATTGTAATCCCTGCCGAAGGTCCATCAACTGGCATACCCCCTGGAAAGTTTATGTGAATATCATAATCGCGAGGGTCTGAGTCGAGTGTCCCCCGCAGTACGGTTATCACATTGTCAATTGAACCCTTAGCCATACTCTTGCGCCGCAGTGTCCGGCCCTGGTTGTTCCCCATCTCCTCTTCGTCCACTGCCCCGGTTACAACAATCTTTCCCTCGCCATGAGCGCCCCGGATGGCGGCGACCTCTACCTCCAACAAGACTCCCTGATTCGGACCATAAACCGCAAGTCCAGTGGCCAAGCCGACCTGGGGTTCCGGGGGCATCTCACTCTCAGGCCGTGGTGAGTATTGACCGGAGCTCATAACCCACTCTATATAGTCAGTCTTAATCTCGCCTTTGCCTTCGTCCATTGCCAGGCCCGCGGCTATCTGGACAATGTTAACGGCCTCGCGTCCGTTGGTGGCATACTTTTCAATGACCTTTAGGCCGCCCTCAGAGATGGGGAGACCGATTTTGCGGGCTGCGTTTTCAGCAATCTTCCGCACCTCAGGCGGCAACAGCGGCCGAAAGAAGACCTCCAGGCACCTGGATCGGATGGCCGGGGGGATTGTGTCCGGCTGCCTGGTGGTGGCTCCCACTAGCCTGAAGTCAGCGGGTAGCCCTTTATCGAACATCTCCTTGATGTGGGTTGGCACATTCGGGTCCTCTGGACTGTAGTAGGCGCTCTCAAGAAAGACCTTCCTATCTTCAAGGACCTTCAGCAGCTTATTCATCTGGACCGGATGAAGCTCTCCTATTTCATCTATAAAGAGAACCCCGCCATGGGCTTTGGTCACCGCCCCCAGCTTAGGCTGAGGAATCCCGGCAACCCCCATGGGACCCGCGCCCTGGTAGATGGGATCGTGAACACTCCCAATTAAGGGGTCTGCGATCCCACGTTCGTCAAATCGAGCGGTGTTGGCATCAATCTCAATGAACTTGGCATCTTCTTTGAAAGGCGACAGGGCGTTCTTCTTAGCCACCTCGAGAACGAGCCTGGCTGCGGCGGTCTTGCCGATGCCTGGGGGACCATAGACAATCACGTGTTGTGGGTTGGGCCCGCAGAGAGCAGCCTTCAGTCCCTTCAGTCCCTGCTCTTGACCGATAATTTCTTCAAAGGAGGTGGGCCTGGTTCGCTCAGAGAGGGGCTCCGTCAGCTTGATTTTACGGAGGCTCTCGAGCTTCTCCATCTCCTTCCGGGACTCCTTTTTCACCGCTACCTTACTCCCTTGCTGCGACTTAAGGAGGTTCCAGAAATAGAGACCTATGATAATGGCGAAGAATACCTGGACTAATGTAATGATGCTGCCAGCCGTGTACAACGGCTTACACCTCCAAAGGAGCGGGCTCAAGTTAGCGCTGAATGGTTATTATTGACGTCCAGATGAAGAAAGATGCCTGTGAAGCACTACTACTCTAGTATCTGCTACAGACACTGCACCTATCCAGTGGGTTGACATGCAAAAACCCGGCACCCAAGTGCCGGGTTTCATTGGTAATAGGTTTGCAGATAACTGCTACAGACTGCAACAGACAACTCAATTCCTGTGTTGCTGCTGCCTATCAGCGCTAAGCCGTCTAAGCCGTCTCTTCTTTGTCCTCTTTTAGCTTCTTGGTAACTAACAGCGGTTCTTCGCCGCGGTCAACGGTCTCCTTGGTCACAACGCACTTGACCACATCATCCCTAGATGGGACGTCATACATCACCTCAAGCATGATCTCTTCGATGATGGCCCTCAAGCCGCGAGCACCTGTTTCACGCTTCATCGCCTTCTTAGCGATGGCATCGAGGGACTCCGCCTGGAACTCCAGCTCAATGCTGTCCATCTCAAAGAACCTCTTGTATTGCTTGACAAGGGCGTTCTTCGGCTCCTTAAGGATGCGAACCAGGGATTCCTCGTCAAGCTCATCAATGCTGACAATAATGGGCAGACGGCCGACAAACTCTGGGATGAGACCATACTTAAGCAGGTCCTGTGGGAGTATCTGCGCCAGTATCTTTCCGATACTGTCATCAATCTTGCTGTATACCTCGGAACCAAAGCCAAGGCTCTTCTTGCCAACCCGGCTCTGAATAATCTTCTCTATGCCGCCGAAGGCCCCGCCCACAATGAACAGAATGTTCGTTGTGTCGATCTGGATGAACTCCTGGTGAGGGTGCTTCCGGCCTCCCTGTGGCGGGACGCTGGCCACCGTGCCCTCCAGGATCTTCAGTAGGGCCTGCTGCACGCCTTCACCAGAGACATCTCGCGTTATCGATGGGTTATCCGACTTGCGAGCGATCTTGTCGACCTCATCAATGTAGACAATGCCGCGTTCAGCCTTCTCTACATCGTAGTCAGCGGCCTGGATCAGCTTGAGCAGTATGTTCTCAACATCCTCACCAACGTAACCCGCCTCAGTAAGCGAGGTGGCGTCAGCGATGGCGAAGGGTACCTGTAAGATCCTGGCCAGTGTCTGGGCCAGGAGGGTCTTTCCGCAGCCCGTTGGGCCCAACAGCAGAATGTTGCTCTTCTGCAGTTCCACGTCGTCAGGGTTGGAAGAGGCGGAATTAATCCGCTTGTAGTGGTTGTATACGGCCACTGCTAGGGCCTTCTTGGCCCTCTCCTGGCCAATGACGTAGTCATCAAGGCCATCCTTGATCTCCTGTGGCTTGGGCACTTCCTGAAACTCAAATTCCATTTCTTCGCTGAGCTCTTCTTCAATTATGTCATTGCAGAGCTCAATGCACTCATCACAGATATAGACACCAGGACCCGCCACTAGCCGCTTGACCTGGTCCTGTGACTTACCACAGAAGGAGCATTTCAGTTGTCCTCTGTCGTCTGTGAACTTGAACATTTACCACCCCATCCTCTCCGCGTAACGCCTCAAAAGGCCGGTGGTCTATTTTACGCTACTTCTTAGATTTTAACTCCCGTGGACTGAGAACTTCGTCGATAATTCCGTATTCCATTGCCTCTCCTGCAGAGAGATAGTAGTTACGGTCAGTGTCTTCGGAGATCTTCTCCAGGGACTGCTTTGTATGTTTTGCCAGGATTTCATTGAGCATTTGCCGGGCCTTAATGATATTTTTGGCCTCAATGTCAATGTCCACCGCCTGGCCCTGGACACCACCAAGGGGCTGATGAATCATGGCCCTTGCATGGGACAGCATAAAGCGCTTTCCAGTAGCCCCGCCAGCCAGGAGAATCGCGCCCATACTGGCTGCTAGGCCTACACAAATCGTCGACACCTGTGGTTTGACAAACTGCATTGTATCATAGATGGCAAGCCCTGAGTAGACATCTCCTCCTGGAGAGTTTATGTAAATGTCAATTCGCTTGTCAGGGTCCTCACCCTCAAGAAACAGCAACTGGGCAACAACCGAGTTGGCGACCAGGTGGTCAATGGGAGTACCGATAAAGATAATCCGCTCTTTTAACAGGCGGGAGTAGATGTCGTAGGCCCGTTCGCCACGATTGGTCTGCTCCACAACCATTGGAACGAGGTTGCTCATGCTTCACTCTCCTTATTACTCTTCTTCTTTTTCTTCTTCTCCTTGCTCCTGCCCATTGCCTTCTTTCCCCAGGGCCACATCTACTTCCGTGACCTTGCTCCACTCTATGAGAGAGTCAACGGTCTTGGTAACCACGAGACTATCTTTAATTGTGTCAACCCTGCCCTGGGTTTCAAACAGCTTCCTGAGGGTATCAGCTGGCTGACCATAGGCCTCTGCCAGGCGTTCATACTCGCGGTCAAGATCCTCATCCTGGACTTCTATGCCCTCAGCCTTGGCTATGGCCTCAAGGACAAGCTCTCTCTTAATATCCTTGTCTGCCTCTTGGCGGAACTGCTCCTCGATCTCCTCACGGTTCTGCCCAGTAAACTGCAGGTACTGTTCGGTAGTAAGGCCCTGGTTTTGCATGCGCTTCTCCAGGTCCACCCAGGCTCTCTCTAGCCATTGCTTGATCATTGGCTCGGGGATCTCTACCGATGCATTGTCTACGGCACCGTCGATGACTTTGTTCCTGAATGCCCTGTCAGTTCTGTTTTCTGCCGCCTCGCGCAGGTTTTTCTCTATATCCTCCTGCAGTTCCTGCATTGACTCATATTCACCGAGGCTCTTTGCGAAGTCGTCGTCAAGCTCAGGGACGTTCTTTCTCTTGATCTCCTTCACTGTGAGCTTGAAAATAGCATCTTTACCGGCGATCTCTTCCTCACCGTAGTCCTCAGGAAAGGTGACTGAAATCTCCCTCTCCTCGCCTGGCGCCGCTCCCATGATCCCTTCCTCAAAACCGGGAATCATCGTTGCGCCGCCCAGTTCCAGACTATAGCCCTCAGCCTTTCCACCCTCAAAAGGCTCTCCATCAATAAAGCCTTCAAAGTCAACCAGGACGGTGTGTCCCTCTTCAGCGATAGCGCCTTCCTCTTCCAAAGGTTCAAGGCTTGTCATCCGCTCTTGAAGGGCCTCAAGCTCCCTTTTGACATCCTCATCACCGATTGTGAATATCTCTTTCTCAAAGGATAAACCCTTGAACTCCCCCAGCTCCACCTCTGGTTTGACCTCTACAGTAGCTTTAAAGCGGAGGGGTTGACCGTCTTCAAACTGAAGTATCTCAACCTCAGGCCTGTCTATTGGTTCAATATCGCTTTCGACGATTGCTTCCGCCCATGCCTCGGGGAGAATCATATCCAGGGCTTCTTCGTGAATGGGCTCTATGCCGAAACGGAGTTCAATGACCTGGCGAGGCGCCTTTCCCTTCCTGAATCCAGGAATCGATACCTGCTTGGCTATCTTCCTGTAGGCCTTGTGGAGTGCACTGTCGACACGCTCTTTATCGACCTCTACTTCCAGTGCCAACTTATTCTTGTCTAGCCTTTCCACGTCAACTTTCATTTATCCTAGCCACCTTCTTTGTACAAATTGTGCGCACCCAGGGGAGTTATGGTAACCTCTCAGATAACCTCTCTCTCGACCATTCCCCTCGACAGGCCCTTTCATTCTTACACGGTTGCTTTAGGAATTATCGATGGCAGGCTATCCTTCCCGTTGGGTGACGCTGTAGGAACAGGACGGGCAGGACCTGTTAATGAAACAAAGTTAATTATACCATTGTTTGCGGCTTTGTCCAATATTCAGCCGGCAGTCAAAAGCACCTTAGGAAACTGTCCCTAAGGTGCTGTTAGTTGAGCGAAAGACGGGACTCGAACCCGCGACCCCAACCTTGGCAAGGTTGTGCTCTACCAGCTGAGCTACTTTCGCTTATGTGTGTGCGAGGGAAGGGACTTGAACCCTTACGCCCTGGGGGCACAGGATCCTAAATCCTGCGCGTCTGCCAATTCCGCCACCCTCGCCAATGTTAAGTATCTTATTAGTGTTAGGCCCGTCTAGGTAGTTCTGGTTCTCTTGTGGGCCTCCTATTCTTCTTGTGGGCCATCAGGGAATCGAACCCCGGACAATCCGCTTAAAAGGCGGGTGCTCTACCGACTGAGCTAATGGCCCCATGATGCTGGGGCGGCTGGATTCGAACCAACGAATGGCGGCTCCAAAGGCCGCTGCCTTACCGCTTGGCGACGCCCCAACGTCAAAAAGGTCAAAAAAGTGGGTGAATGAGGGGACTTGAACCCCCGACCCCCAGATCCACAATCTGGTGCTCTAACCACCTGAGCTACATTCACCACGCAATTTCATATTATATTATACTACGAAAAGGACGTTATTCCACTGCTCTTGTGCGCCCGGCAGGATTCGAACCTGCGGCCACATGATTAGAAGTCACGTGCTCTATCCTGGCTGAGCTACGGGCGCCTGGCACCCACGGGCACTTACAGGCTGATGGGCGCAACCAGACAATCTCTCAAACCGAATTGAGCGGGTGATGGGGATCGAACCCACACCGCGGGCTTGGAAGGCCCGAGCTCTACCATTGAGCTACACCCGCGCATCAACAAAAAATCTCGACCAAAAAAACTTTGAATCTCAGGTTGTCGGGGCGCCCGGATTTGAACCGGGGACCTCCTGCTCCCAAGGCAGGCGCGCTAACCAAGCTGCGCTACGCCCCGCATAAAAGTAGTGCTTAACTAGTATAATACATATCTCTAAATGCGTCAATTGACTTGCAGGGCGTCAATTAATCTCCCTAGAGTCCGGCTAATTCATACCTGGCAGTTGTTGCAGTTGATCATTCCGGCCCAGGACAAGGAGGATGTCGCCCTCCCTGATACAATCATCTCCACCAGGGAGAACTATCAACTCATCGGAGCGCTTGATTCCAATTACCGTTGTGCCGTAGCGGCTTCTAAAGTTAATCTCAGCAAGATTTTTATCGATCAGTTCCGCAGTGGCCTTTACCTCAACGATACTGAACTCTGGCGTCAACTCCAGATAGTCAACGAGATTGGCTGACGAAAGGTTCCGGGCAACACGCGAACCCATATCTCGCTCTGGAAAGACAATTCTGTCAGCCCCGATACGTTCTAAAATCTTGCCATGCGCTTCAGACAGGGACTTGACTACAACCTCCCTGACACCAAGCTCCTTTAGGGTCAGGGTTGTGAGCACACTAGCCTCCAACTCCCCGACACCAACCACAACAGTATCAAAGTTCCTGATACCGAGGGACTTCAGCGTATCCCTATCTGTAGCATCGGCCTCAACGACATGGGTGATTCTGTCCGCCGCAGCCTGAACCTTGGCTGAATCCAGGTCAACACCGAGAACATTGAACCCTTGGTCAAAGAGGGCAGTAGCTACACCCATGCCGAAGCGCCCCAACCCGATTACCGCAAATTCCTTCAACGAATACTCCTCCCAAAGCGCCCTCCTGAACCTTACCCTACGATAATCCTCTCTGATGGGTGTCTGAATCTCTGTTTACGCTGCTGACTCGAAGCGATGGCCCCCGCCAGAACAATGGGCCCAAGGCGTCCAATAAACATCGTCATGATTATTACAGTTCGGCCCACCGTTGTCAACTGATCGGTGATGCCCATTGATAGTCCCACCGTTCCGAAGGCCGACGTTGCCTCAAAGAGCACCGCCATCAGGGGCTGGCCTTCTGTGACCAGGAGAGTGAAGGTTACCACTACAATCACCGCTAGGGCCACAAAGGCAATAGCCAGGGAACGGTCAACTATGTCCCGTTCGAGCCGTCGACTGTAGGCCTCCACCTCGTCCTTGCCTGTCAGGGTCGCCCAGGTCGACGCGAGGATAGCCCCCAGGGTCGATGTCTTGATACCCCCAGCCGCTGAAGCGGGCGAACCGCCCACAAACATGAGAAATATTGTAAACAAGAGAGTTGCGCTCCGCAACTGCCCAGTGGGTAGGGTATTGAATCCCGCTGTCCTTGGCGTCACCGAGTGAAAGAAAGACGCCATCAGCTTCTCTACCACCCCTAGCTTACCCAGGGTGTGGGGATTATTCCATTCAACGAAAAGTACCACGATGGTCCCCAGTACCAGGAGGGCCAGGGATACCATGAGGACAATCTTTGTGTGTAGTGACCACCTGAAGGGCTGGTTTCGCCTTTGGTGTATGTCAGCCACAACGGTGAAACCGATGCCTCCCAGGATGATGAGGGCCGGTACCACCAGCGAGACCAGGGGATCGGCCACATAGCGCTC
>Ga0209346_1001573_pt1 | contig 11974 bp, 7 predicted proteins | sample AutmiccommunBRH9_FD_187381 | JGI IMG/M metagenome (GOLD analysis project Ga0209346, IMG submission 187381) | Deep subsurface microbial communities from Mt. Terri, Switzerland - Autotrophic microbial communities BRH/9 (SPAdes) (version 2) | ecosystem: Environmental > Aquatic > Deep subsurface >...
ATTATTCTGCAGATTAAGGAGAGCAATGAGGAGGAAAGTTTCGACGAATATCTAGAGGATTATCGGTTGAAATCGATTATTAAAAAATACTCCGATTTTATTAGGTATCCCATAAAAATGGAGATTACTAGCAGCAAGCTGAAAGAGGATAGTGATGACGAATATTCCGATTACACCGAGGAACAAATCGTAAATAGTATGGTTCCAATCTGGAAGAAAAATAAAGATGAGATTTCCGAAGAGGACTACAATAATTTTTACTCGGAAAAGCATTTTGGTTTTGACAAGCCGATAAAACATCTACATCTTAGCATTGACGGCTTGGTAAGCTATAAGGCGATTTTGTTTATCCCGGAAAAAACCCCCTACGATTTCTATACCAAGGAGTATGAAAAGGGGTTGGAATTGTACTCCAATGGCGTTTTAATCATGAACAAATGTGCAGATTTATTACCTGATTATTTTGGTTTTGTTAAAGGGATCGTCGATTCAGAGGATTTATCTTTAAACATTTCCAGAGAAATGCTTCAGCATGACCGACAATTGAAAATGATCGCGAAGAATATTAATAGTAAAATTAAAAGCGAATTGCTAAATATCCTCAATAATGAGAGGGAGATGTATGATGAATTTTACAAGTCCTTCGGAAGGCAATTGAAGTATGGGGTGTATAGCGATTATGGAAGTAATAAAGAGGTTCTGCAGGACTTGTTAATGTTCTACTCGTCAACTGAGAAGAAAATGGTCACTTTAGGTGAATATGTTGCTAGAATGCCGGAAGAGCAAAAGTATATTTATTATGCATCCGGAGAAACGAATGAGAGAATTGCAAAAATGCCGCAAACCGAGCTGTTGTTGGACAAAGGGTTTGAAATATTATACTTTACAGATGATGTAGATGAATTTGCTATAAGAATGTTGATGACTTATCAAGACAAGGAGTTTAAATCTGTCTCAAGCGGTGACTTAGGAATTGAGCCAGATGAAAAGGAAGCGGATGCTAATTCAGAAAATGCGGATAACATCGAGCTTTTTGAAAAGATGAAGAGCATTTTAGATGGGAAAGTACAGGCAGTTAAAGCCTCCAAAAGGTTAAAGCAGCATCCTGTTTGCCTTGCGAATGAGGGCGAGCTATCCATTGAAATGGAGAAAATTTTAAGTGCAATGCCCGATAATCAGAACCTAAAGGCTGATAAGGTGCTAGAGATCAATACTAATCATCAGGTTTTCCAGGTACTAAAAGAAGCTTATGAGCAGGATGCGGATAAGCTGATCCTATTTACTGACCTTCTTTATAACCAAGCACTTCTTATCGAGGGACTGCCGATTAGTGACCCGGTAGAATTTACTAATAATATTTGCAAAATAATGAAATAATTAACGATTTTCAAGACTGCCTTCTGGTAAATTAACTTGAGGGCAGTCTTTTTTTATGACCGCATACTGAAGAAGATAGGAATTGGAGGAAATCGAAAAGTAAATTGTCCTCGTATTTCCTTGTAGATTGTTGGTTGCTAGAATGCTAGAATTAAAAAGAATAAAAATTAGTTCTTGAGAATGAATATAAATTATCATATAATATTGAATATTATTATTAAGAAAATAATTCTTAATATTTAGAAGGTATTTTTCATATAATGTAGAAATCATATACTTGAGATTTAATTTAGCTTCACTAAATAATTACTATAAAAAAAGCTAAGAACGGGTGAGGGTATGGCAGACGATAATATTTTGGAAATTGAGCAGTTAAATACTGTTTTTGTTACAGAAGAAGGCAGGATACCCGCTGTAAGTGATGTTTCCTTCTCTTTGAGACCTGGTGAGACTCTAGGAATTGTTGGTGAATCCGGTAGCGGGAAAAGTGTGACCTCATTATCAATAATGGGTTTAATCCCTAAACCGCCTGGGAAAGTTACAGGTTCGATTAAGTATAAAGGAAAAGAGATTATTAATCTATCAGAAAAGCAAATGCTAGATATTCGCGGAAACGAAATAGCGATGATCTTTCAAGAGCCAATGACCTCTTTGAATCCAGTCTTCACAATTGGGAATCAGTTGGTCGAGGCAATAAGCATACATACAAATTTGGTTAAAAAAGAATTAACTAATCGAGCAGTTGAGATGCTAAAGCTTGTTGGCATTCCTAGGGCTGAAGAGATAATGAATGAATATCCTCATCAGCTATCCGGAGGGATGCGGCAGAGAGTAATGATTGCTATGGCTATGTCCTGCAATCCGTCAATATTAATCGCCGATGAACCGACAACCGCTCTTGATGTAACTATTCAAGCTCAAATACTGGACTTAATGAGGAAGCTAAAGTCCGATTACAATACCTCGATTCTATTAATTACTCATGATTTAGGTGTCGTTGCAGAAATGTGTGAAAGAGTTATTGTGATGTATGCCGGACGGATTGTTGAGGAAGCTGATGTCAGAACAATTTTTCATCAGCCCATGCATCCTTATACCAAAGGGCTGATAAAATCAACACCGAGATTATCTGTGGGAGAAAAAAAGCTCTATTCTATTCCCGGAAATGTACCAAGTCTGAAAAATATGCCAAAAGGCTGCAGTTTTGCACCACGCTGTGATTCAGCCTTGGCAACCTGTCACGAGGAAATTCCAGATTTGGTTTCTGTTGGACCGGGACATAAATCTAGATGCTGGCTGAATAAGCAGTAGTATAACGATCATATTCCAGCATAGATGCAGTACAACGTAGAAGGAATATCTATTAAAGGAGGCACCCTACGGGCACAACGATCATATTCCAGCATAGATGCAGTACAACGTAGAAGGAATATCTATTAAAGGAGGCCAGCAGCACAATGGCAGAGATGATTTTAGAGGTAGAAAACCTAAAGAAATATTTTCCGGTATATGGTGGTGTGTTTCAAAAAACTATCGGATATGTTAAAGCGCTAGATGGGGTATCGTTCTCAGTTAATAAAGGGGAGACTATCTCCTTAGTTGGCGAGAGCGGTTGTGGCAAATCTACTACAGGCCGGGCAATACTTCGACTTACAGAGCCGACAGAGGGTAAAGTTTTCTTTGAGGGTGAAAATCTGGTTGGACTGAATGATGAACAAATGAGAAGAAAGAGAAGAGACTTGCAGATTGTTTTTCAAGATCCCTTTGCTTCATTAAATCCACGGCATACTGTCCAGAGAATTTTAGAAGAGCCATTATTAATACATAACTTAGGCACTGCTAAGGAACGTAAGCAAAAGGTTGAAGAATTGTTAGAAACCGTTGGTTTGCATAAAGAGCATGCCAAGCGCTATCCCCATCAGTTTAGCGGGGGTCAAAGGCAAAGAATTGGTATCGCCAGGGCATTATCGACTAATCCAAAATTAATAGTTGCTGATGAACCGGTATCTGCTTTAGATGTATCTATTCAATCTCAGGTTTTGAACCTCATGGAGGAGTTGCAGGAGCAATTTGGCTTAACATATATCTTTATATCTCATGACTTAAGTGTAGTTCGCCACATCTCCGACAGGGTAGGGGTAATGTATCTAGGAACGTTAGTGGAAATGGCAGAAAAGAATGAGCTTTACGATCATCCTTTGCATCCATATACCCAGGCGTTATTATCCGCTGTTCCTGAGCCCGATCCTGATGTCCGCAAGGAACGCATATTATTATCCGGTGACGTGCCTAGTCCACAAAATCCACCTCCGGGCTGCAAGTTCCATACAAGGTGCCAATATGTAATGGAGGTTTGCCAAACAGAAAGGCCAGCTTTTAAAGATCTAGGCAATGGTCATTATGTGGCCTGCCACTTGCATCAATAGCTGGAATTATAGATAAAAGATCCAAAAAGGGGGAGTTATGATTTAGCTGAAGGAGTTCTATTTGTTTATGGTTAAAAGAAAAAAAAGGGGGATTTATTAATGAAAAAAGGTTTATTAATTGTGCTTTCCTTAGTGTTTGTTCTGTCAATCGTTTTAGCTGGTTGTGGAGGCAATGAGGAAGCAACTACGGAGCCAAGCGGCGGCGATGATTCCGGCCAGCCGGTTGCAACTACTCAGGACACCTTGGTATTTGGTCGCGGTGGTGATTCCGTTGCTTTAGATCCAGCAAACGTTACTGATGGAGAATCACTTAACGTAACGACAAATATTTTTGACACTTTAATTGACTACAAAGAGGGTAATACTGATTTGCAGCCTGGACTAGCCAAAAGCTGGGATTCTTCCGATGATGGCCTTGTTTGGACATTCAAGCTTCAAGAGGGTGTTAAGTTCCATGATGGAACAGACTTTAATGCTGAAGCTGTAGTCTTTAACTTTAATCGTTGGATGGATCCTAACAATCAATTCCATGTAGGAGATTTTCCTTATTACGGATATATGTTTGGTGGCTATTTAGGTGATGCTGGACATGTTATCAAACAAGTAACAGCTGTTGATACTTATACAGTAGAGTTTCAGTTAAACTTCCCGCAGGGACCATTCTTAAGCAATTTAGCGATGTCTCCATTTGCCATTGCTTCACCGGCTGCAATTGAAAAATATGGTGACAAGCTTGGCGAAAACCCTGTAGGAACCGGACCATTCGTTTTTGATCAATGGGTAAGAAACGATAAAATTGTCTTAAAGAAAAACCCTAATTACTATAAAGCTGGGTATCCATTATTAGAGCAATTAATTTTCAAATCCATTCCAGATAACTCTGCTCGTTTTATCGCCTTACAAAGCGGTGATATTGATATGATGGACGGAGTTAACCCTGATGATGTATCTTTGGCGGAGACCAATAAGGATTTACAGGTTTGGTTGCGTCCAAGTATGAATGTTGGTTACTTAGCCTTTAATACAGAAAAAGCTCCTTTTGACAACAAATTGGTTCGTCAAGCCTTAAATATGGCAGTTAATAAGCAAGGATTGATTGACGCTTTTTATAATGGTTTAGCCGAGCCGGCTAAAAACCCGCTTCCTCCAAGCTTATGGGGTTACAATGATGCTATTGTCGATTATGAATATAACATCGACAAAGCTAAGCAATTACTTGCTGATGCTGGCTATCCTAACGGTTTTGATACCGATTTCTGGTATATGCCTGTTCCTAGACCATATATCCCTCAAGGCAAAAAGATAGCTGAAGCAATGCAATCTGATTTTGCTAAAATTGGTGTCAATGTAAATCTTGTAACTGAGGAGTGGGCTACTTATTTAGAAAAAACCGGTAATGGTGAGCATACAATGGCACTATTAGGCTGGACAGGTGATAATGGTGACCCTGACAACTTCCTTTATGTATTATTAGATAAAGATAATGCCAAGGCTCCGGATGCAGGAAATATCGCTTTTTATAAAAATGACCAATTGCATGATATCTTGATCCAAGCTCAACAAGCCAGTGATCTTCAAGAAAGAACAGGACTGTACTTAGAGGCACAAGAAATTATTAAAGAGGATGCACCGTGGATTCCTTTAGTACACTCCACACCTCCATTATTGGGTAAGAAAAATATTGGCGGATTCGTTCCTCATCCAACGGGATCAGACAAATTTACTAACGTTCACTTTTAAGAGAAGATAAATTGAATACAGGTAAGAAAAAGGGTAGTCGTAATTCAACTGCCCTTTTTCTTCCAATATTCTAGCAGACAATAAAGCAATTGGGGTTGAGTTAATGTTATCCTATACAATAAGAAGATTATTAATGTTGATACCTGTTCTTATTGGGATGTCCATATTAGTTTTTTCGATTGTTCACCTGATCCCTGGTGATCCCGCAAAAACTATCTTAGGTGAAAAAGCTTCACCGCAGGTATTAGAAAAAATGCGTGAGGATTTGGGGTTAAACGATCCTTTGCTGGTACAGTACAAGAATTATATGGGTGGAATCCTAAAAGGGGATCTGGGAACCTCGATAAGAACCAAGGTAGCAATTTCTGAGGAAATAAAACCGTATATCGCTGCCACGATGGAGCTGACCTTTTTTGCAATGCTTTTTGCCATAGTAATTGGTGTTAATGCGGGGATTATTGCTGCTTGGAAGCAAAACTCTTGGTTCGATTATATAGCGATGCTGATCGCTTTGATCGGGGTATCAATGCCGGTTTTTTGGCTTGGATTAATGGAGCAATGGCTTTTTGCCCAGAAGCTGCACTTACTTCCTTCGATCGGCAGGAGCAGCATTTTAAATCCGATTGAATCAATTACTAATTTTTATATAATTGATACATTACTTGCCGGTGATTTTGCCGGATTAAAAGAGGTTATCAGAAGGCTTATTTTACCGAGTATTGCTTTGGGAACGATTCCGATGGCGATTATCGCCCGGATGACTCGTTCAAGTATGCTTGAGGTGATGCGTTCAGATTATATCCGTACAGCTAAGGCAAAAGGAGTAAAAGAATTTTTTGTTGTTTATAAGCATGCTCTGAAAAATGCCTTGATTCCCGTGTTAACAGTTGTAGGTCTGCAAACAGGTTTATTGTTGGGTGGGGCGGTACTAACGGAAACAATCTTTGCCTGGCCGGGGGTTGGCAAATATCTTTACGATGCTATATCGATCCGGGATTATCCGGTAATTCAGTCAGGAATACTAATCATTGCATCAATTTTTGTCTTAGTAAATCTAATTGTAGATTTATTATACTCTTCAATTGATCCAAGAATCAGATATCGTTAGGGGGAGCAAGATGAGTCAATTAGAATATCAAGCAACTAATCAACAGGCTATTTCCGGCAAAAAAGCATCTTCTCCATGGTCTGATGGTTGGCGTAGATTGAAAAAACAGAAGCTGGCAATGATCGGTGGAGGGATTATTCTTTTCTTTATTCTTATAGCTGTACTTGCGCCGGTTATTACCACATATTCATTTAAGGAGGTTTCGCTGGCAGACCGGTTTTTACCACCTTTATCCGAGGGGCACATTTTTGGTACTGATGATCTAGGCAGGGATATTTTTACGAGAATTATATATGGTGCGCAAATTTCTTTAAGAGTTGGTTTTTTTGCGGTTATTGGTTCAATTATTGTCGGAACAATTTTAGGATTACTGGCAGGCTTTTATGGAAGATGGATAGACATGCTGATATCGCGAATCTTCGATATAATGCTGGCTTTTCCCAGCATTTTGCTGGCAATCGCCATCATTACAATTTTGGGGCGCTCTTTAACTAATGCCCTTATTGCAATTGCTATTATAAATATTCCCACATATGGTCGTTTGGTTCGTTCTAAAGTGCTGAGCCTTAAGGAAGAGGAGTATATTCTTGCTGCTAAGGCAGTGGGAATGAAAAACCGTCGAATTATTTTTCACCATTTACTGCCTAATAGTATGACGCCGATCATTGTTCAAGGAACATTAGGTATTGCTACGGCAATTATCGAGACAGCAGCATTGGGTTTTTTAGGTTTAGGAGCTCAACCGCCAACTCCGGAATGGGGTACAATGCTAGCCGACTCTAAAGATTATATCCAGCTGGCTCCGTGGACGGTAATTTTTCCAGGTCTATCTATAATGTTGGTAGTGTTGGGCTTTAACTTATTTGGTGATGGATTAAGAGATGCCCTTGATCCGAAAATGAAGGAGTAGAGAGTCTTGAAAAAATCCTAAAACAACTACTTGCTTTTTAAGGTTAAATTTGTGTATAATAGTTCCAAAACTTTATACAATAGATTTGATGATTAGGAGAGTAGTTAAAGCAAAGGATTTAGCGAGCCGGGTTGGTGAGAGCCGGTACTTGAACTTTAATGAAGCGCACCTTGGAGAAATTTAGCTGAAATTAAAGCGAGACTTATTCAGGTGGAGTTTTAACTCCATCTGAATTTAGCGAGACTTATTTCGAGGATTGAAACAACTCCCTCTTACGGGGTTGAAGAGGGAGTCTTGTTGAAACCGAAGATAAGTAGGCTAAATCGGTTAAAACCGTTATTAATTAATAAGTTGGATTTACTGTTTAGGTTTTACCGCCTAGCTTAGATCAAAAAGGGTGGTACCGCGGGATAATCAACCTCTCGTCTCTTTAGAGATTGAGGGGTTTTTGTTATTTCTTGGATATTTAATCTTGCCGGCACTACGATTTATTTTTACACTGATGTGTTTCGACGTTGTCAAAATATTATTAAAAAGAGGATGTTTTTATTATGAAAAAGTATGTTAATAATTTATTAACCGAGTATCTGGATCAAAATACTGAGGAAATTCTAAATTTGTTAGAAACCCCGCCGAATCGCGAAATGGGTGATGTTGCTTTTCCTTGCTTTTCCTTAGCCAAGAGCTTTCGCAAGGCTCCACAAGCTGTTGCGGTGGAATTAGCAGAAAAAATCACCGATAGCTTGGTGGTTGCCAAAGCAGTTGGACCTTATTTGAACTTTTATTTTAACAGGTCACAATTTGCTGCAAAGCTCCTAGAAAGAATAATTGCCGAGAAGGAGAACTACGGTAAAACTAATTTAGGATCAGGAAAAACTATCGTAGTTGATTATTCCAGCCCGAATATTGCTAAACCCTTCAGTCTTCCTCACTTACGCTCAACAATGATCGGCAACGCAATCGTTCAGCTGTATAAAGCGATTGGTTATAGTGTTGTAGGCATAAATCATTTAGGAGATTGGGGTACCCAGTTTGGCAAAGAGATTGTAGCTTATAAATTATGGGGTGATGATCAGAAGATCAAAGAAAACCCGATTGAAGAGTTGGTCAAAATCTACGTCAAATTCCATGAAGAGGCAGAGAAGCAGCCTGAGTTAGAAGATGAAGCTAGGCTGTGGTTTAAAAAGCTAGAGGACGGCGATACGGAAGCAGTCCGCTTGTGGAAATGGTTTGTTGAGGAAAGTCTGAAAGAGTTCGCGAAGATCTATGAGTTATTAGGTGTTTCTTTTGATCATTATATGGGAGAGAGCTTCTATAATGATAAAATGGATCGGGTCATTGAAGAATTAACTGATCAGGGTTTGCTTAAGGAAAGCGAAGGTGCTCAGATCGTTGAACTAACAGATCTTGACTTACCACCGGCCCTGATCAAAAAAAGGGATGGTTCATCGATTTATGCTACGAGGGATTTAGCTGCGGCATTATTTCGCCATGATACCTTTAACTTTGAAAAAATCTTTTATGTGGTGGGAAACGAACAGGCCTTGCATTTCAAACAGGTATTTGCCGTACTGGGAAAAATGAATTATCAGTGGGCTGAGGATATGGTTCATGTGCCTTTTGGATTAATGCTGTTTGAAAGCAAAAAAATGTCAACGCGTAAAGGGACGATTGTCTTACTGGAAGAGGTTCTCCAGAAAAGCATTGAGCTAGCCGATAAAATTATAGAGGAAAAAAATCCGGAGCTGCCTAATCGAAAGTCTGTAGCCGAAGCGATTGGGGTGGGGGCGATTATTTTTAACGACCTTAAACAACACCGTATGCATGAGGTTAATTTTTCTTGGGAAGAAGCTTTGAACTTCGAAGGTGAAACTGGACCATATGTGCAATATACCTATGCTAGGACCCAAAGTCTGTTAAGAAAAGCCAATCTTTCTGAGCAAGACTTGATAAATATCGATGGTCAGTATTTGCAGGCGGACTCGGCTTGGGAGCTTATTATGCTGCTTAATCAGTATCCTGACATCCTGATGAAGGCTGCTAAACGGGTTGAGCCATCGGCTGTAGCGCGGTATCTCTTGGATGCTAGTGCACAATTTAATCGGTTCTACCATCAAGAAAGAATCCTAACTGATAATTACGAGGAGAAAAAATCCAAGCTTGCCTTAGCTGCTGCCACAGCTTACACACTTCTCCACGGCTTAAGCATCCTTGGACTACAAGCCCCAGAAGCAATATAGAAAATCACATGAAACGGTTCTTTTGATTAAAAATCAAAAGAACCGTTTCTGTGGTTACCTGTGATTCCCTTTTTGCCCTGATTACACCCTGTTCAGCGAGAGAAAAGGGGTTTTCTACTATCAATTAATAGGTTTGTACTCGAAAAATCTCTAAAATATTAAATAAATTGACAAGAAATATGTACTCTAGACAGGTTATAATTAAGTAAGGTATGCTACTAACGGAATGTTCAATTGATTGCTATTCTGGAGAGGGGGTTTTATTAAATGACAGAAGTCCAGGGACAAAAGATTTTAATAGTTGATGATGAGCCGCAGATGCTGGAGCTTCTAAGAGCTTATTTAGAAAAGGAGGAGTTTCTTGTAGATGAAGCTACGAATGGGAAAGAGGCGATGGAGAAAATAAGCAACGATCTCTACAATTGTGTTATCCTTGACGTAATGATGCCAGAGAAAGACGGTTTATCAACCTGTTTGGAAATCCGAAAGAGCTCTGCCGTCCCGATTATTATGTTAACTGCCAGAGGTGATGAGTTGGATAGGATTCATGGATTAGAGCTGGGTGCTGACGATTATATTGTTAAGCCGTTCAGCCCGCGGGAGCTGGTAGCTCGAGTAAAAGCACTGCTTAGGAGAGTAAATATTTCTTTTAATGTTGAACAGGCAAGCATCATCAAAAATTATGGTAATATATTATTAGATGAAAAAGCCAAGAAGGTGACGATTGACGGAAAATTATTGGAACTCACACCTAAAGAATACGATCTATTAATTTTTTTGTCAAATAATTCCAATCAGGTATGGAGCAGACAGCAGATTTTAGAGAATGTTTGGGGTTATGATTTGTATGGAAGCTCAAGAACGGTTGATACTCATGTAAAAACATTAAGAATGAAGCTTGGTGATAATGCCAACTATATTTCAACTATTTGGGGAGTTGGCTACAAATTTGAGGTGTTGTAGGTGCGAGTGAATATCAGTTCCAAGCTGTGGATCACATTAATAATAATTCTTTTTGTAGGCAGTGCTTTTTATTATTTATTGACCATTTACTTATATGAAGACCTATATGTTGAGCACCAAAAGCAGCATCTGCTGGAACTGGGTACCAAAGTTGCTGTGATGTATACAGGCGGCAATATTACAGATGATTACAGAACTATGGTCGTTGAACTGAACAGAATTACAAATGAAGAGGTTGTCTTGGCGGAAAGCACTGAGGATTTGTCAAGCTGTCTGCCAATTGAAGGCGGCGGTTCCGATCAGGAGCTTAGTTTAAAATTAGAAGGACTTTATCAAGGTGAAATTGTGAGCTTTTCCGGAGCGCATGCGGAATGCGATCAGGATATTATTGCAATTGCCGTTCCATTGATGAATGATGATAATCGATTTGTTGGGACGATATTTGCTTATACACCTTTAGCAACCATTAGCGAAGCAATCTCAACAGTTAATTCTTTGTTGATCTTATATATATTAGTTTTTCTGCTGTTAGGTATCATCGTTGGGAAGTTTGTTACTAGCAAGCTGACCAAGCCGCTAAGAGAAATGGAATCAGTTGCTAAAAAAATGATGGATGGCGACTTTACCGCTAAGGTCAAAGTCACCTCAACCGACGAAGTTGGCAATTTAGGACACACACTTAATCATTTGTCGATATCTTTAGCTAAAATGATTGATTTATTCTCTAAGGAAAAAAGCCAACTGGGGCAAATACTTGATGGGATTAGTGATAGTGTTTTGACTATCGATAATCGCGAGAACTTTGTTTTATGCAACCACCCATCGACCTATCTGCTTAAGAAATTAGGTATACCTAAAGAAGAATTTATAAAAAACCAAGATATTCAAAAACTAATAAAAAACGTTACAGATAATCAGCAAATTCTGATAGATGAGTTGGCAATCCAGGGACATTATTTTATTCTCTTTTTAGCTCCTTTAATCGAAGAAAAATCGCTTTGGGGAATAGTTATTGTGATCCATGATATTACTGCTGAACGAATTAGAGAAAAAGAGACAAGGGAATTCTTGGCCATGGTTTCGCATGAGCTTAGAACGCCATTAAGCTTTGTTCAAGGCTACACAGAAGCACTTCTCGACGATGTAGCCGAATCTAAAGAGCTTCACGATAAATATTTGCAAACGATTCATAACGAGACACAGAGAATGG
>Ga0209346_1001574_pt1 | contig 11969 bp, 11 predicted proteins | sample AutmiccommunBRH9_FD_187381 | JGI IMG/M metagenome (GOLD analysis project Ga0209346, IMG submission 187381) | Deep subsurface microbial communities from Mt. Terri, Switzerland - Autotrophic microbial communities BRH/9 (SPAdes) (version 2) | ecosystem: Environmental > Aquatic > Deep subsurface >...
ACCTGAACCCGATCGAGCAGATGTTCGCAAAGCTCAAACTGCTCCTGCGCAAAGCTGAAGAGCGCACTGTTGATGCAACATGGCAGCGCATCGGATCACTCCTCGACGCCTTCCCACCACATGAATGCGCCAACTATCTCAGAAACTCAGGATATGCTTCAATTTAAGTGAAAACGAGTCTAGGTCTTCATTAACGCAAACCGTCTAAGGTCCCTCCTGCGGAGGAGAGGAAATATGACGCGCTTAGGCCAGTTTGCGGGAGCGCTCGTGCAAAGGTTGCGAAGCAAGCCCCAGGAAGCCAACAAGCCAGTGCAACAGGCTAGGCCAAACTTTGAGCAGGAGTCCCTAAAGCTTCTGGCCGAGAATTGCGGTGACGTAATTTTCCGCTTCGGGGCAGATGGTCAGGCGCGCTACATTTCACCGTCCGTCGAGCGCCTTTACGGATGCACCCTCAGTGAAATCTATGCCATGGGTGGCAATGTCGTGGAAAATGGTTTCATCTATGACGAGGATCGAGAGAAGGTCGCCTCGGCGGTGCGCGGACATTTGTCAGGACATCTGCCCCATGTGAAACTTGAGTTTCGCATCAAGCGACGCGATGGTGCGGTGATCTGGGTGGAGACGAACTGCAGCACGATTCTTGACCCGCGCACGGGCCGGCCTACCGACATCGTTTTCACCATGCGTGATATCCATGAGAAGAAAATTCTCGAAGCGCAGCTGGAGGCGTTCGCACGCAAAGACGGGCTGACCGGAATCGCCAACCGCCGCTCCTTCGACGAATCCATCGAGAAAGAATGGCGCCGGGCTCTCGGCGAGAACAACGCGCTGTCCTTGCTCATCATTGACATCGATCATTTCAAGGCATTCAACGATGCCAACGGGCATCAGGCCGGAGACGACTGCCTTCGCACGGTCGCCACCGCCATTGCGGATAATGCAACCCGGGAAGGTGAACTGGCCGCGCGATATGGCGGCGAGGAGTTTGCGGTCATTCTGCCTCGCACCGACTACAAGCGGGCACTTTCTGCTAGTGACCGGATTCGGTCGGCGGTCGAAGCACTAGCCATTCCGCATCCGTGCGCTGAGGTGGATGGCGTCGTCACAGTCAGCGTGGGTGTGGCAACTGCAATGGCTGCGAGCGGCGGCACTATCGAGATGCCGCATGGCCTGCTCCAGGCTGCCGACACTGCGCTTTACAAGGCGAAGGCCGGCGGTCGCAACCGTATCGAGGGCGTGCTTCTATTCTCGCCGCGAGAGGCTGCCAGAACCGCTGCCTGACGGCCTTTTATCTGCCGCACCGATCCGGTGCACTGATCTTCGCAACGGATGCCGGCGCAGGCAAATGGTTCGGCACATCCGAGACAGATCCAATCCGCTATCTTGTCCCGGGCAGGCGGCTGCCGTCAGAAAGGTCTACTGAAGTGCAATGAAACTAAAGGGAAATCCTAAGCGCGGTAATAGATCCAGCCAGCCCAGAGCCATCCCCCAATCAGCAACGTCCCTCCCATCGGCGTTACCGCGCCGAGCCATCGGGGCGCGCCAAATGCCATCGCGTATAAGGTGAGGGCGAAAACGGCTGAGCCGGCAAGAAGCAAGATCGCCGGACCTCTGGCGACCCCCATGATCGCCAAGGCAGCCACAGCATGAAGCAATTGATAAAGCCCGCCCGTTCTCAACCATTCCGCTTCCTGTTGGCCCGGTGCAGCATGTGCCCCGAAAGCCCCGGCGGCAACTGCCGTCGCTGCCGATATAGCCGCAAAAAATCCGATCAGCACAACCGTTCCTTCTCATTTCCGTATAACGGAACCATGGCTTGGCCCCGTCGCCGCCTGTTTACTGTGGCGCGACATGGTTGAACCAGAGCGCCCGTGATCATTGTTGGACCCAACTTAAATATCCGACTTGAACCATATAGCCGAAATACCGGCAAGGGAACATTCTTGGATCATATCAACGCTGCATCGCGTCCGGCGCGGGCAATCAGCAGCGACTGGACGATCGACAATCTTTGCCGCACAGATGAAGCGAACAGGAACCAGATGCGGATATCAGCGACCAAGAAGGGGATAAAATGGTGACGAACAGACGGGGCAGGATTCAACACCGAATGACATCGATGTTTCGAAGGCTTTCGAAATCGAACAGTTTTGCTGGCGCAGGCCTGAAAGCGCTGTTGGCAATAACCTTGCTGTCGATGCCCGCCATGCCAGCCGCGCCGGGGAAGGGCGCTGAAAGGACCGCTTACCCGCAGATCCTGCCGCTGCGAGAACGCGCAACTCTCCTCGACAATTGGCTGCAAGAGCGTCTCGAAACGATCATACCGATGATAATGCGCGAACAGGGCGTTGATATGTGGGTCCTCGTGGCGCGCGAGAATTTCGAGGAGCCGGTCGTTGCATCGATGCTTGATGCCGAGAGCTTCTCGGCACGACGTCGCACGATCCTTGTGTTTTTCGATCCCGGGGTTGGCAAGCCGGTCGAGCGGCTCACCGTCAGCCGCTACGGTCTGGGCAATTTGTTCAAGGCCGCATGGACGCCGGAAGCGCAGCCCGATCAATGGCGTCGGCTCGCGGAAATCATCGCTGAACGCAATCCGCGCAGGATCGCGATCAATTCATCGAAGCTCTCCGCCTATGCCGATGGCATGACGCTGAGCGCCCATGAGGAGATGATGGCGGCACTGCCTGAGTCGCTCCAGTCAAGGGTGGTTCGTGATGAAGTGCTGGCCATCCGCTGGCTGGAAACGCGCACGCCCTCCGAGATGGAGCGCTACCCCGAAATCGTGGCGCTGGCGCACGCGATTATCGGCGAGGGGCTTTCGGACAAGGTGATTACGCCCGGAGCTACTACCACTGACGACGTCATATGGTGGTTTCGCGAAAAAATAGCCGAACTGGGAGTCGATACCTGGTTCCAGCCGTCGGTAGCCATCAGCCGGCGCGGCACGGATGAAACACTGGATGGCGATACTGTCATCCAGCGAGGAGACATGCTCTGGACCGATTTCGGAATCACCTACCTCCGCCTGAACACCGACACCCAGCAGAACGCCTATGTCTTGCGCGATGGTGAGACGCAGGCACCGAAAGGCTTGCGCGACGGTCTGGCTGCCAGCAACCGGGTTCAGGATGCGCTGACATCGTCGTTCAAGGCGGGCGATAGCGGCAACGCCATTCTTGCGCAAGCGCGTGACAAAGCTATTGCCCAAGGCCTGGAGCCCAGTATCTATTCGCATCCGATCGGATATCATGGCCATGGGGCAGGGACTGCTATAGGTTTCTGGGACGACCAGACGCCTGGTCCGCGCGGAGAATATGTCGTGCACCCGAACACCGCCTGGTCGATCGAACTCAGTGCAACCGAGCCGGTTCCGGAATGGGACAAGCAGAGAATATCCTTCAAGACAGAAGAGGACGCGTTTTTTGATGGCAATGCTGTGCAATATATCGATGGCCGTCAGACGGAATTTTATCTGATTGGCAGCGGCACGAGCGAGGAGCATTGAGGCCCAAGAAAAAGCCACGACAATCCTTGTTCTGTTGATCAACCAAGTTTCAGTGTTGGCCAAGCATATCGAAGACCAGTATCTCGCTGGATTTTTTGCAGATCGCAATGAGCGCATGGCGGATGGTTGATCATGCGCAAAGGGCCAAGGGCGAGCCCGCAAACGCTAAAGGTTCGTCATCCAGATAATGATCAAGCCGACGAATATAACACCGCAAAGAATGGCCAAACGATAGGTCATGAAATATTTACGATTTCACGCGCCTCTGGTTCCCGGCCCATTGTTCGATGCAGTGGCGACGCGCCAATAGGGCCACGCCCTCATCCTAATATCCTGTTGCGACAGAAGGACTATCTCGCTTCCGCGCCAGAATAGCCGGCAAGCCAGCAGATGTCGTCACGTCGAGCATGATCCCGATTGGCTTCGATCATAGTGATTCAAGGGCCTGCTTGATCCAGTCACGGTGCCGCTGTTCGTCTCCATAGTTGGCAAGCAGGGTAGCATGCAGGCTGGTCCCCGCAGTCGCATGATCCAGGGCTTTTTCGTAGGCCTTGTTGGTCACTTCTTCATTTGCGCGCATGGCAATCAGTATTCCCTTGTCGCCCACGAGACCGCCGATGACTACTTTCCCTTCCGTGAGAATCTGCTTGAGATCCGGCCCTTGCGGAACCTCGTCGCCGAGCTCGTGCAGATGCGGAACGAGATTGTCGGTATGGCGGCGGTGATCATTGCAGAATTCAGTCAGCCGTGCCTTGAATTCGGGGTTTTCCAAACGGTCTATCGCTGCTTCATAGGCTTCGATGGCATCGTAATCGAGGTGTACCAGCTCCTGAAGAATCTTTCCCGTGTCGGTGCTAGCTTTGGTCATGTCTCTGTCCTTTCGTTGATCAGGGATTAAATAAGATCTGATTCATCGAGTAACATACGACGTGACGATGCAAAAAGTTCCCATTTCATCGGGATAAATGCCACCCCGGTGGGGCCATAGCTGTTCCCAGTGACGCGCACTGATGGGGGGAACTACCCTTCGAAGGGCGGCAGATTATCGCGCAGTTCGTCCAGCCAGATCTGGGCGGTGGCGTCCGAAGGGGCGCGCCAGTCACCCCGGGGGCTGAGCGCTCCTGCTGATGACACCTTGGGTCCGTTGGGAATTGCCGACCGCTTGAACTGGCTGAACGCAAAGAAGCGCTGCAGAAAGCGCTCGAGCCAGTGAGCAATCGTTGGTAGTTCATATTGCGTCTTCGCCACTGCCGGAAACCCCGCTGGCCAGGTTCTGCTTTCCAGGTCGCGCCACGCATGCCAGGCCAGAAAGGCGACCTTGCTGGGCCGCTGGCCGAAGCGCATCAGATGGTGGAGGAAAAAGTCGTTGAGGGCATAAGGGCCGATGATATCCTGACTACTCTGCAGGCTCTCATCCTCGCCAGCGGGGATGAGTTCGGGCGATATTTCGGTGTCAAGGATCGCGTCCAATATGGCGTTGGTTGCCGGGTCGAACTGGTCGGTCCGGACGCACCAGCGGATGAGGTACTGGATCAGCGTCTTGGGAACACCGACGTTCACCGCATAATGGCTCATCTGGTCGCCGACACCATAGGTGGACCAGCCCAGCGCTAGTTCGGACAGATCGCCCGTGCCGATGACAAATCCCTTGTGTTGTCCGGCCAGGCGAAAAAGATAATCGGTTCGCAAGCCAGCCTGAACGTTCTCGAACGTCGTGTCGTAAAGTTTTTCGCCTTTGCTATAGGGATGACCAATGTCTTCCAGCATCCGTTCTGCCGCCGGACGGATATCGATTTCTCCCGCGGTGATCGACAGCGCCTCCATCAGTTTCCAGGCGTTGGATTTTGTCCCTTCGGAAGTACCGAAACCGGGCATGGTATAGCCTCGGATCGTGGTGCGGGGAATTTCCAGGCGGTCACAAGCGCGTGCGGCTACGATCAGGGCATGGGTGGAATCCAGTCCGCCAGACACTCCGATCACCAGCGAGTTGCCCCGCGTCGCTTCAAACCGGCGCATCAATCCTTCCACCTGTATGTTGAAAGCCTCGAAACAGTCTTCGTCGAGCTGATCGGGACGATTGGGTACGAAGGGAAAGCGGCGAACGGGCCGGATCAAGTCCTCTGCACCGGCCGTATCATGCTCGAACTTTATCGTCCGGAACCTGCTTGCGGGAGCGCCTGCAGCTTCAGCCGCGTCGTTGAAGGTCTGCAGCCGCATCCTGTCGCCAATGATGCGGTCGCAATCCACATCCGCAATGCACAGTTCCGGCGTCAGGCTGAACCGTTCCGACTCGGCCAACAGATCACCGAGCTCGTAAACCATGCCCTGACCGTCCCACGCAAGATCGGTCGTGCTCTCCCCGTGCCCGGCAGCGGAATAGACATAGGCGCATGCGGCGCGGGCGCTTTGCGACCGGCACAGCATATGGCGCTCGTTGGACTTGCCGATCGTTATATTCGAGGCGGACAGATTGGCTATTATAGTCGCGCCTGCCAGTGCACCCGTGGTTGAGGGAGGGGACGGGGCCCAGATATCTTCGCAAATTTCGACGAAAAGCTTGAAGCCGCTCAGCGTGTCGCAGCAGAAAAGCAGATCGGTACCGAAGGCAACATCTTCTGACCCGACCCTGATTGTGGAATTGACGATATTGCGCCCGTGCGCGAACCAGCGTTTCTCGTAAAATTCCCGATAATTGGGCAGATAGCTCTTGGGAATAACGCCAAGCAACCGGCCATGCGCAATGACCAGCGCGCAGTTGTAAAGCCTGCTGTCGCGCCGCAAGGGCGCGCCGATGACCAGTACCGATCTGAATTCGCAGCTCGCTGCAATGATGTCTCCGATCGCTGCCTCGACCGCATCGAGCAGGGCGGACTGAAGGTGCAGATCATCAAGCGCATAGGAAGACAGGCACAGTTCGGGATAAACCAGAAGATCTACCCGGGCCTCGTCCGCACGTCTGGCTTCCGTCAGGATTGCGTCCCGGTTGAAGGAAATGTCGGCGGTCCGAACCTTCGGTGTGCTGGCTCCGACCCGGACAAGGCCGTGTTGATGGATGTTGTAAAACGGATGGCCGGAACTGTTCATGCCCGCGCTGCGTCTTCCATCATTGAAAGAGCCACCGCAGCCGCAGCAGATCGGACATTATCGCGGCCAAGTGGCCCAAAATGTTCTTCTCGGTGCACAATCTCTTGCCCCCGTCGCGCGCAGGCAAAATGCACCAACCCTTCTTCCTCATCTTCTCCGGCCGGTCCGGCAAAGCCCGTGATCGCCAGTGCGATATCCGCGGGTGAACGGTCCAGCGCGCCCTTGACCATTTCAATGGCAATTTCCCGGCTGACCGCCCCGCATTTGTCTACCTGGCGACGATCGATATTCAACAAATCGCATTTTGCCTGTTCGGAATAGGCAATAATCCCGCGGTCGAAAACATGACCCAGTCCGGATATGTCGGTCAACAAGGCGCTCAACAGGCCGCCGGTGCAACTTTCGGCGGTGGCGATGGTGAGGTTTCTGTCACTCGCGAGCGACAACAATCTTTTGGAATGTTCGGTCAGATCTGTGGGCAAACTGCTTTCTGCTGCTTCCTTCATTCCCTGTTCCCCGCAAGTGCGGTACAACTGTTTCCCCACAATATCCGCGAGGCCTTTTTTTTACGGCTATTGTTCGCCCAACTAGCAGGCGAGATATCGCATTTCCCGACTTTTACGAACATGTCATGCTCCCTTCTTCCGACTAGAACGCCAGGAGCACCAGACGGTTGCTTTCACCGGCAGGTTTTTGATTCATTCCGGATTTGATCAAAGAACGCCGTCATCTCTTCCTCGCTGACCACATCGCCAAATTTCCCGTCCATGTCGAACAGGCACCATTTCTTGCAGAAGGGCCAGAAGAGGAGGCTTCGCAAGCCATTGATCGAAAGAAATGAACGGGACAATGGATTGGTCAATCAACTTTTTGTCGCGCTGATAAGGTAATAGCGCAATACCGACCGGCGAAAGGCCCATTCCAGGAACCGCCCGGTCAGCCGATATTTGATCCATCCCGACCATGCGAGCTTTCTGTCATCGCGAGCGACGACATTGTCCTGCCGCAGGTCCCGGATGAACTGTGCTAGGCCGGGCATAACCTGTTCGCTGATATCGATCACCTGGACATTGTCAAAGCCGGCCTCCTGCAACTGGAGTTCGTAGCGATCCAGATCGACGATATTGGTTTCGGGGATATGCGACAATTTCAGCATCCAGCGCAGAAGCCGGTGGCTGAAGGAAACTGTGCCATGGTCATTGGTCAGAACAAAGTCGGTCAGTGACAGTCGGCCCGCCGGAGCAAGATGCTGCTGGGTGAGAGCAAAAAACCTCCTCCGGTCGCGGAAATGATAGGCACTGTCCAGTGCGATGACATGGTCCGGTTCTTGTCGATCCAGCGCTTCGGCCCAGCCTCTGGGGTCGCTGACATCCCCTCGCAAGAGCGCAGCCGCGACGTCCGGATAGCCTGCTGCGATCAGCCTGGTCCGGGCATAAGCGGTCTGGCTTCGGGACAGATTGACTCCGCAGACCCGTGCCACGTGAAAATGCTCCAGCCAGAGCAGCAGCTGGTCGCCACAACCGAAGCCGGCATCGAAAATCGTCGAATGCCGGCTCAGACCGGCCAATTCCCCTAGCTTCAGCGCGAGGTCGCGGCAGGCCGCCGAATAGTCATCGGCTGTCTGCCAATATCCCAGATTGCCCCAGGACTGGCCGTGACGGTTGAGCGCCAGTTCCGCGAGATCGTGGAATTCGGCCATCGCTCAGGCTGCGGCAGCGGCGCCGGATTGCCAGGGTATGGCCGCGCCCAGTTGCTTGGCCAGGGCCACCGACGAATCCACCGCAGCTTCCAGCAGCGGGATTTTCTCCGCCATGTAGGAGCCGCAAAACCAGAGCCTGTTACCCGGGTGGCTTTGGCTTTCGCGCAAGGCCCTGACCGCCTCGCGGCTGTCGCGGGTGACCGTTGGCCGGGTAAAATCGACCTTGGCCAACTCGCGGTTGGGAGCGATCCGGCGCATCGGATTCCAGGTTTGGAACACGGTCTCCTGACCGGACAGCCGGGCAATCGCCTTGGTCAGGTCGACGGATACTTCGGGGCGGCTGGCGTCCTGCGGTAGATGATAGCTGACCGGCGAGAGACCTTTGGCAGGCGCGGGGAGGATTTGCTGATCGGTATGGACGCTCATGCTGGATCTCTCGAAAGGAATGCGCTGGAGCAGGGCCCGGCGCTCGTCGAACCCGGATAGCATCGCCGCCGCCTGCTGTGCCTGGGCGGCAATGACAATCTGGTCGAAACATTGGTCTGCGCCCGCGCTGGTCACCACCCGAATCTGCTGGCCGGCCGGTTCGATCGCGGCGATCGGACTGTTGGTGCGGAGCTCGACGCCGACCAGCATGCGCGGCACGATATCGTCCACCCCCTTGGCGGCGCTCATGATCCCGAGCTCATGGATACCGCAGGTCAGATATTCCAGCATGATATCCGCCGGATAGTTGCGCACCGCCTGATAGTCGCAGGTGCAGGTCACCGACAGCATCGGCAGGAGAATGGTGTCGATGAAAGCCTGGTCGGTCTCGGCTTGCTGCAGATATTCGCCGAAGGACAAGTGGGCTAGGCCAGCCCGGCCGATCTCCCGCTGGGCTCGGGCGAAAAACCGTCGGCTTTGCAGGCCGAGGGCCCATGCCGCCGGGCTCAGCCAGCTCCGTCCCTTCAGATAGGAAATTTGCGAACTGCCCCGGCGGATATTGCCGTAATGCATCAATATATTGCCGGTTTCGTCGGCAAATATACCGCTATGGTCGCTGGTCACGACCTCGACGCCAATATGCCTGTAGAGGGCGAGCAGATTGTCATAATAGCCGCGGCAGAAGATGCGCAGCGGGATATCGATCCGGCGGGTGATGCCGTTGCTGGCATAATCCACGCTGTGCGCCCCCATCCCGGCGCGCGCCTGGCTTTCAAAAACGGTAACCCGATATTTGTCCTTCAGCAGATAGGCGGCGGAGAGGCCGGCAATACCCGTGCCGATCACGGCGAGACCGGGTTTGTGCCGCTGGTTCTCCCCCGCGTCCATCAGGCGTAATAGGCCACGCTCTGCATCGCGGTGGCCATCAGTTCGCGGCGGCTGTTCCAGATGCTCATATATTGGCTGCTGGCACCGTGATCTGCATGATGCGTGTGGGAGTCAATCAGCCACCAGCCGTCCTGCGTTGCCAGGTTTTCGGCGATGATATTGACCTGCCAGTTCATCGAGCTGACCATTGCGTTCTGGTCCAGCAATCCCATGACCGAAGGCGGCAGGCTGTCACACATGCACAGGATCTCCGCGACGGGGTCGAGGCCGGCACGCTGTTTCAGCCGGATCCACCGGGTCAGGCGGTTGGTCTTGCGGCTGATGTCGATCCGCTTGCCGACATATTCCATGTTCGAGGTGAAAAACTGGGGCGGGCCGCTGTGCAGATCGTCCTCGCCGGGAAGTTCGGGAAAGACAGGTTCGTCAATGTCTGATATTTTCACCTCGGTCGTGCGGGGTGCGGCAAAAATGAAATTGCAGTGCAGGCCGAGTCCCTTGTCGCCAAAAATCTCCGACTGTACAAAGGCGGTGCTCTTGCCCCGGCGCAGCATGGCGGTTTCCGCCGTCAGGGTCCCGAACAAGGGGCCAGTGAACGCAATTTGTGCCGACCGCAAAGGCGGCAGGTCGGTTTCGATATGGCTCGCGGCTTGATAGGCCAGCGCACCGGACAGGCCGCCGAATGCGGTGCGCCCCTGGGTCCAGCTTTGGGGAAGGTCAACGGAATGGTCCGGTCCGCCGCGGCCGCATTGATCGAGCAGTTCGGAAAGGGCGACGGGCTGAGGATGTTTATCGGTCATCCTCTCCGCTTATCGGGCTAGTCGGCTGAAATCTACTGGTAAGTTTGTTGCCGACATTTACAAAAGCAGGTATCTGGATTATAGGCTTATTGTTTTTCAATCTCTTAATGAAAGATATTGTGATGAGCTATACCAACACCCTGACACGCGCTGATCTTGCCGACACAATGAACCGGCAGGTGGGCCTTTCTCGCGCCGATAGCGCAGTCATGGTGGAGTCGATTCTGGATCATATGATCGAGGCTCTGGTCGATGGCGAAAATGTCAAGATTTCGGGATTCGGGACGTTCGTGCTACGCGACAAGGGCGAACGCACCGGGCGCAACCCCAAGACCGGGATTGAAGTACCCATCGCCCCGCGACGGGTCCTGACATTCCGTGCCAGTCAGACGATGCGTGACAGGATTATCGCCGCCGGTTAATGGGCCCGGCGATCCGGGGGAGTAGAGTATGATCAAGGAACAAGGGGCTTTCCGGACCATCGGTGAACTGTCCAAAGAGCTCGGCATCAAACCGCATATTTTGCGCTATTGGGAAGACCAGTTCGCAACGCTGACGCCGCTCAAGCGGGCTGGTGCGCGGCGCCATTATCGCCCCGAAGATGTCGAGACGATCAAGCTGATCAACAAGCTGCTCAACGAGGAAGGCTATACCATCAAGGGCGCGCGCAAATTTCTGGCGTCGCGAAACAAGCGGCCATCCATGGTCGAAGACGGGCCGCAATCGTCTCCGATGGTCCCGCCTCTGGCAGAGGACAGGCTAGAGGATAACAGTCCGATACTGGCGGAGCTCAAATCGATCCGCGACCAGCTTTCGCAGGCGCTCAATCAGGCCTAGGCTCATCGGCAACGAACATCACATGTGCGCTGCGGCGGCGTTTATTTTTCACCGCCATCGACATTGCGCTGTGCGAACCAGTCTCGCAGAATGGCGGCCTGGCAGCCGGTAAAGCCGTTGGTGCCAACCGGTGAACAGCTGTTGGGGCGCCCGAGCCGTGACTGGTCCTCGTGATTTTGGAACTGCGCGGTCCAGGATGTAGATTGCGCTTCTTCTTCTTTCTCTCTGTCCCTGACAGTCTTGGGAATCCGGTATCGCTCCTCTTCGGGCTGGCGCGCGCAAACCACGATCTCGCCGTCCCGCGATTCCGGGCAATCGTCTTTGCCGTATGTGACCAGTATCGACCATCGTTCGGTTTCACCAGCGCCCGGATTGGCCTCTTCGGCACTTGCCGGCGCTGTGATCAACAGAGTTGCTATTGCCAAATGAGCGAAGAAAGCGGGAGCCGACAAGGGGGCGATGGCAGTGGTCCTTGATCCAGTAGCGCGAACAGGTTCGAAATCGATCCTATCGATCGAAACATTTCCATCGCCTGAACCCGCCTAGAGTCGATTTCTGATTGATTGAATCGATTTGGGATTCCCAAAGGCTGCTGTTTCTGATTCACTGTTCTGGCTGGTGAAGGAGGTCAGCATGGATGGCGAGACCATATTCGAATGATTTGCGTGAGCGGGTAGCGACAGCAGTCGCGATGGGCCGGAGTTGCCGCGAGGTAGCGGCTCTGTTTGAG
>Ga0209346_1001576_pt1 | contig 11953 bp, 10 predicted proteins | sample AutmiccommunBRH9_FD_187381 | JGI IMG/M metagenome (GOLD analysis project Ga0209346, IMG submission 187381) | Deep subsurface microbial communities from Mt. Terri, Switzerland - Autotrophic microbial communities BRH/9 (SPAdes) (version 2) | ecosystem: Environmental > Aquatic > Deep subsurface >...
GAAGCATTCACCATTTTCAGTCGGGCCAGGGCGCAGATTCGCCAGCCGCTGGACAGCCGGATGCAGGCGACGGTGAGCGTGGTCGACACGCACGGCCAGATTCTGGGTATCGTCCGCACCCCGGACGGCCCGATTTTCGGTACGGACGTATCGCTTCAAAAGGCGCGAACGGCCGCATTTTTTTCCAACTCGGTCGCGGCACAGCAACTGCTTGGCACCCCGGTATTGCCCGGCATTGCCAATGTGCCAGCCTATGTGCAGCGCGTGCGCACTTTTCTGGGTGACTCCAATGCGCTGACCGGCACCGTCGCCTTCGCGGACCGCTCGGGTGGCAATCTTTCGCGGCCCTATTTCCCGGACGGCGAGATCGGGCGCCCTCCCGGCCCGCTATCGGTTGAACAGGCTGCCCGGTTCAGTCCGTTCGCAGTAGGGCTGCAGCTTGATCTGGTGGTCGCCAATATCGTGGCGCATCTGGCATTTGTCAGTTCCAACGGAGCCAGTGCCGATACGCCGCAACGCTGCACCCAATTGCCGACGATCCCCGCAACCGGCGGCCAGAACCGCCTATCCAACGGTATCCAGATTTTCCCGGGCAGCGTACCCATCTATCGCGGTGACACGCTCATCGGGGGGGTCGGGGTCTCCGGCGACGGTATTGACCAGGACGATATGGCCAGCTTCCTCGGGCTGCATAATGCCGGTCAGCGCCTTGGCGGTATCGGCAATGCGCCGAAGGCAATCCGGGCCGACAATATTGTCGTCGATCTCGGCAATGCCAATGTGCGGCTCCGCTATGTAAACTGCCCCTTTGCGCCGTTCCTTGACACGAACGCACAAAATGTCTGCGAAGGGCTCTAGGACGGATGTCGGGACTTGCCGCCTCTTTTGTGCCGATCATGGCGGTGATATCGGGCCAGGCCGAGCAGATGGAAGCTCAGCGGATTTCGGCAAGGGACATCGAAGCCTCGCTGACTGCCCTGCTGGCTGGGCAGGAGTTTGCTTGGATACGACCAGAATCGTCGGCTAACAGCCGTTTTTCTGGTGTTGGCGGACCTGACCCCGACGCGGAGGAGGAAGATTCTCCGGATAGCGACAATGCTTCCAATTCTTCCAATCCGGCACCGCCGGAGAGCCCCGACGAACTGGAAATGGACTTCGATGGACTGGATGCCGACGAGGCATTGATCGAGGGCCGGCGCCGACCGGGTGTGCAGAAAGAACTGCCGGACCGGGTGACCCAGAATAATCCCGGTGCCGTCAACGCGCCGCCGCCGGAAGCCTTTCCGACGGACGAATTTCCGGTCCCCGATCGCTGGCGTATAATGCAGAGTCTTTGCCCGGCAAAGGGCGGCGATCAATCGATCTATACGCTGTTCGGAACACTCAGGAACAATTGCCACAGCACGCTCAATCCCTACAACCAGAATGTTCTCAAGGGTGACAAGCCGATCCCCGCCGATAAAAGACCAGGCTTCCTGAAAGGCGATGACTGGTTCTTCGTTGCCAATCTGATTTCGGATACGGTGATCGAACCACGAAGTTTCCCCATTCCCGTCGGTGTACAGACCACGGAACGTCCGAGCAGCATCGATGTTTTCGGACGCTCCGGTTCGGAAGTCTATGCTCAGACGTTCATCACCGGCTTTGCGCTCATCAAGGGATCGACGGCCTACAAGCCGCCCGATGTGGAATATCGCCTGACCCTGGCGGCCCAGGTCAATCATGTGAATGTCCCGGAACGCCGGGTATTGTTCGTCGAACCCTCCAAATCATCGCATCGCACGGACTGGTTCGTTGGCGTGCAGGAGGCATTTTTCGACTATCACATCCGCAACACCTCGGCGCGCTATGATTTCGACAGTTTCCGGATCGGCATCCAGCCGATGCAGGCAGATTTCCGCGGCTTCCTGTTTCAGGACAACCAGCTGGGCTTTCGTCTGTTCGGGACCCGCGACAACAACCGGGTCCAGTATAATCTCGGGGCCTTCGTGCAGCTAGAAAAGGACACCAATTCCGGCCTCAACGATATCACCCAGACGCCGCGGGAAAGCTATATTTTCTTCGCCAATCTGTACCGGCAGGATTTGCCTTTCGTCGGCCTGACCAGCCAGTTCAGCCTGACCTACAACATGAACCGCGAACGGTCCGATGTGGAGATTGATGACAATGGCTTTCCGGTCCGTCCGGCGCTGCTCGGCGACCTTCGGGGCCGCGCCTATGATGTCGTCTATCCGGGCTATGCCTTTGACGGCCGGATCGGGCGGATCAATCTCACCGGACAGGTTTACGGTGCCTTTGGCGAAGACCGGAACAGTTTCTTCACCAGTGAACCGGCGAAAATACAAGCCTTTTTTGGCGCTCTGGAAGCTAGCTATGATGTCGACTTCCTGCGCTTTCGCGCCTCGGGGCTTTTCGCCAGCGGCGATGGCAATCCCTATAACAATACCGAGGCGGGCTTTGACGCGATCTTCGAAAACCCGATCTTTGCCGGAGCCGACACAAGTTACTGGATTCGCCAGACCATTCCTTTTGCGGGTGGTGGCAGGGTAATCTCGATCAACGGCCGCAATGGCATTCTCAATTCTCTCCGTTCGTCCAAGGAGCAGGGACAGAGCAATTTCAACAATCCCGGCACAATTTTGGTCGGCGCAGGTGTCGATGCCGATCTTACACCCACTTTGCGACTGTCGGCCAACGCCAATCATCTGTGGTTCCACAAGACCGAAAGCCTCGAGGCCTTGCGGGTTGAGGGCTCCATTCCCAAGGATATCGGCTGGGATCTTTCGGTGGCCGCCATCTATCGACCCAAGGCCACGCAAAATGTGGTGTTCCGTCTGTCAGGCGCAGCGCTGTTACCTGGCAAGGGCTTCAAGGATCTGTTCGATCAGACCGACAAGCGGGACTTTCATTATTCCATCCTGCTCAATGCGATCCTGGCTTTCTGATGCGCTGGAGAAATATCATGACCAGCAACAGCAAATTGATCCTCGCGGGGTTGGGGGCATTGGCTCTGACCATCACCCCGGCATCCCTGCTGCTCGCTGCCGGCAAGGAAAAACCGCAAAAGATAGATTATAGCTTCACCCCCCCTGCCCCGCAAAACCAGACATGGGATGAGGCTCAGGCAAAAAGCAGCGGCTGCCAGAGCTGTCACACGGGCACGGACCAGAAGACCATGCACGAAACTCCGGCTGTGGCGCTGGGATGTGTGGATTGTCATGGCGGCGACGCATCCATCGTCGGCGACAACAAATGGGGCAAGAACAGTCTTGCCTATATGGATGCGCTCAAAAAGGCCCATGTCCTGCCGAAATATCCCGAAAGCTGGCACTGGCCTTCCTCTGCCAATCCCAAGCGCAGCTATACGCTGCTGAACGCGGAATCGCCTGAATTTGTCCGCTTCGTCAATCCCTCGGACTATCGGGTCGCGCGCGAATCCTGTGGCGCCTGCCATATGGAGATTATCGAGGCTTCGGAGCGATCGCTGATGGCTACCGGTGCCATGCTCTGGGGCGGCGCCGCCTATAATAACGGGATCGTACCGTTCAAAAACTATATATTCGGCGAGGCCTATACGCGCGATGGCCAGCCGGCGACGATCAAATCGCCCGGCAATCCGCACGGCACCGTCACCGATGCCGAGAAGAAGCGCGGCGCGCTGCCCATTCTCTACCCGCTGCCGACCTGGCATACGGTTCCGCCGGGCGATATCTTCCGGGTATTCGAGCGCGGTGGTCGCAATATCAACACCCAGTTCCCGGAAATCGGACTGCCCAATATCGGCGGCATCATCCAGCGGCTGGAGGAGCCCGGGCGTCCCGATCTCAAGCAGTCCAATCGCGGTCCCGGCACGGGCCTGCGGGTCGCCATTCCGGTGCTCAATATCCACAAGACCCGGCTCAATGATCCGTTCATGTGGTTCATGGGCACCAACGACCAGCCGGGTGACTATCGCCAGTCCGGCTGCGCCGGCTGCCACGTCGTCTACGCCAATGACCGCGAACCGCGGCACAGTTCGATCTGGGCCAAATATGGGCGGGATGGACAGACCCAGACCGTCGATCCGACGATACGCAACCTGAAAGAGGGCGAACATCGGTTCGGCAGCTTTGGCACCTATGATGCTTCCCATGGTGCCAAAGGCAGCCATGGCAAAGAAAATGGCCATGGCGATGAGCATGCCGATGAGACGGATCCTGCCAAACGGGAAAAAGGGCATCCGATACAACATGCCTTCACCCGCGCCATCCCGACCGCCCAGTGCATGAACTGCCACATGCACCAGCCGAACATCTTCCTGAACAGCTATCTCGGCTACACCATGTGGGATTATGAATCGGACGCGCCCTATATGTGGCCGGGTCCCGACAATCTGACGCCCAAACCGGAAGGCATGAGCGACGAAGAATATCAGAAGAAATACAAGCGACAGAAATATCCGACTGCCGAGGAAGTGCGGGCGGTGCTCGACCGCAATCCGGAAGGCGCCGCGCCCAAGGGTCTGTGGGCCGACATCGATTTTCTGCGCAACGTTTATGACCTCAACAGCGAGACCAGGGATACGCAATTTGCCGACTATCACGGCCATGGCTGGAACTTCCGGGCGATCCTGAAACGCGACCGCGATGGCAACCTGCTCGATGCGGAAGGCAATCAGGCCAGTTACGGCACCGATACAGACAATATCGTGGCCAATGACGATCCGGAAAAATTCCGCAAGAAGGGCGAAGGCAAGTTTGTCGAGCCCGGAATCAACCCCGGCAAATCTGTCCATATGATGAGCATCCATGCCGAAGTCGGCATGCAATGTGCCGATTGCCATTTTGCCCAGGATAGCCATGGCAACGGCCTGATATACGGCGAAGTGGCCAATGCCGTCGAAATCAGTTGCAAGGACTGTCATGGTACGGCCGATGACTATCCGACCCTGATGACCAGCAACCTGGCAGCGCGGCCAAAGGGCACGAATCTTGGCCTGCTCCGCAATGCCAATGGCGAGCGGCGCTTCGAATGGTTCCAGGATCCCGATGGCCAGCGCGTATTGATCCAGCGGTCCATCGTCGATCCCGAACTCAGCTGGCGGGTCAGCCTGGTGAAGAACAGCGTCGATCGTTCCCACCCTGATTTCAATCTCAAGGCCGCGCGAGCCAAGCTGATGTCGAAGAGCGGTGCGGACACCGGCACATTTGCTTTTGGCAGCGGCGTTGCGAAAGAGGACCGGGCGCACAAGGACGAGAATATGGTCTGCTTCACCTGCCATCTCAGCTGGACGACGAGTTGTGGTGGCTGCCATCTGCCGATCGAGGCGAACTGGCAAACGGACAGCCACAAATATGAAGGCGGCACGACGCGGAATTATGCAACCTACAATCCGCAGGTCGCCCGCGACCAGATGTTCCAGCTGGGCCGTCACCAGACCAGCAAAGGCAATGTCATTGCGCCGGTACGCTCGACCTCCGCCCTGGTCCTGTCGTCGACCAACATCAATCGCGAGCGCATTTACGTGCAGCAGCCGCCGATCTCCGGTATCGGCTTTTCCTCGCAGGCCTTCGCACCCCATTTCCCGCATACCGTGCGCAAGACGGAGACCAAGCAATGCTCCGATTGTCACGTCAGCGAGGCCAATGACAATAATGCAATCATGGCGCAAACCTTGCTGCAGGGCACGAATTTCGTCAATTTCGTTGGCCTCCACGCCTGGGTCGGACTCGAAAAGGGATTTGAAGCGGTGCGGGTGACGGAGTGGGATGAACCGCAGGCAGTCATCGGCTCCTATCTGCAAAAATATGCCTATCCCGACTATTGGCGAATGCATGTCGAGGACAATGACCGCGAGCTGTTCGACTGGGTGCGTGGTGAACGGCTCGACAAGGACCTTTCCGGCGAAACCAAGGCGCTGGAAGAATTCAAGAATGTTGTTCAGGGAACGAAAGATGCAGTCCGGTGTCTGCAACTGCGTGGTGAATATATGTTCGTCGCAGAAGGCAAAGGCGGGTTCCGGGCCTATGACGTTGCCTCCATCGGCAACAAGGGTTTCTCGGAACGGATCATCACCGCACCCTTCTCATCGCTTGGTCATGATACGCATGTGAAAACCAAGAATGCGACCTGCATGGCGCTGGCCACCAACCAGCCTATAGCACCATTGCGCAACACCAAGGAATTGCGGGAGATCAACGAAGAGCAGCCGTTCCATCCGATCTATGATTATGCCGTGATCACCGACAGCGAAGAAGGTCTGATCCTGGTAGACATCAATACGCTGGCCGATGGTGAATTCCGTAACAATTTCTTCAAGCGCAGCCTGACCTGGAACGAAGGCGGGGTACTTGATGGAGCGCAACATATTACGCTGGCTGGTCATTATGCCTATATCACCACAGCCGCCGGACTCACCCTGATCGATCTCGATCAGCCGCTGAAGCCGCGCCATGTCATCACCATCCCGATGACCGATGCTCGCGCAACTGCTCTGCAATTCCGCTATCTGTGGGTGACCGATGTTGATGGTGTTAAGCTTTTCGATGCCACCGATATGGAAAATCCGGTGGCGGTACCGTCAGGAACGATCCCTCTGCGCAACGCCCGGCGTCTCTATCTCGCCCGTACCTATGCCTATATCGCGGCCAAGGACGAAGGCCTGGTGATCGCCAATATCACCCGCCCGGAAGCGCCAACGATCTACCGCAAGGAAACCTTTGGTGGCACGATGAATGATGCGGAAGATGTCATCGTCGGATCCACCAACGCCACCCTGTTTGCCTATGTCGCCGATGGGAGGAACGGCCTGAAGGTGATCCAGTTAACCACGCCCGACAGCCAGAAAAATTATTATGGATTCTCGCCAGCGCCGGTACCGGAACTGATCGCCTTTGCCCGCACGCCGAAGCCGGCGCTGGCATTGTCAAAGGGTCTGGACCGTGATCGGGCGGTGGACGAGACCGGCGGCCAGATGGCAGTATTCGGACGACTGGGCTCCCGGCCTTTCACGCGCAGCGAGATGCAGCGCTTCTATCTGAACAGCAAGGGCAAGCCCTATTTCGTCAGGGACGAGCCGGACCTGGCCGACTGGATCGGACCGGTTCCACCAATGCTTGCCAAAAAATGAAACGATGCGGGGGCCGGGCCATAAAGCGGCACCGACCCCCTGTCCCCCCGGTACACAACTCGGAGGAATTGCTACCCTGCCCATGAGCGCAGGGATTATCTGAATTGATCTAAAGCGAGGCGGTTAGCAGTTGCCGTCGATCGCGCGTCCGGCCAAGGCCCCGACTGCGCCGCCAATGATGGTGCCTTCGGTCTTGTCCCCGCGGCGGGCGACTTCATTGCCGAGCAAACCACCGGCTATCGCACCGATAATCGTTCCGCCGGTTCCACGATCACAGCCCCGATAACGCCGGTCACTGTAATAGCGGCGGTCATTATAGCGACTATCGCGATAACGGCGCTGGTCACGATAATCCCGGCGATCCCGGTAACGGTCGCCGCGATAGATATCGCCGCGGCGATATTCGCGATATCGGTCATTGCGAACCTGCTCATAGTAGCCGCCATTGTAATAACCCTGACGCGCCTCAGCCGGTGCCGCGAAAGCCATGGTTCCCACAGCTGCAGCTGAAATTACGAAACTGCCCAATATCTTGTTGATCATCTTTTCTACTCCAGAAGAATTTTTCAAATTCCGAATCGCTTGCTACCCCAACAAATCTGTTTCTACGGGCGCCGGGTTGACCAGATACTGAATGGTGGTTTTATCTCAGGTTCAGGTTTGCAGGATGTTTTCTGAATGGCCTAATCCTAAGCCGACCGACTAGCGTTTTAAGCCATTGCCGATTTCCGCCTCGTCGGATAGCGATTGGCACAGATAACAAAGAGGAACGGCAATGAAACTGAAAGGCAGAACAGCGGCTATTACGGGCGGCACAGCGGGTATCGGTCGCGGGATTGCCGAGGCCTTTCTGGCGGAGGGCGCGAATGTTGCGCTGATGGCGCGCAATCCGGAAAAAGGTGCCGAAGTTGTGGCGGAACTGGGGGTTGGGGAGCGGGCGATCTTCATTGCCGGGGACGTGATGGAACAGGAGCAGGTCGAGGGGTTCATCGACCGGACGTTGGAGCATTTCGGTGCTATTGACATTCTTGTCAATAACGCTGGCGGCGCCGGGGATCTGGCACCGCTGGTCGACCTGACCGACGAAGCCTTTGATATGGCTATGAAATGGAACATCTATTCGACCTTCTGGGCGACGCGGCGGGCGCTGAAACCGATGATCGCGCAGCAATGGGGCCGAGTGATCAACATCAGTTCGACCGAGGGCAAGATGGGCAAGCCGACCTTCGCGCCCTATACGATTGCCAAGCATGGCATCAACGGAATGACCAAGGCAGTGGCGCAAGAAGTTGGCACATCGGGCATAACGGTCAACGCGATCTGCCCGGGACTGATCCTGACCGACCTGATCATGGCAGGCGGGCCGGCGACGGCAGCCGGCATGGGCATGAGCTTTGACGAGATGATCGACATGTTCTCCCAGGAGAGCGCGCTCAAGCGGCCGGGCAAGGTCGAGGAAGTCGCCGCAATGGCCGTGCTGCTGGCCTCCGAGGCCGGTGGCGGCATTACCGGCGGGACGCTGAGCGTCGACGGGGGAACCGCCCAATATTGAGACCGCCGGGCTGAACCACAGCTGCGACAGCTGCCCGGTTATGTCAGCCTCTCCCCGCGCCGACGGTGCCGGTCATCGCGTCCAGGGATCGGCCAACTTCTTCCCGGCCTTGGCACTGGTCGAGGCATCCGGCGCCGGCGTCGGCGCAACCCTGGCGGGCGGATCGGCCGCGACGCTATACGCGGTAACAAGCACCATCGCCGACCAGCACAAGGCATGGGTGCGACTGGCAAAGATTCGAGTGAGGCGCGGTCCGAACATGGAACGGGCATAGCCATCCGATCTTAACAACCCGTCGATCTATCACAAAGGAGCGATGCCAAATATTGGGATTATTTCCCATCATTCAGTTTCGGTTCATTTTCACTTGTCGCAGAAATATCCCTAACTCACTGAATTATATATGTTTTCCTAAACTGGCACGGCCTGTGCAATGTTGTTGGCATCTTCGCAAGATGATTTGTGAAGCCCCAGTTTAACCCAGAAGGAACACAGAAATGATCAACGCAAACATCCAGAACCAAGTCGCCGCCGCCTTTGCCGCTGTTTTCGCAGCTGCCGTTCTTGTCGGCGCCAGCGTCGGGCCCGCCATCAACAATGCCGCCGCCCTGGTCGCTTAGTCCCCACAGAAAGGAACCCGGAACATGCTATCCCCGAAATTCCAGAATCGCCTTGCTGCCGCCTTCGCCGCTCTCGTCTCTGCCACGATATTGCTGACCGCCTCGATCGGTCCCGCCGTCCAGAACAGCGCCTCCCTGGTGATCTGATCACCGGGAGCCGCTAGCGGCAGGCGCGCAGAAACCTCTCCAGCGCGCTGCCCGACCCCTGAAGATGAACGGAGAATTTGTTGCCGTTCAAATTGACAAAGGCGCGATTGCCCCGCGCCAGCGCCGGAAACAGCGCATGATTGTTGGGCAGGAGAAATTGCGGCGTCGGAAAAACCTCGCCCTCGATCTGCGCCGGAAGCATCCGCGCCAATATTCCGATTGCGGCCTTGTCGTCGACCCGGACAGTGAAGCCGAACTGGTCATCCGCCACCACTTCCTTCGGCGCTGCGAGGATCATGTGCGCGATCCGCACCGAACCATTTTCCAGCCTTCTGCAGCCCATGGTCCACAGCCGGTTGTCGGTTTCCGGCACCATGAAAGACAGGGCCGGCGCATCCCCGGCGCTTTCGTCATGCCAGACCATGCCGAAGGCGAGGCCAGCGTCGGGATAATCCTCCCGCGAGGGCATCGTCGGCTTGACCAATGCGGCGTCAGAAACGCTGGACTGGGAAGCCCCGGCGGGCGAGGCGACCAATGCGAACGCAGCCAGTAGAGCGGCATATAAGTTCAGCTTTTTCATCATGATAGTGCATAACATCATGGTTAACGGCGCGGTAGACAGAAATACATTCATATTGGTTCTATTTTCCCGGCGGCGGCAAGGGGCACGCAAGCCCGATATTTCACGCCCGGAACCTGCTTGCCTCCCAGTCCGGTTTAACCTCCCTTAACCATTGGCCGCTATCGTCGGATCGGTGAACAAGCTCCGGGTGCCCCTTTCCCTCCACGGAAACAACGCGATGCGTTTCACCGGGCAAAGCACGGTCCCTTTCGGCCGATCGCCGACCGCCCCGCCTCCCGCAACATGATCCGCTGGCCGACCTTCATCCTGATCACCGCGGCGATGAGCACGGCGCTGTTTCTGGCGATTTTCCTCAGCGGCGGTCCGGCACCGACCATGGCAGCGATCGGCAGCGATCCACACCAGGCGAGCTTCGGCATCTGCCTTGGTCCCGAGCGCATCACCTGCGTCGTCGATGGCGACACGATCTGGTTCGAGGGGCGCAAGATCCGGATCGCCGACATCAACACGCCGGAAATCTCGAAACCCGGCTGCGCGGCCGAGGAGCGGCTCGGCCAGCAGGCGAAGCTGCGGCTGCAGGCCTTGCTCAATCAGGGGCGGTTCTCGCTGCAGTCGATCGACCGCGACCAGGACCGATATGGTCGCGACCTGAGGATCATCACCCGGGGTGGCCGGAGCCTGGGCGAGACGCTGGTCGCCGAGGGACTGGCCGAGCGCTGGCAGGGCTATCGCCGCGACTGGTGCTAGATTTCGCCCGGCGCGCAAGGACCAGGCGAGCGCGAACAGAGCCCATCGCCGGAACAATTCCCGGGCTGGCAAATCCGGCCAGCCGTGATATGCCGCGGGCATGAAACAATCGGGCATGAAACAATATCGCATCATTGTAGGCTGGGGCGCGATCGTCGTCGCGGCGCTGGCCTTTCTCCCCCTGCCCCTGCCCCTGTTGCCGCCGATGCTGTCGGCGCAGATGCTGCTGCTGGTGCCGACGCTCGGCCCGGTGCTGATGCTGCTGTCGCCGATGCTGCTGTTCGCCGCCGGTATCGGGCTGGTGAAAGGCTGGGACGGCGGCCGCAAGCTGTTCCTGGTCTGGGCGGTGATCGGCGGCCTGGCGGCGGTGGGCGGCTGGTCCTATCAGCCGGTCCGCGCGATGGTCGACCTGACGGTGATGGCGGGCGGCCTGGTGGTCGTGCTGTGGGGCGACTGGCGGCGGTTGTTGCCGGGGTAGTGCCCCCTGTGCCGTGTCATTCCCGCGCAGGCGGGAATCCAGTGCATGAAGAAAGCCGCTTCGCGACGCTTTTTTTGACTGGGTCCCCGCCTGCGCGGGGATGACAAGCGGGCTAGATATCTAGCGGCATTTCAGACCGCCGCGGTCGATCTCGCGGCCGAGCAGGGCACCGCCGGCGGCGCCGAGCAGGGTGCCGACGGTGCGATCCCCCCTGCTGTCGATTTCGCGGCCAACGAGCGCGCCGACCGCGCCGCCGATGATCAGGCCGGTGGTGCCATTGTCGCGCTTGCAATAATAGCGCCCGTCGCTGCCCCGCCAGATACGGTCGTTGCGGCTCAGCGGGCGGGGCTCGTAATAGCGACCGCGGTCGTCATAGCGGCCCTTGTCCTGTTTCACCTTGTAATAGCCGTGGGCCGGGGCATGGCGCGGCGGGTCGGCCAGCGCGGCGGCGGAGGGCACCACCAGCGAGGCGGCGGCAAGGGTCATGAGGATATTGCGCATGGTAAAATTCCCGTTGCTGTTATTGTCAAAAGCTGCCGGGATAATAAAAATCGAAAGATGAATGATCGATGACCTGCATTGTCAGCATTGTGGCAGGCCGACAGTCAGCCGGTCAGGCGGACGGCACAATCGAAGGTGCCGACAGGGAATTGTCGTCCCAGCCGCCGCCGGTCATCGAATCTCCCAGAATCCCGCTCTCGCTGGCGTTTTTCACCAT
>Ga0209346_1001584_pt1 | contig 11860 bp, 11 predicted proteins | sample AutmiccommunBRH9_FD_187381 | JGI IMG/M metagenome (GOLD analysis project Ga0209346, IMG submission 187381) | Deep subsurface microbial communities from Mt. Terri, Switzerland - Autotrophic microbial communities BRH/9 (SPAdes) (version 2) | ecosystem: Environmental > Aquatic > Deep subsurface >...
TGATATCCGCAAGCCACAATCCCTATTCTGACAATGGCATCAAATTATTTGGTCCCGACGGTTTCAAGCTGTCGGACGAGGACGAGTTGAAGATCGAGGGCTATCTCGAGGATCAGGCGAAGCTGGCGATGCCGAGAGATATTGGCAGGGCCAAGCGGTTTGACGACGCCCGTGGCCGCTATATTCACGCCGTCAAGATGTCGCTGCCGGAGCATATCCGCCTCGACGGACTCAAGATCGTCTGCGATTGCGCCAATGGTGCCGCCTATCAGGTCGCTCCGTCGGCCTTGTGGGAATTGGGCGCCGAAGTGGTCTCGCTAGGAGTCAGTCCCAACGGGCTGAATATCAATGACAAATGCGGCTCCACGGATCTGGCGATATTGCAGGAGACGGTTGTGGCTTCGGGCGCCGATATCGGAATTGCGCTGGACGGCGACGCCGACCGGCTGATTGTCGTCGATGAAAAGGGGCAGATTGTGGACGGGGATCAGCTGATGGCGCTGATCGGGTCGAGCTGGAGCCGCAACGGCTTGCTGCGCGGCGACGGAATTGTCGCCACGGTCATGTCAAACCTCGGACTGGAAAGATTTCTGAATGGCCAGAAACTGGAACTGGTGCGGGCCAAGGTCGGTGATCGCTACGTTCTGGAAGAGATGAAGAAGGGCGGTTACAATGTTGGCGGAGAACAATCCGGTCACATGATCCTGCTCGACCACGGGACCACGGGGGACGGCACGGTGGCGGCGCTGCAGGTGCTGGGCGAACTGGTTGAAAGCGGCAAGCCGGCTAGCGAAGTGTTGCATCTTTTTGACCCGGTCCCGCAATTGCTGAAAAATGTTCGCTACGCGGGCGGTCAGCCGCTTGAGAACGACAGGGTCAAGGCCGTGATCGCGGAAGCGGAAAGGGAACTGGACGGAGCGGGGCGGCTGGTGATCCGCAAATCGGGTACAGAGCCGCTGATCCGGGTGATGGCGGAAGGCGATGATGAAGATCAGGTCCACGCCGTGGTCGACCGGATTTGTGCCGTAGTCGAGGAAGTAGCTGGCTGATGCTGGAAATGCGGCCCGATTGCGAAAGCTGCGGCAAGGATCTGCCGGCCGAGCAGGCGGGCGCGCTTGTCTGCAGTTTCGAATGCACATTCTGTGACGATTGCAACCGCGAGACGCTGCGCGGCACATGTCCCAATTGCGGTGGCATGTTGACGGCCCGGCCGACACGTGCGGCACCTTTGCTGGCGAAATATCCGGCCTCCATCCAGCGGAGATACCAGTCATGACCTTTCTCGATGCGCTTGATGCCACGACCATCGTTGTTCTGGGATTGATACTCCCGGTTCTGGTGACCGCCATTCTGTATTTTTTCGCTCGCGGCTTTTTCCGGCGTTTCTGGCTTCCGATCCTGCTGATTGCCGGCGCGCTGGAATGGTTTCTGATCGTGCAAGTGGGGCCGCTGTTCCTGTGACCGCAAATTGCCCCCGGATATTGTCGATTGCCGGTTCGGACAGCGGTGGCGGTGCCGGTATCCAGGCCGATATCAAGACCATCACCATGCTGGGTGGTCATGCGATGACCGCGATTACCGCTATCACAGCGCAAAATACCCTGGGTGTTCAATCCGTGCACCGGGTGCCCACCGAAATGATATTGGCGCAGATTGAATCCGTGGTCAGCGATATTGGCGTCGATGCGGTCAAGGTCGGAATGATCGGAAGCTCGGAGGCCGCCCGGGCGGTGGCGGATTATCTCGAAAAACTCGGCATTGCGATCGTGTTCGATCCGGTAATGGTAGCGACCAGTGGCAGCGAACTGGCGGATGCCGACACCATAGAGGCCTTTGGCAGGCTGATGGACGTGGCATCGGTGGTGACGCCCAATTTGCCGGAACTGGAGGCATTGGGCGGCAAGGACGAGATATTGGGGCACGGCTGTCATCTCGTCATCAAGGGTGGCCATGGCGAGGGAGACGTGGTCGTTGACGAGCTCTATTCGCCTGGCGGTTTGATCAGAAAGATCGAAGGCAAAAGGCTGGACACGAGCGAAACCCACGGCACGGGCTGCACCTTCGCCAGCGCGCTGGCGGTCGGACTGGGCAGCGGCCTCGATCTGACGGCGGCGTTTGAACAGGCCATTTCATTCACCCGCATCGCGATACTGGAAGCACCGGGCCTCGGCCAGGGCCATGGTCCGCTGGGCCATCAGTTTGTGACCGATTTCCAGGATGAGGACCGATGATTGCGGGCGTCGATGAAGCCGGGCGCGGGCCGCTCGCCGGTCCGGTGGTTGCGGCCGTGGTCATCCTTCCCGACAATCACGCTATCCAGGGACTGGACGACAGCAAGAAACTCACCGGCAAGGCGCGTGCGCGGCTGGAGCTGGAGATCATGGCTTGCGCGCGCTTTGCCGTGGCACAATGTTCCGAATCCGAAATCGACGATATCAACATATTGCAGGCGACCATGCTCGCGATGACGCGAGCGGTCGAAGCGCTTGGATTGGCGCCCGATCACGTGCTTGTCGATGGCAACCGCCTGCCACGCTGGCGCTTTTCAGCCGAAGCGGTGATTGGCGGCGATGCGATCCATCCCTGCATTTCGGCGGCGTCGATTCTGGCCAAGGAATATCGGGACCGGTTGATGGTCGCCGCCGCCGAGCAATATCCGCAATATGGCTGGGAGCGGAACAAGGGCTACGGCACGACCGAGCATCTGACGGCGCTCAGAAATTACGGACCGACGCCGCTGCACCGCCGGAGCTTTGCCCCGGTGTCGCAGCTCGAACTGCTCTAGGCTTCCGCCTTTGCCCGCTTGGGCGCGATCTTGCGGTCGGCCAGCACCCATTCGCCGCTTTCGCTCTTGATATATTTCGGCTGGCGGGTGACGTTCCAGACCAGACCCATTTTCTCGAGCAGCAGCAGCACATAGCCGGCGATATCGATCTCCCACCATGCCATGCCCTGGAAACTGGCGCGCGGATGCTTGTGATGGTTGTTGTGCCAGCCTTCGCCAAAGGTCAGCAAGGAGAAGATGAAGCTGTTCTTGGCGGTGCCGACGCCCTTGGTGTGCCGCTGCGAGCCGACGACATGGGCGTAGCTGGAAATGCCCAGGGTGATCTGCAGCACGACGAAGGTCCGGAAATAGCCGCCGATCAGGATCGTGCCGATGACATGGTCCCAGCCGCCGAAGACGAGGCCCCAGACGCCCGGAAAGATGATCAGCGAGAAGATCAGCCAGTACCAGCGGGTCTTGTGCAGCCACAGCACCACATCATTGTCGGCAAGGCCCTTGCCGTAGATGCTCATGTCGGTGACGCAATCATCCATGAACCAGCCGAAATGCGAGTGGAACATGCCTTTCAGACGGCTTGTCTTGCGGCCCCGGCCATCGAGCCAAGGGCTGTGCACGTCGCCAATTTCGTCGGAATGCGCGTGGTGGCGACGATGGTCGGCGGCCCAGCGCAGCACCGATGACTGGATCGACATCTGTGCCATTGCCCCCAGAATATATTGCATCGGAACCGACGTATCGAACGCCTTGTGCGAATAATAGCGGTGAAAGCCGAGCACGATGCCCAGCATCAGGATGATATAGCCGACGATGAAGGCCGACCATTCGACCCAGCCCGTGTCATAGGTGAACATCCACCAGACGGCAGCGATCGATCCGAAAATCTTGGAGCCGAAGACGATCGCATATTCGCGGCGCTTTTCGCGGCCGGCCTCGCCGCCGACAATGACGCCGGGATGCGGACGGGGTTCATCACTTTCCTGAGCAATGCCATATTCGTGCTGGTATCTGTCGCGAAAATTCCGTGCCATAATATGTACTGATCCCCGGCCCGTTGTATCTGGGAGCTGCTCCGTTGCCTGATGCTATAGCCGGAACCGGATTTGTTGTGAACCAAAATCACATTTTGCAGCTTTTGCAGAAAGCTCGAATATATAATCCAAACGAGTCTTTTTCGTCACACCACTAGGGATTGAGTCTGGCGCGAAAGCCCTGACTCCATATCTGGTGGCGGACTCGTTTCGTTCTCCCGTTTTGAATTCCGTTAACCATTAAAACACGCCTTTAACCTATATTAACGGCCTTGACCGCCCGCCATTTCGGACTCACCACTGGCGCGGCTGGAAAAAGGAATAGAGATTCATGGGGATTATCGAGCGCATTCACGCGCCCAAGACACGCACCGCAAAGCGTACCGCGAAAAAGGCTGTCGAGCTGCCGCTGGGGCAGATATTGAAGATGGATTGCATCGAGGCTATGGCATCCCTGCCGGACGCATCGGTCGACATGGTTTTCGCCGATCCGCCCTATAATCTGCAGCTGGGCGGCGACCTGTTCCGTCCGGAAGGCGGGCAGGTGGATGCGGTCGACGATGCCTGGGACCATTTCGACAGCTTTGCCGCCTATGACGCATTCACCCGCGCCTGGCTCGCCGAAGCGCGCCGCATCCTCAAGCCCGACGGATCGCTATGGGTGATCGGCAGCTACCACAATATCTTCCGGGTCGGTGCGTCTCTGCAGGACCTGGGTTACTGGATTCTCAACGACATCATCTGGCGCAAGGCCAATCCGATGCCGAATTTCAAGGGTACCCGCTTCACCAATGCGCATGAAACGCTGATCTGGGCCTCGAAATCGGAAAAGTCGAAATATACGTTCAACTATCGCGCGATGAAAAATCTCAACGACGAACTGCAGATGCGCAGCGACTGGGTGATCCCGATCTGCGGCGGGCAGGAGCGGCTGAAACGCAACGGCACCAAGGCGCATCCGACCCAGAAACCGGAAGCCTTGCTCTACCGGATTATGCTGGCGACGACCAATCCCGGCGATGTCGTGCTCGACCCATTTTTCGGTACCGGCACAACCGGCGCTGTGGCGAAGCGCCTGGGTCGCGAATGGATCGGCTGCGAGAAAGAGGACAGCTATTGCGAAGTCGCCGAACAGCGGATCGCCGAAGCGCTGCCGCTCGACGAAAGTTCGCTGAAGACGATGCAGTCGCCCAAATCGAAACCGCGGGTTGCTTTCGGGACGCTGGTCGAAACCGGCTATGTAAAACCCGGCGACGAACTGTGCAGCAAGAACCGCAAGTATAAGGTGAAGGTGCGCGCCGACGGTTCGCTGCTCTGGGAAGGGCAAGAGGGCTCGATCCACAAGATCGGGGCGACGGTGCAGGCTGCGCCGAGCTGCAATGGCTGGACCTACTGGCATTATGACGACGGCAAGGCGCTGAAGCCGATCGACGATCTGCGCCAGACCTATCTGCTCGCTACCGAGCCCTGATAATGGGCGGCATAGTGGAAGAACTGGAAGCATGTGGAGCGGATGCGAGGCTTTATCTGAAGCCGGTCGGACTGGTCGACAGTCCGCAATGGCACGAGGATAAAAATAGCAGATTAAACAATAGTCTGGTCTGGTTTTCTCAGATAGAATATCTGGTAACAGAAAGCGGCAGACCGAACCGGCGAGGGTTGGTCAACATAACTCAGTGGCCGGAATGGTCAAATGCGCTGCCGGAGCCGCTGGCGCATCGCGCTGCCACATTATTTGCCCATCTGACCCGCCAGCACGAACCCTTGCAATGTGGCGAGCGGATCATCCGCTTCGACCAGCCGCATGTCATGGGCATTCTCAACATCACCCCCGACAGTTTCTCCGATGGCGGCAAGCATAAGGACGACCCGGACCAGGCCGCCGAGGCGGGCCTTGTGATGGCCGCCGCCGGTGCCTCGATCCTCGATATCGGCGGCGAAAGCACAAGGCCCGGGGCGGCACCGGTCTGGGAAGGTGACGAGATCAAACGGGTGCAGCCGGTGATCGAACGGCTTGCCCATTGCGGCGCGGTGCTGTCGATCGACACCCGCAAGGCGGCGGTGATGGAAGCGGCGCTCGCGGCGGGCGCGCATCTGATCAACGATGTCTCGGCTTTGCTGCACGACCGCAGATCGCTCGAAGTCGCCGGCATTTCCGGCGTTCCGGTCGTGCTGATGCACGCGCCGTCCAGCGGCAAGGATCCGCACAAGAATGCCGGCTATGGCAATATCGTCACCGACACGCTCGACTGGCTCGAGCAGCGCATTGCCGATGTCGTGGCGGCGGGTTTCGAGCGCAAGAAAATCATTGTCGATCCCGGCCTCGGCTTCGGCAAGTCGCTGGCCGACAATCTCGCGCTGATGAACAATATCGCCATGTTCCACGCCCTCGGCCAGCCGCTGCTGATTGGCGCCAGCCGCAAGCGGATGATCGGGGCGCTGTCTAAAGAGGCGCCGGTCGACAAGCGTCTGGGTGGCTCGATAGCCTTTGCCCATCACGCGATCCAGCAGGGCGCGCAGATCGTCCGGGTGCATGATGTGCCGGAAACGGTCCAGGCGGTTCAGGTGTGGCGGGGGATGCGCGATGCGGGGTTGACGGCGGCTGTCTGACACAGCCTTTCGCTTGCCCGGCGCAAAATTGTGGGATGGATCACAGCGCCGGCGTGCGAAACGCCGCATAGCCGGTCCGGGAATAGCCGAATCATTGTCCGCCACAAATCTTGAAAAGGAAATGTCCATGGCTCGCCCGAAGCCCATCGCCCATAACTACCTGCTGATTGCCGCAATATTGGCAGCAATAACATTCCCCGCATCCGCACTGGCGAAGGACGTGGCAATGCCCGCCGCCGGCAAGCTGAATGGCGCGCGAGGCAGTTGTTCGGCCAATGCGACTTCGGCAACGCTGATGTCCGGGCAGGAAGAACATATCATGGCACTGGGAGACCGGCTGGCCTTTCCGGCGAAGAGAGGTGATGACTGGAAGATGAAATGCTCGGCGAATGGCCTGACCATAACCACGGGAACCGGCTGTTTCTATGATGGCTATATCGTCGCCGGGTTCGAACAGGAAGCCATGGCAATTTTCTGCTACGAGGGGGAGATTCCGGCGAAGTTCAAATGATATAGATTGCATTGATCTCCGACCGATTGAATATCCCTTTGGTCAAGGCGCCGATGCGGCTAGCATATAGGCGTGACAAATTGCCAGTTGCGGGGGAACGCATTGAAAGATCGGTCCGAACAGTTTGTTCGAGAGATTGTCATCGTCGGCGGCGGTACCGCGGGCTGGATGACTGCGGCAGCGCTTTCGCACAAGCTGGCAGGAACCGATACCGCCATCCGTCTGATCGAATCGGCCGAAATCGGCACGGTCGGGGTCGGCGAGGCGACCCTGCCGCAGATCCGCGAATATAATCGGCTGCTGGGCATTGATGAAGCGGAGCTGATGGCGCGGACCAGCGCGACGATCAAGCTCGGCATCGAGTTTCGGGACTGGGGCAGGGCGGGCGATCATTATATCCACCCCTTTGGCGTGCACGGCGAGCCGATCGGTGCCGCCGATTTCCACCAACACTGGGTCAGGGAAAATGCAACCGGACAGGCCGGTGACTTTGGCAGCTATTGCCTGGCGATCGTAGCGGCGCGGCAAGGCCGGTTCGACTTGCCGCCGGACAATCCTGCTTCACTCCTCAATGCTTACACCTACGCTTATCAGTTCGACGCCAGCCTGTTTGCCGCCTTTCTTGCCGACTATGCGAAAGAGCGCGGGGTTGACCGGATCGAGGGCAAGGTGGTTGCGGTTGATCGCGTCGCGGAAAATGGCTTCATCCAATCGGTGACGCTGGCATCCGGAGAGAAGGTTTCCGGCGACCTGTTCGTCGACTGTTCCGGCTTTCGCGGGCTGCTGATCGAGCAGGAACTGGTCACCGGCTTTGACGACTGGAGCGACTGGCTGCCGTGCAATCGCGCCTTTGCCGTGCCGTGCGTCACCGTCGACCCGGTCGGACCATATACAAGGTCGACAGCACGGGCTGCGGGCTGGCAGTGGCGGATCCCGCTGCAGCACCGGGTCGGCAATGGCCATGTCTATTGCGACCGCTATACCAGCGATCAGGATGCGGTCGATCTGTTGATGAACAACCTTGAGGGCAAACCGATTGCCGATCCCAAGCAGCTGTTCTTCAAGGCCGGCAAGCGCAGGAAATTGTGGAGCAAGAATTGCGTGGCGATCGGACTGTCCGGCGGCTTTCTCGAGCCGCTGGAGTCGACCAGCATTGATCTGATCCAGAGCGGTATATCGAATCTGGTCGCGCTGTTCCCGGAGCGACATTGCGCTGCTTCGGACGTGGACAAATATAACCGGTTGATGGATCTGGAATATGATCGCATCCGGGATTTCCTGATGCTGCATTATGTTCTCAATCAGCGCGAGGAGCCGTTCTGGCGCGACATGCGGGAGATGGCCTGGCCGGACAGCCTGAGCGAGAAGATCGATGCGTTCAGGCGGCGCGGACTGGTGCCGCGCTATGATCATGGCCTGTTCCAGCCACCGAGCTGGCTATCGGTGTTCATCGGCCAGAATCTGCTGCCGGAAGCCTGGGACCCGCGGGTCGAGGCGATGGCTGACGAGGAGCGATCCGGGCATTTGCAGCGGATCCGGTCATCGGTGGCGAACACTGCCGGAGAGATGAGCGAACATCTCGCTTTCGTCGAGACTTATGGGGCGGGTTTCACCGGCGCAAGGGCGCGTGCGTCATGAGCGGTGGCGAGCAGAGGGTCCGGCGCATCGCCCTGTTCGGCCAAAGCCATGAACTCTGGCCGGTCGCCGCCTTGCTGGCCAGAGAACTTCCGTCCGCGATCGAACTGATCGTGGTCGAGGATATAGAAGCCGTCGAACCTGCGGCCGTCACCATCCGGCTGGACGATCCCTTGCTGGGTCGGCTCGGCATCGGCGTCGAGGATCTGCGCGCCACCGACAGCGGGCTATTTGCGCTGGGGGTGGACCTGCGGGACTGGACCGGCGACGGCAGCCGTTTCTTTCATGCCGGGTCCGGCAGCCTGCCGGCGATCGAGGATGTCGCCATCCACCAGATCCTGCTGCGCGCGGCGCTGACCTATGACCAGCCGGAGCGGCTGGCCTATCTCTACCAGCCCTTCCGCTTGCCCGCCCGGATTGCCGAGGCCGGAAAATTTGCCTTGCAGTCCGGCGATCCGCGTTCGCCGCTGAGCCTGTTGCGCCCGACCGTGCAGATGGATACCGATGATTATGCCGCGCTGTTCAGGAGCAGGCTCGGGCGCAATGCGATGCAGATCGTTCAGGCGAAGCCAAAAGTGCAACAAATTGCGAGCGAGAGCGACCGGATCAACCGGGTCGTGCTCGACAATGATCTTGTCATAGAAGCCGATTTCTACATCGATGTGTCGGGTGCGCTGAGCGAGGCTTTGTACGGGCATGCTCCACAGGATTGGCAAACCCTTGCCGACGGGCTGGTCTTTGACCGGTTGCTTTCGGCTGAGCGGACCGGGCCTCCGAACGGGGTGGGTCGCCCTGCTGCCGCCCGGGCGCTGGACGGCGGCCTGCTCCTCACGACAGCGCTCCGCAACAGGACCATCAGCGAGCTGATATTTGCCTCAGGCGAAATAGCCGACGAGGCAGCGCAGAAACTGGTTGGCAGCGATGCGCAGCCTCGACCCTTCGATCCGGGCTATCTCGGGCACCCCTGGCAGGGAAATCTGGCGCGGCTGGGCGGAGCCGCGGCGCGTTTTGGTCTGTTCCTGTCGGCCGACAGTCTCGCCCTACACCGGCAGGCGGTGATGCTGGCGGATCATCTGCCCGCACGCCTGGACATGGATGTCGAAGCGAGGGAATATAACCGGCGGCATCTGCTGTTGGCGGAACATATCCGGGACGGCATGCAGCTGCCCTTCGTACTGAACCAGAGGACAGATGCTGCCTGGTCGGCGATGCGGGAGCACCCGCTGCCCGAAAGCCTGGCCATCCGGCTGGACCAGTTTCGCAGCCGAGGCCGGCTGGTCACTTTCGAAGGCGAAATATGGGACGAGCAGAGCTGGATCGACCTGCTGATCGGTTTTGGCGTCGTGCCGGAACGCCATGATCCGATGGCGCGATCGCTCGATATGGCGATCATGGCGCGGCGGCTGAAAAAACTGGCCGGGGCTTTCGACCAGGCGCTTGCTTCGCTGCCGGTCTAATCGGCCGGCCGGTGGCCCATCGTTTCACCAAGACGCACCAGTCTCTCCGGTGCCCAGTCGTCTGAAAAAGCGATGGTGTCCGGCCGGAACAGCATGACGACCGTGGAGCCGAGCAGGAAACGTCCCATCTCCTCGCCTTTTTCGAGCGCGATATTCTGGTCGGTGTAGGTCCACTGCATAATCTTGTTGGCGGGCTTTGGCTTGACGACGCCGTGCCAGACCGTTGCCATGCTGCCGACGATGGTCGCACCGACCAGAACCATCGCGAACGTGCCATGCTCCGGGGATTCAAACACACATATCACCCGTTCATTGCGCGCGAAGAGGTTCGGCACGCCGCGTGCAGTGGCGGGATTGACGGAAAACAGCGAGCCAGGCACATAGGTCATGCTTACAAGCTGGCCATCACAGGGCATATGCAAACGATGATAATCCCTGGGCGACAGATACAGATTGGCGAAGCTGCCGTTCCGAAACTCTTCCGCCAGTGCTGAATCGCCGCCAAGCAGCTCGGTTGTCGTAAACCTGTGGCCCTTTGCCTGCAGAATATGGTGGTCATCAATGGCACCAAGCTGACTGATCGCGCCATCCACCGGGCAGGCAAAATCGGCTTTCGTGATGGGTCGCGCGCCCACTTTGAGCGGACGGGTGAAGAAGGCGTTGAAGCTGGTATAGCTGGCGATGTCCGGATCTTGGGCCTCGCTCATATCGACCGCATATCTGCCAACGAACCAGCGTATCAGACGGGTCGTTCGTTCGCCTTTTTCGGCTCCTGCAATGCGGCCTGCAAAGCTGGTGAGCCACCGCTTTGGCAGCACGTACTGAGTCGCGACTTTCAGACGTTCGAACAATTTTTAGCTCGCATCAATTGTTCAATCCGCCAGTTCGACCTGCCGAACATCATAGCCGTCCTTGTTGAGGTCGGCGATCAGGCCTTCCAGCTGTTCGCGGTCCTTGGCTTCGCATTCGATGTCGGTGATCAGGCCCTTGGCCGGCAGGTTGGTGAACACCCGCTGGTGATAGACTTCGATGATATTGACTTCATGCTCGGCAAATTGCTTGACGACATTGTAGAGCGCTCCGGGCTGGTCGCGCAAATGCAGGCGCAGGCGAGCGAGGCGGCCTGACCGGGCGAGATCGCGCAGCAGCACATTGGCCAGCAGGCGGGTGTCGATATTGCCGCCGCACAGCACCAGGCCGACTTTTTCGCCGGCGAATTTTTCCTTGTTGCCGAGCAGCGCTGCGAGCCCGGCTGCGCCGGCACCTTCGACCACGGTCTTTTCGATCTGCAGCAGCAGGCTGACCGCCGCTTCCAGCTGGGCTTCGCTGACCAGCAGGATTTCGTCGGCATGCTGCTTGATGATCGCGGCGGTGAATTCAGAGGGATTTTGCACGGCAATGCCTTCGGCCAGCGTATCGCCGCCGGCGGCCATGGTCTTGCCGTTGAGCTTGGCATACATGCTCGGGTAGAGTGCGGCCTGCACGCCGGTCAGCTTGATCCCTGGCTTGATCGCGGTTGCCGCGGTGGCCATGCCGGAAAACAGGCCCCCGCCGCCGATCGGGATGATCATCCGGTCGAGATCGGGAACCGCTTCCAGCATTTCGATCGCCACCGTGCCCTGGCCGGCGGCGACGCACGGGTCGTCAAAGGCGTGGATATAGGTGAGGCCGCGCTGCTCGGACAACATCATGGCATGGGCATAGGCTTCGTCATAATTGCTGCCGAAAATGACGATCTCGGCGCCGTGGCCGCGGGTCTGCTCGACCTTCACCATCGGTGTCGTGCTCGGCATGACAATGGTCGCCGGAATATCCAGATTTCGGGCGTTATAGG
>Ga0209346_1001608_pt1 | contig 11694 bp, 11 predicted proteins | sample AutmiccommunBRH9_FD_187381 | JGI IMG/M metagenome (GOLD analysis project Ga0209346, IMG submission 187381) | Deep subsurface microbial communities from Mt. Terri, Switzerland - Autotrophic microbial communities BRH/9 (SPAdes) (version 2) | ecosystem: Environmental > Aquatic > Deep subsurface >...
CCGCCATCCGCGACATGGGCGTTGAGGGTCCTGGCGCGGTCGAGGCCGAAGGGCGTGGCGGCACCGAGGTGCCGGTCGAACACCTTGCCATAGGAACCCACCTGCTTGATCACCTGATAGACCCAGTCCTGCGGCAGGCCCAGCTTGGCGGTCATGTCGGTCGTGGCAGAGGTGGCGCCGAACAGCCGCTGAAGACCGGCCAGTTGCTGGGCAAGGTCCGCGACGATGGCATCGACATTGGCCGAGGTGACGCCGTGGACATCGGCGTTCAGCATGACCTGTAAGGCCCAGAACAGCGACGCCTCGAAGGCCTGGTCGGGGGCGGGGCACCAGCGTCAGCGGCTCGGCCGAGATCACCTCGGGTAGGATCACGTAATCCCCCGAGACCGGCGCCAATCGGCGGTCGGCGGCCACGTCCGAGGGGCCTAACGTCATGGGAATTCCTCGACCGGCCGTGAGGGACAAAACCTCAGAAAAGAGTGGCTTCTGAACGCGGCAAACTGGGGGGCCACGTGACCGCCTATACACTTTAGTTAGCGCCAATCAAATTAGTTAGCGCCAATCAAACTTAAGATCAGGGGACGCCAAGCGGGATAGAGGTTAGGCCTGTAAAAGACGCATAAAATGCGCAATGGCAGGTGAGTAGATAAGATGGTTCTGGGAAAATCCATGTCGTTGGCGCTCACCATTGCGGCGACGTTTCTAGCAGCGTGCGCGCCGACTCCTCAGCAGCAACATGCACCATGTTATGTTGTCCCAATTGGCTATGTGATGCCATATGACAAATACACTCCATATTTTCCCTGCCCGCCGTCATTTCCCGCGACCAATCTTTCCCAGGTGGGTGCCATTCCCGCAGAGGGCGACGGAGATGCGGCGGGGAGCACGGGCGGAACAGGGGGCACGGGGGGGGCGCCGGGCTCTCCGTCATCGGGACCGGAGAGGGAGGAAGCCGAAGCGGAAGCCGCTAAGGGTGCGAAGGGAAGTCAAACGGAAGATGGTGTCGACGAAGCTTCATCCACGGGAGAAAATACCCCGGCGGGGGGTGGAGCTCACGCCGTAAAAGATGGGCAGGTATCTGAAACAGATGCCTCGAAGCTGAGAAAATGAGGCGGTCATATATAGCAGCACTGCTGGCGATCTTTGCCACGCCGTCATTGGTTCAGGCCCAAACATACGGCTCTGCTGGACAGTCGTGGTCCGGCAACTGGGGATTCGGAACTGCCTCGGACCGGAGCATCGCGCTCCAGCAAGCACAAATCATCAAGCAGGCGGAAGAGGGTACGGACCCGACTTCGGTCGTCACCTACAACACCCAATATGACAATCGCTACAATTATGTCGAGGCGACATCCGACAGCGGAGCGGTGTCCACCGATTACCAGATCGGCGATGACATCGGAGAAAACACCTATGCCGTCGGATCGCTGAATACGGGAAGCACCACGATCGAGGTGAGCGGAGACGGTAATACGGTGGACGCTGTCAATTCTGCCGAGACCGAAGGCTGTGTCGACGGGTCCATCTCATCTCTCGGCTCGGACTATCCTTACGATCTGAATGCGCTCGGCTGCTGAGGGAGCCGACGAATTGCAATTTTACCTGCGGACAGCCCTCATGATGAGTGTCGCTCTATCGGCCTGCACATTTCCGTCTCCAGGGTCTGTGACCCCGGCAAAGAAAGATACTGAGTTGGTTCAGGGTCCGCCCGTCCGTAATATCGTGACACCCTTTGATCCCGCCTTGCGGTGCCTCAAAGGGCGCATTGGGAATGACCTGGCATTCTCTGTAGGTAACGTGACCGATTCCACCGGGAAGGAGCAGTATTCCGACGGTGGCAGCGGCAAATTCGTCACTCAGGGCGCCGGAGACATGATCCAGTCGGCCCTGTTCACGGCTGGTCTTACCGTTGTCAACCGGCGGGATCCCAACATCGCGCTTGCCGAGAGCAACTGGGGTATCAGCAACATCAAGTCGCTGAGCCCGTCAGACTTCTATGTCACGGGCAGCATCAACAGCCTTGACTTCATTCCCGGCGGAGGGGCCGAGATCGAATTGGCGGGTGTCGGCCCGCGTTATCGGCAGTCACGCATCCTCATTGGGCTTGATCTGGCGATGACCTCCGCCCACAGCGGCGAACTTGTTGCCAACACCTCGATGCAGAAGCAGATCTATACCGAAGAGTTTGGCTTCTCGACGGACCGTTTCTTCGACGATACGCTCGTCGCGATCGATATCGGTGGCATGGAGCGCGAGGCGCTGCACCACGCACTCCGCCAGGTCCTTTCCTACGCGACTTTCGACCTTCTTGCGCAGGTTCTTGACCCATCAAGCGTCGAGCCGTGCGCAGACAAGGTCGGCAAGGAGGGTGTCACCCTTGCCGGCAGCGATGCCTCTTATCGCGCCGGAGACAGCTCTGTGCTGGCAGTCGCGAGGGCGGCCTCGATCGAGGCGAGCAAGGCGGCCGAAGCAGCCCCGCCCGGTGGACAGCCGGGCCAGCAGGCCAAACCTTCCGCGCCGTTGCAGGTGTCTGCCGAGGCGCGCCGGCTTGGAAATACCGCGACCTCCTATGCTGCCAAAGCCATTGCTGCGGCCGACTCCGTGCTGACCGCCAAGTCCCCCGATGAGGCCAATGCGGCGGCAGACGAGGCGCTGCGTTACATGACGCTCGCCATACAGGCGCTTCGGGCCGCGGCCGCGCAAGGCCTGGCCGGGCCCGAAGGTGATGCCGTCGCTACGCTGGTGGAGAAGGCGATCGCGTCGGCCCAAGGCGCCCAGAAGCTTGCCACCGAGAAGGCTGCCGCCGCACCCGCTGCGCCCGCCGTCGCGCCGATCCCGGAAGAACCGCCGATCAGGCCCGAGGACAAACGCCTCGGAGGGGCCGGCAATGCACAGCCATAAGAATAGCGCCACACTGGCGCCCATCGTTTCGCTACCGCCATCCCACAGGCAGTAGCGGAGACCCGCGGCCCCTTCGTTTGCCGCATATTACAGTCCGCCAGGAAGGGCTGGAGGACTGAACAGGAGCTACCCATGAAGAACCTTCTTGCAACATCCGCCCTCGCGCTGGTGGCTTTCGCAGGCGCCGCCTCGGCCCAGTCGGTGCTCGAGCGTGTGCTGAGCGAAATCGACAACTCGACCAATCTGGCCCAGGTGAACGGCACCTTCGCCAACATCGCCGAGAACATCGGCGGCACCACCGCCCTGACCGTCTACTACGACGAAAACGGCAACATGCTCACGGCTGACCAGTATGCGGCTTCGCTCGTCGCGGCCCAGGATGCGGCTGCTGCCGGCGTGACCGTCGTGGCCCAGCCCGACAGCACAGGCCTCGACCTTGGGGATACTGAAGCTGTTGCGGCTTACAACACGGCCCTGGCCGCCTACAACACCTACGTGGCCGCGGTGGCGACGGCTCGTTCGGGCGCGGCGACGACGTTCGCTGCAGGCTACGACGAGTCGGTGATCTTCCAGACCACCAGCATCGACGGTTCCATCGCCAACGTGGTCGACGGCATCAGCGAAGCCACCCAGGTCGCCATCGCCAATGCCGGCGTCTCGGCCACCGAATGGGACATGCCGACGTTCGAGTTCGGCGACATGGCCACCACCGTTCTGGGTGCGGTCAACACCGGCGAGATCACGCTGGGTGTGAACCAGGCCGTGGACGAAGCCAAGACCACCTCGACCGGCGCCCTGTCGTCGCTCGTCGACCAGATCGGTGGTTCGGCTGACACCGGCGCCATCGTGCTGAACGTCGCGTCGAACATGACCGGCGTGAACGGCTCGATCCGCAACACCATGTCCGAAGTCAACGGCTCGGTCGGCAACGCTGCCACCACCGTTCTGGGCGCGGTCAACACCGGCACGATCGTGTCGGGCGTGAACGCCGCCGTGTCCGGCATCGTCTCCACCGGTGCGTCGCAGCTCTGATCCGGCCGGGTCCTTCAGCACCCCCGGCGCGTCCAAAAAACTCTGTCAGCGGCCGGTCGCCGTTCTTTCGCACCAGAAACAGCTCTTCTCGGCCAGAGCCGGGGATGCCAATAGGAGCCACCATGAAGACAGCTCTTGCAACCGCCGCCGTCGCGCTCGTCGCCTTCGCGGGCCCCGCATCTGCCCCAGTCGGTTCTTGAACGCGTGCTGAGCGAGATCGACAGCTCCACCAAGCTCGCGGCGGTCAACGGCACCTTCGCCAACATCGCCGAGAGCATCGACGGCACGCGAAGCGAAACCGGCCCGGGCGCTGCGCCGGTCTACATGCTCGACGGGGCCCAAGTGACGGCCGAGGCCTTTCAGGATGCGATGGACACGCTTGTCAGCGCCGAGCTCGCCGCCGTCGAACATGTTGAAGCGTGCTATGGCTTTTACGGCGTGGCCTACGAGTTCGAGGTCTCTGCGATCGCCGCACGCGAAGACTATGTGGCGATGATGGTGGAAGACTTTTATTTTTACGACGTAGTGGAAATAGAGGGAGACTGGTATTTCCAGGGAAACCCCATGGGCGACGAAGCGGCGGCCCGCGCTGCCTTGCGCGCATGGGTGATCGACGTGTTCGAAATACCGGCGGTGTCATCGACACCCGAAAGCTGGAGCTATGGCAGCGTCACCGGCACCTTGGCTGAGGCAGAGGCCGCCGCGAAAGCCGCCGCGATCACCTCGTTCGAAACCATCGCATCCGTCACCGAAGGCGGAGCGGCCACCGAGATCCTAGTGTTCAGCATCGACAGCTCAACCGCCACCGTGGCCGACGGTATCACGAAGCGAGCGCCTCGCGCCCCGGTCACTTCGACCAAGGAGACCCCATGCATCCGATAAGCGCGCTGCGCCCATTTGCCCTGATATCTGCGCTTCTCATCGCTTGTCCAACAACTGCTGTGGCGGAGACGGTTCTGGACCGTGTGCTGGCGCGCATCGAGGCTGGCCCGCTTCTGGTTTTTGACGGGCTGCATGTGAATTACGCCGAGCAGGGCGATCCGGCGGTGGAAGAGGTCACGACGACGGTCGATGGCTCGATTACGGTCATCACCCACTCCTCTCGCGACCCAGAAGGCACATCCAGTGCCGGGGCAGTAACCGTCACTGAACCCGCGGACGCTGGCGCTCCACTAGGTTTTGAGGTTGAAGTCTCGACATCAAGCATTGGTGCCAATAATGTCGGACTTGTCGAGGTCGACCATCAGCGCGTGCTTCTTGCGCCGGAGTCAGCGACGGCTTCCTCTGTATCAGTAATGCCAGGGTATGGTGTGGTCGCCTTGAACGCCGCCTCAAACCGTTCGAACGTGCTCGGTTCGGTTTCCATGGTATCCTCTCCAGCGACCCTCAAGGCGGGGAGCGTGTCTACGTCAGCAATCGGGGCAACCAATACGGGTTCAATAAATGTTGCGTTGTCCACCTCTGCGGTCACAGGCCCCTGAATTGCATGACGCACTTCGCCAGCGGCAAGTCGCGGTGTTCGCCGGTGCGGTCGTCATGCTCTCAACGGTCAGTGCCGAGGCTTCCACGATCGATGCAGTCCTCGGTCGGATCTCCGATATGGGAATCTCGCCGCTCTCGGCCGTGTTGGCAAACGTTGCCTCGACGTCCGGTTCAATACTGGAAATGCAGCGCGGGCTACAGCCAGGTGACCGGGTGATTGTCGGGTATTCTCTTGCCGGCAACCCTGTATTTGCAACCGCGGGCACTGCCGGCCTCGTAGTATCGGAAGCACTGGCAAACGAGATGGGCCGCAGTGGATTGGCTGCCGGCATCTATCCACCGGGAAGCGCACTGTTCTCGCTTCCTGCCGGCGGCCAGCTCTCCCTTTTCGAAGAGGCGGAGGATGGCCGTCGCCTTGACCGCGCGCGGGACCTGGTGCTTAGCCGGATTGATGGCTCGGTCACCAATATTGTGAACGGTCTCCTGCTGCCGGACCTGATTCCCGCAGCGATAGTATATGTCTATGATGCGAATGCATCGAGAGATCTGGTCAGCATCGACGAAATCAACGCGACCGTGCTGGGAGCCGTGAATGCTGGTGAAATCGTGACACGTATTGATATTGCATGGGTTCAAAGCGGCGTAGAAGCCCAAGTCGACATGTCCTTGGCAGGGGTAAGCATCGGCGCCAATCTTGCGCTGCAAGAGGTCTCGACCGAAACGGCGAGGGCGAGGGCTCTTTCCCTTTCGCAGTTGGGCGGCGGACCAGATTCCGCAGCCCTCGCACTCAATATGTCTACTAACGCCATGGAGGTGACGGGGCGCGTAAAAAACAGCGTCTCTGGACAAAGCGCTCGGATCTCCACCACTGTCACGACCGTCATAGGCACGGTTAACGGAGGAAGCGTAAACGGAGCGAGTCGCTGAAGCGGTCCGGCTTGACGATTACAGTTCATCTCGAAGGGATTGCCATCCCCACTCCAGTCACAGATTTTCTCGGATTCTGGAGCAGGCTGTGCTGCGCTGTGCTGGACCAGATCCAGGCTATTCGTGCGACACGGAAGTTCCGCGAATCGGTGGACGCCGGGATGCTGCGTGACGGCAGTCCAGTTGATGCGGTCAGCGTCTAAGGGCGATGAAAACAGCGGCAGTCACCGCAAGCGCTTGGCCACCGACAATGGAGAGCATGGCAGCCCAGAAATATGTCTGACCACCAAGCGTGGCAGCGCCGTAGCCGGAAATCCCCCCGATCAATGCGAAGGCGAAGAAATAGCCAATACCCGGCCCTTCGCTTTCGTCATCAGGTGGAGAAATCTGCCTGTAATCGTATCCAATACGCTGGAAGCCTTGGAGCCTAGCTCGCTTGAGTGATTTGACGTTCGCCAAGCCTTCGACCATATCAGGTAATCTTTCGCCGGTTGTCTCATTCAGTTTCGAGGGAATCGCCCGCCACTGCAGTGGCGCTCTGGTGACGGACAAGCTATCATGAGACGAGCCCTTTCCGGATCTATCCTTCGTATATCGTTCAGGCGCAAGCGGGCTTGCTTTCGCGGCGAAAGAGGGACTATGCGCAGCCTCAGTGGCGAAAGGGCCTGAGGTGGTCCCGGGCCATATTGCGCCGCAACTGGTTTTGCTTTGCCACCGCACATCGGTTTAAACCCGCAGAGGCATCGCCGCTTGATTGATCAGAAGGCGTTCGCCCAGGGGTCGCGGCTGTGGCCAGGAATAAATGGCCGGCATAATCCCGCGGCCCGTATGTATCGAAAGGTGAAGCCTCTCATCTTTTGCACCGATACTCCATCCGCTCGCTAGTTTGTGCGCCGCTTCGTCGGTGCCTAGTGTTTCGATCAGTAGGGGGAGTGCGGCGGATGGTTACTGTGCCCAATACACGCGCCCAACGCTTCTCTTCTCGACGGAAGATCTGCGAGTTCGCAGCTAGGCCAGCGTTTTTTGGCGCCAGCAGCGGCATCGCAATTGGAGGCGTCCATTAAAGCGGCTGATTTGCTCGCACCACTTCTTTATGGTGTCGAATTCGTCGCTGAGGGTGGTTGGCATAGGGGTTTCGCTTAGCTAAGCGCATTCCGATCACGGAAACGGGCGCCTTATCGGTGTCTTCTGCAAGATGGGGAAAAACGATGCAGCAATTTGTAAATTCGGTCCGGGCCCGAACGATAATGCACCTGTTCGTTCGTCATTGCCCCCAGCCTTTCGCCGTTCGCAACAAACCGATCGGGGCTGTGAACGAAGGGGCTTTGATCGCACGCCCCCAACCGCTGCACCGTTCGCTCAACTCAACCAATCACCTTTCAAGTGACCCATTGGCCTCCTGCCAGGCGCAAGCAACTGCCTGTAGTCATAGGTTCTTCGAGATGCTCGATGACGGACCCTCTCTGCTGATTGCAGCCAACGATGCCAACGTTGGAATCTGCGAAGAATGGCTTAATGAAGCGATGATCGGCGCGGTGCGCTGCAGATCCTTTGATGCGGCTCCGAGAGCGACAAGACGTGGTGCGCTCCGTGTCTCGCTATTCATCGTGGACCTGGACAGCCTTGGCGGTATCTCTGTTGCCTTCGACGACATAATTGCGCTTCGAGACGCAAATCCATGCATCCCGATGATCTTGCTTTCCGCGAAGGTGCAGGCCAGCGACTATTCCACCGAACGGTTGCGCCTCTGTGACGTGACCTTGCGCGCCCCCGTAGGCCATGCTTCGCTGGAACTGGCGATTGTCGAAGCCGCCCGCAACAACCTGATCTGGTGTGGCCGCGAAGACGGGCAATCTTGAAGCTTCGCCGTTCACTGTTCCGGCAGGAACTCTGCCGCCATGAGAGCCGCCTGCGTGCGGTTCTTGACACCCAGCTTGGCGCAGATTGTGCGCACATACATCTTTATGGTGGCCTCACTCAGGCCCAGGTTCCGGGCTATCTCCTTGTTCATCAGCCCGTTCCTGACTCCCCGCAAGACCTGTATCTCGCGACCATTGATCGCCTTGCCCGAAGGCGCCGTGACTGGCACAGCAGAATGGTAGTTCGCGGGTAGGAATATTTCTCCAGACATGACAAACTTGACCGCATTGATCAGTGAGCGGGCAGACAGGCTTTTGGGGATGAAGCCCGCCGCACCTAGCTCCAGCGCTTCGAAGACCACTTCGCGCGAGGCTTGCCCCGAGAACAGCACGACTGGCCGCTGAGCATTTGCGGCAATCGCCTGGGTCAGACCGACCAAGCCGTTCATTCCCGGCATGCCGAGATCAAGCATCACCAAATCGAACGGCTCTTGCGCAGCGATGGCGGCGAGCGCGTCGCCAAGACTATCGGCGCCGCTAACCACGGCATTTTCATTTGCGGTAAGATAGCTAGCGACGACTTCCCTCACGAGCAGATGATCGTCTGCGATGAGTATGCGGGTCTGCGCCCCCACACCATCGCTCACCGAAACGCTCTGAAACTGGTTTGCCATCGCCTACACTGCCTCTTTTCCAGTGACTTCAAGTTGCGCAGCAGCTATCCGCATGCGTCGAAAGTGTAAACGCCAGGACGCCCAGTCGTGCTGCCAGCAGCCGTCTGAGTGGCCGCTATACTTTAGATACAGTTCCCGCCGGCGCGAAAAGCGGTAGGCGATGGTCGCCCAACAGCAAGGACGAATGTTGACATGTCAGATGCGCTGATGAATCACCGGCTGCTAGAAGGCGGCGTTGCGGTGCGACTAGGGCGGCGCCGGCTGCTTGCCGCAGGAGCGGCACTGCTGATGAGCCGCACCGCCGCTTTCGGGGAGGATGTCACGCTGCTGACTGTCTACAGCGGCGAGGGTGAGCGAGTGTTCGGCCGGGCTGAACTTGAAGGGCTACCGCAGCACAGCTTCACCACCTCCACACTCTGGACCGCCGGGCGGTCCACCTTTTCGGGGCCGCCGTTGGTCGATGTGCTCTCTTCGGCAAGCATCTCGCAAGGCAGCGTGGAGCTGGTTGCGATCAACGACTACCGGGTAAGCATCAACCTGGAGGATCTCGCGGAGCGCGTGCCGATTCTTGCAACTCGGATCGACGGCCGCCCTTTCTCTCTGCGGGAGAAGGGTCCGCTCTGGCTTGTGTATCCCTACGATCATGACCCCGCTTTTCGCAGTGAGACGATTTATGCTCGCAGCATCTGGCAAGTTATTCGCATTGAAGCACCCGCGACGTGAGGAAGCGTGCGGCACGCTTGGGACGCACTGGTCGCTTGAAGCGGTGGGGTGGCTCAACAACACTTCTGCTGGTGCCCGCGGTGCTGACCGGAGTCCTGGCGCTGGCGATTGCTGGAACGGAGGTGCAGCGGAACGTCGAACGGGTGCAGGCGGCACAGACCGACAACACGACTTGGCTGATCAGTCAGATCGAGGTCGACCTTCTGAAGTTCCATCAGGCAACGCTGCGGGCCACGCAGGTGCCCCATCAGGTTGCGGATCTGTTGCAGGTCCGCAGCCGCTATGACGTGCTGTTCAGTCGCGCCGATACGATCAGTGCCAACATGGACAAAGCAGGCTGGTTCGGCGCCGATGGTCTGCGGCAGGACTGGCATCGGCTCGATACCAGCATTCGTGCGCTTGGAACGCTCGTAGATCTGCCCGACCCGCAGTTGAGTGCCAGCTTGCCGTTGCTGATCTCGAAGGTCGAAGAGCAGGCGGAAGCCACGCGCAACTTCTCCCTTAACGCACTCATGTTAATGGTGAACGACTCTGCGAGCCGTCGTGAGGCGCTGCAGGACCTGCTGCACAAGTATTCGTCGCTGTCGGTGTTCTTGATCTTGCTGCTGATGGCCGTTGCCTGCGGCACTATCGTGCTGCTGGACAGACTTCAGATCCGCGCTGCAGAAAACGAGCGCATGAAGGCAAATATTGAAAAGGCGATTGAAGCATCGTTGGATGCGGTGCTTGTCGCCGATGCTCGTGGGCGGATCATTACCTATAACTCGGCTGCTCAGTCGATCTTTGGGTTCAGTCGGGCAGAAGCTCTTGGAGCTGACTTCGTGACGCTGTTGATCCCAGAAAGACTGCGCGAAGGGCATTCTGAAGCGCTGGCAGCATCCGATTTGAGACAGGGCGGCTCGATCGTGAACCGAGGCCGCCGGGTGCTGGTGGCGCAGCGCAAGGACGGGCAGGAAGTTCCTGTGGAGGCCACCGTCGTGTCGGACCACGATGTGCGCGGGCAGGTGATCTATTTCGGTTTCTTTCGTGACATCTCGGAGCGGATTCGGATCGAGGCAAATCTCAAACGTGCCCGCGATGCTGCGCTTCGTAGCGAAGAGGCGAAATCGCGGTTTCTGGCGGTAATGAGCCATGAGATGCGCACCCCCCTCAACGGGCTTGTCGCAGCGATCGATATCGTTACCGAAACCACCGAACTCTCGGACAAGCAGGCGCACTTCCTGCGGCTCGCCCGCAGCTGCAGCCTGTCGGCGCTCGAACAGGTGAACGATGTTCTGGAACTGACACGGCTCGACGAAGGTCAACTGCAGGAGGCACGTGGCACCTTTGACGCGATCGGACTGATCCTCGAGATTGTGGAACAGTCGCGGCCGATGGCCGAGCAGCGCTACAACTCGCTGCAGATCTCGCTGCCATCCGCGGCGGCGCCTCATATGCAAGGCTATCGCAGATTGTTTGCGCAGGTGATGTTCAACCTGCTGGGTAACGCGATCAAGTTCACCGATACTGGCATGATAGCTATCAGCGCCCAGTTCTCGACCCTGCCCGATGGCACGCCGATCCTGCGTGTCGAGGTGTCAGACACCGGCATAGGCATCCCCGAAGAGAAACTTGCTGGAATTTTTGAAGACTTCGAGACCTTGGATGGCAGCTATTCCCGCGACCGTCAGGGCACCGGGTTGGGTCTGGGCATTGTGCGCCGGGCCGTTGCGGTCATGGGAGGCGAGATAGGGGTGGAAAGCCGCCTGGGCGTCGGCAGCACCTTTTGGTTTACAGTGCCCCTTGTCATCCCTGATGACGAAGGCAAGGCGTCGCGCACCCCTGTCAGGATCCCGGCTGGCGCCGCACCGGTCGCACTGCAGGGCCTCCAGATTCTCGTGGCCGAAGATAACGTGATCAATCGGGAAGTGCTGCGCGAAATGCTGGAGCACTGCCACCACCACGTCACCGAGGCAGTCAATGGGTCCGAGGCGGTGGAGCATGCGCAAACAAAGCGGTTTGACATGGTGCTGATGGACATCAGCATGCCGGTGATGGACGGTATCGAGGCAGCAATCCTTATTCGCGGTGGTGGCGCCTCTGCGTCAACCCCAATT
>Ga0209346_1001613_pt1 | contig 11665 bp, 14 predicted proteins | sample AutmiccommunBRH9_FD_187381 | JGI IMG/M metagenome (GOLD analysis project Ga0209346, IMG submission 187381) | Deep subsurface microbial communities from Mt. Terri, Switzerland - Autotrophic microbial communities BRH/9 (SPAdes) (version 2) | ecosystem: Environmental > Aquatic > Deep subsurface >...
GCCCTGCCGGTGCCGCCGGTCGAGCCGAAGCGCAGCCCGTCCGCCGCCGAAACTGCAACACCCGACCCCAATGTCCTGAGGCTCGAGGGCCTCGGCGACCTGCGCATCGGCGAGCCGGTACCTGCCGGTAGCAGCTGGGCAGAGCGCGGCGCGCAGGCCTCCGACACCTGCCTGGTGCTCTCCTCGCCCGACTATCCCGGTGCCTATGCGATCGTCGAGCAGGACAAGGTCCGTCGCATCTCGATCGGCCAGCGCTCGCAGGTCAGGCTCGCCGAGGGCATCGGCCCCGGCGCCACCGAAGCCGCGGTGAAGCAATATTTTCCCTTCCCCGCGACGCCGCACAAATATGTCGACGCCCCCGGCAAATATCTCACCGCCCCCAATGCCGGAAGCGACGCCCCCGCGCTGCGCTTCGAGATCGGCAGCGACGGCAAGGTCAGCCAGATCCACGTCGGCACCATGCCGGTGCTTGGCTATGTCGAGGCCTGTTCCTAGCAAGCCCTGAAATCCTCGCCCGCAGGGGGAGGGGGACCGCACGAAGCGTGGTGAAGGGGCCGCACGTCTGAACGCTGCGCCCGGGCCAGAGCCCCCTCCGTCAGCCGTTCCGGCTGCCACCTCCCGCAACCGGAGAGGATCTTTAGCAGCACTCCCAACAAAAAAAGCCGCCCCTTGGAGGGACGGCCTTTCAAGTGGTGCCGCCACAGGCGGCGGAATATCCGCGTCGGCAACAGTGGCGGGCTAGATATCGTCGCCCAGCGCGCCCTTGATCTTGCCCTTCAGCTGCTGGGCCTTGCCCTTGGTTTCCTGGCCCTTGCCTTCGGCGCGGGTTTCGGGGTCGTTGCTCTTCTGCTTGGCCTTGCCTACGGCTTCGTTGGCATTGCCCTTGATCTTGTCTACGAGTTCGCCCATTTTCATGGTCCTTCTGCTTGGCCGACTTGCCGGCCCTTGGGGAATGCAGGCGATCTTGCCTGTCCTATATCAATGCTTGGGCCACCCACTCGTTCCCGCCCCGCCGGCGGACCGGCGCTGAAAACAACCGCTCTGGCGTTTTCGCTGAGGGAAAGGGGGAGGGACGGCGAAGCAAAGGAGAAAGTCGCTCCCCTTCAGGGGAGCGCTGGGGTGGGGCCTGTCGTCTGAAAGCAATCTTGGGATATCGATACTTTTCCGGGCAACACGGTCAAATTCCAATCGCCCCGCGCCCCCCTCCGGTACGCGACCAGCCCAAACCAGCACCCCGGCCATCACCACCGTCAATGCCCACAGAAATATCTTCGGGTTGACGGTCATGAAATTCACAAACAGCGCCGCATGGCTGAGCAGATAGACGCCGATCAGCCCCAGCCCCCATTGTCTGCGCCACAGCTGGCCGATGGCGCCGGCGCTGATCGTCACGCCCATGAAGGCGATGAAGGCGAAATAGGAGAGGGCGGTAAAACCGACGAGATTGACCTCCCGCTCGGCAATGAAGCGCTGGGTATCGGCGAGCGCCCCGGTCGCCTCGCCGCCGAATCTCCACCAGCCCTCCGCCTCTCCGATCATCAGCGCGCTGACCCCGATACGGATCAGGCCGGAGGCGAGGAAGATCAGACAGACAAGGTATGGCGAGCTTGCGTTTCATACTGTATTGTTATGGTAATACAGTTGGGCTGTCAATAGAAGCGGTGGAGCGCAGCGTATTTTATCGAGCGACCCTCACAGCCCCAGCTCCTTCGCAATCATCGCCTCGCTAAAATAAGCCCGCTCGCAAACTATCCGGTCCGTCCCCGGCGCAAATTCAAAGCTCGCCGCCATCCGCACCCGAAAGCTGCGGCCGGTCGGCTCGATCACCGTCCCGCCCACGGTCAGCGGCCCCAGATGCGTCCCGGTCAGCCAGAATTCCACCAGCACCACATTCTCGCCTGCCGCGCCGATTGCGATCAGATCGTTGGCCTGGTCGGGAAAGGGCGTGCGCGACAGCGCGAAATAGGCGCGCACCGCCTCCTCACCGTCAAACACTGCGCCATTGCCGTACAGCTCGTAGCGCGGATGCGCGAACGTATCGATCACCGCGTCCCATTCGTGCGTGATCTCCAGCGCCATATGATCGCGCACGATCTGCAGCTGCCGTTGTTCCAGATCGCTCATCCCGTCTCTCCCCGTTTTTCTGCCGCGATCTTCGCGCAGGCGAGGGGAGAAAGCAATTGGCTTTGCGGGTGGGCTATCGTCATCCCGAACTCGATTCAGGATCCAGTGCGTCTAATATTGACCTTCATGGTTGCCGCTCTGGGTGCTGAACCGAGTTCAGCATGACGAAAAGGGAAGCGTAGAGAACATGACCAAATAGCAGACCAGCACCGATCGCGATTTCACCGCGGAACGTTGATATCCCCGACGCGCGCGCATTCGGGGCAGGGCTTGCAGCCAAATTGTTCCGCATCGGCGCGATTTTCGAATTCCTCCTTCGGAAATTTGGAACTGTCGATTCCCTTTCGTTCCATATTGGCCTTCACCGCCTGATAGCGAGAGCAATCCTGCCGGTAATGATAATAGCCGTCCAGATGCTGGAAAAATGTCCTGGGACGCGGTTTCGGTTCCGTCTGCGGCATAGGCGAGGCAGACTTGATGGGTCGCCATCCCGCCTTCTTCATCATCGTCCGGCAATAGTCGCAGGTGATGTCATTTACTGCGCCCGGTGACCGGTCTTCCTTCTGGTGCTCGTCCTTGACGCTTTTCAGGTTGATGCATCGCACGAAATGATGTTGGCCTTTCAGCTTCCCCTCGGTGGGCACGACGATCGCCATTTCCACCCGCTTTACGCTGTCTGCTTCATTGCTGCCGGCCATTGTCTCGCTCCGCTGTTCAGTTTATCTGGCCCCTGTCATGAGGAGGGATCGGGCGAACAAATCGCGCCCGGTCATCGCCCCGGCTAATGTTTTTCCGGGGCATTTTCGCCTTCGTGACCAAAGCCCTGCTTGTTGGCCTTTTTCTGTGCGGCAATATCTTCGCGACTTTTGTTTTCATCATGCATTTTCGTGATGATTTCATCCGCCTTGGCCTTGCGGCGCTGATCCTTGTCATCTTCGGTCATGGGATTTCCTTTCGCCTAAAAACCGCTGCCCGACACAGGTCGGGTCGGTTCCCGGAATATGAAACGGGAAGGCGACCCTTTTAAATAGGCAATGTTACGGAGACCCAGAAAAGTCTTTCCTACACACCCCCATATATGCCTTAATCCCCGCCATGGCTCCCCCACGCCCCGACCCCCGCAGCCGCGCGGTCGAGGACCGCCGGATTTCCCGCATCCCCGAATTCACCCCGGTGCCGCTGCGCGCTCGCGCCGATGGCTGGACGCCGCTGCGGCAGGCGGAGTTTCTCGGCTATCTCGCCGAAACCTGCTGCATCAAGCGGGCGGCGGCGCGAGTCGGGATGAGCCGGGAAAGCGCCTACCGGCTGCGCCGCAAGCCGGGGGCGGAGGAATTTGCCGCCGCTTGGGACGCGATCCTTGGAGCGCCCGGGACACCGCGGCCAAAGGTCACACTCGACCGCCTGTTCCACCGGATCAAGGAGGGCCGCCTGCGCCCGGTGTTGCGCAGCGGCCTCTATGTCGGAACCCTGACAATCGCGCGCTTTTGCAGGCTTTGAACCGGCTCGACCGGCTACTCCCGAAGGACCGTGAAGGGGACGCGGAACCGGAAAGTCACGGAAATTAAAAAGGACGCTTTGGTGTAAAGTTGTGGATCAACCATCGTCATTGCGAGAAGCGAAACGACGCGGCAATCCAGGGCATCTTGCCCCATCGGTGGTGGTTGTCGCACTGGATTGCTTCGCTGCGCTCGCAGCGACGAATGGTGAGGTGATTGAAATGATAAAACTGCAAACGACACCCTATCCTGCTCTCGTCACTCGGCTTCCTGCCTTTCCGGACCTCTGCCCTGACGGTGAACCGGCCGAATATTTTCAGATAATGCCGCTGCGGGTGACGGCACCGGAAAGCGTGGTCAGCTTTCACCCCTGTTCCATGGTCCGGCGGGACAATGATCGGAATCCACACTTTGGCGTGGTCAGCCGCCCGGAGACCAGCCTTCCGCCGCCAGCTCGAACCCGGCAAATTCGAAGGCCGACGACACGATCAACTGACCAGCGCCCAGCCCCGGTCCGCCTGCGCTACCTGCCAATGCCTCGGCGGGATCAGCTGTTGCGGCCGCTCGCCGGCGATGATGTCGGGACCAAGCCGGGTCTCGGCCACCGGACCGCCATCGCTGGCCGCGCTGCGCAGGGCCAGCGGACTGCCGGTATGCCCGAGCCACAGCTCTGCCGCGTCGACCCGGTGCCAGTGCGACTGCTGGCCCCCCTCGAGCAGGAAATAAATTGCCGTGGCGCTGCCCCGTTCGCCACCGGCCGCCTCCGCGCGCCAGGTCTCGCGATACCAGCCGCCCTCGGGGTGCGGCAACAGGCCCAGGTCGTCGATAATCGCCTGCGCACCGCTCTGCACAATTGATGGGGTATCAGAAGGCACCGGGAACCTCGCGCTGCGCCGGGGTTGGCCGCTCGGGCATCAGCAGCTGGCGGGGCAAAGCCAGCGGTTCGCGCTGTCCGGCCGTTGCTCCGGCCCCGACGCTGCTGATCGGGGTGCAGGCGACGCCGGACAGAAAGCCGAGGGCCCGTGCGGTCGAGGCTTCGCCGGGATCGCCCAGCGGCAGGGTGATATCGTCCGGCGCCTGGCAGCTGTTGGCGACCGACCCGGCGAGGCCATTGTAATAGTCGGCATTGCCGGCGGCATTCTCGGTGGCAAAGGCGACGATCCGGATCCGGTCGTCGCAGGCGGCGCGGTCGAGCCCGACCTGCCCGACCGGCTTGCCGAAGGTGTTGCTGCCGATCAGCGCCATATCGGCGTCGAGATAGGGGGTCATCGCGTTGATCACCAGCTCGCTGGCCGAGGCCGAAGCGCCGGTGGTGATGAAGGAGATGCGGGTCGGCGCGACCGACTGGGACTGCGGCTGGAAATTACGGGTTTCGTTGTTGGAAGCCTTGCTCGGCCGGAACCGCGTGACCGACAGCACGTCGCTGGCAAAGCGGTCTCGGCCGAGCAGGTCGGCGAACAGCTGGGCGGTGCGCACCAGCCCGCCCCCATTGTAGCGCAAGTCGATGACCAGCTCGGTCACCCCCGCGTTACGGAATTGCAGAAAGGCATCGCGCAGCTGTGGCTCGGCGCTGTCGATGAAGGTCCGCAGGTTGACATAGCCGGTCCTCGTGCCGCCATTGTCGAGGATCTGCACGCCATAGCGCGGCGACACCGGCTGCAGCGTGAAATTGGTCTTGGTGACCGTGGTGGTGGTCTCGCTGTCGGCGGCGTCGCGGAAGCGCAGCACCCGGCTCGTGCCTGCGGTCGAGGGGCCAAGCGCGCTGCTCACCGCCGCCGCGCCGCCTTGGGCAAAGAGCGTCGCGACGGTCTGCAGGTCGGTGCTGCTGGTGCCGATCGCAAGGATCTCGGTGCCGCGGTCGATGCCGGTGGCCAGCGCCGGGGCTCCCTCGAAGGCTTCGAGTACGAACAGGCGGGACGCCGCGCTGTCATAGCTGAGGCGGATACCGAAACCGGCGGTGGCGCCGGAGTTGAGAAAGGCTTCCTCTTCCGCGATCGAGGTGATGAAGGTGAAAAAGCGGTCCCGCCCCTGACTGCGCGCGGTTGCGGTAATGGCGTCGATATAGGCCTGCACCGATCCATAGGGCGCGGGACTGAGGCCGGCCGGCAGGGTTTCGGGGAAGAGATACCATTCGTTGATCTGCTCGAACGCCCAGTTCTGCCTGGCCTGCAGCGAGCATGTCGTGCTGCCCGGTGTCGGGGTGGGGGCCGGGGCTGGTCCGCCGCCGGGCGGCAGGCTGACGACATTGCTGTTGCTGCCGCCGCCGCCGCAAGCCGACAGCAGCGCCACCAGTGCCAGTGTCGAACCGGATTTCCGCAAGACCATGCTGCCTCCCTATGCCGGACCAACGTCAGGCCCGAGAGCCATGATCCAATATGCCACAACTTGATATGAACGCCTGCGATAGCGGGCGAGGGGACATATTGCACAGAAAAAAATCCGCCGGCATTGCTGCCGACGGATAGTTTTTCCTCCCCAGGAAAACTGGTTTGATCGGATGCCCCGAAGGGGCAGGGCATCCGAACTCTGATGGGCTAGCCGAACTGGTTCATCGTATTATGGGCGCCGCCGGCTTTCAGGGCGGCCTCGCCGGCGAAATATTCCTTGTGATCATCACCGATGTCACTGCCAGACATGTTCTGGTGCTTGACGCAGGCGATACCTTCGCGGATTTCCTTGCGCTGCACGCCCAGGACATAGCCGAGCATGCCTGCGTCGCCGAAATATTCCCTGGCCAGATTATCGGTCGACAGGGCCGCGGTATGATAGGTCGGCAGCGTGATCAGATGGTGGAAGATACCGGCGCGCTTCGAGCCATCGGCCTGGAAGGTGCGGATCCGCTTGTCAGCCGCTTCGCCCAGTTCGGTATCATCATATTTCGCGTCCATCAGATCAGCGCGATCATATTCCGAAACATCAAGCCCTTCCTTGGCCATCGCATCATAGACCTGCTGACGGAAATTCAGCGTCCAGTTGAACGACGGCGAATTGTTGTAGACCAGCTTGGCGTTCGGAACGACTTCGCGAATCCGGTCCATCATTCCGGCAATCTGCTCGACATGCGGTTTTTCGGTTTCGATCCACAACAGGTCGGCACCGTTTTGCAGCGAAGTGATGCTGTCGAGGACGCAGCGGTCCTCGCCGGTGCCGGGCCGGAACTGGAACAGGTTGGATGGGAGCCGCTTGGGACGCAGCAGCTTGCCGTCGCGGTTGAGGATGACATCGCCATTCTTTGCCGTGGCCGGATCGATCTCCTCGCAGTCGAGGAAGCTGTTATACTGGTCACCGAGATCGCCGGGCTCGTTCGAAACCGCGATCTGCTTGGTCAGCCCGGCGCCGAGCGAGTCCGTGCGGGTGACGATGATGCCGTCATCCACGCCTAGCTCCAAGAAAGCATAGCGACAGGCGCGGATCTTCGCGAGAAAATCCTCGTGCGGCACGGTGACCTTGCCGTCCTGATGGCCGCACTGCTTTTCGTCGGAAACCTGATTCTCGATCTGCAAGGCGCAGGCACCAGCTTCGATCATTTTCTTGGCAAGCAAATAGGTCGCCTCGGCGTTGCCGAAACCGGCGTCGATATCGGCGATGATCGGAACGACATGGGTCTGGAAATTCTCGACCTTGTCCATCGCCGCTTTTTCTGCCGCCGCATCGCCAGCCTCGCGCGCTGCATCAATGTCGCGGAACAGCAGGTTGAGTTCGCGGGCATCCGCCTGCCGCAAAAAGGTGTATAGTTCCTCGATCAGCGCCGGCACCGAGGTTTTCTCGTGCATCGACTGGTCGGGCAGGGGACCGAATTCGCTGCGCAACGCCGCAACCATCCAGCCGGACAGATAGAGATAGCGGCGCTTGGTGTCGCCAAAATGCTTCTTGATCGAAATCATCTTCTGCTGCGCGATAAACCCGTGCCAGCAACCCAGCGATTGGGTATATTTGGAACTGTCGGCATCATAGGCCGCCATATCCTCGCGCATGATCGCTGCGGTATATTTGGCGATGTCGAGCCCGGTCTTGAACCGGTTCTGCAACTGCATTCGGGCAACGGACTCTGCATCAATACCGGTCCATCTTCCGTCTTGGCTGTTAATCAGGCGTTTAGCGGAACTTGTGAAATCGTGGTAGGACATTGTCAACTTCCTTGTACTGGGGAGGCGTTTGGCGATGTGCTGTCAATAAATTTGCAGCTTCTGAGAGTTGTTTTGATAAACTTGCACGAAATAGGCCAGATAATATTGTAAATTTTAGAGTCGTAATGTCACTTTAGTGGGGTGCACTGGTGTCACAGTGTAAAATTGTTGACAGAGGGCCGCGTGGTGACAGAGTCATGGACCAAGTAGTTTTTCGACAGGTCGCGGACTTGTGCCATCTCGCACATATGGCTTAAAGCGCAGGCTCTCCTCTATTCCGAGTGGAGCAGGGCGGCGCCGTGATTTGACATTTAAGCGATGTGCCAAGCTGGCCGCAGCAGGCAATCCTGCCCCAGGCGCAAGAGGACCATCATTGGCACTTTTCTGAAGCAACGCGAGATGAATATTGGGCCATGACAATCGAGAATCGGCACAGGTGCCACCAGGGCACATGTGCCACCAGAATGTGCTCTCTGGACCTGGTTCATGGTCCTGCGCTGGTGCAATGGGCCTTCCGCCAGAACCTAGCGCAGTGCCGGGATGATCCACACAATCGACAGTGCCACGACAGCGAGCAGCAAGGAAACCGCCAGGACGATTCGGACATTATGGGACCGGCGGGGCTTGTTGCTCGCCTCCTCTTCAGTCACTTCTACTTGATCACCATGCTTTTCCATAAATACTCCTTTTCTACTCCCTTGTTATCAAAAACCCGATAGCATAAATACCCCATTAGGGGCAGGCTTGCGGATTGCGCTTCTCGAACGGCCAGTCGATGACATCGCCCGCAATCAGCGCCCACCAGATAAAAAGCGGCTGGAACGCGAGTCGAGGGCCGTGATAGAGCCAGGTGGCCGACGCTCCGCCGATTTCAATATCGTTGATCGCATGGTTGATGTTCGCTGGATAAACACAGAGCGCATAAAGCGCGAGGCCGATTCCCGCCGCATAGCGTGGCCCGGAAAGCAGTTTGGGCGAAATCGTCAGGCCGATGGCTCCGGCAATTTCCGCAATGCCGGTAAACAGGATGACTTGCTCCGGAAACGGCACCCATTCTGGCGTGATGGCCAGAAATCCGGCAGGAGAGCGGATATGGGCTATTCCCGCGACCAGATAGATTATCGCGAGCAGCCAGCGGAAGAAATGGTGCGTGGCGCTTGCAAGTCTACTCATCTGGGACTTCTCATTCGCGCGATAACGGTGACAAAGAAGGCGGTCGACCAGCCCAGCAGGATGAAACCGTTGAGGCCCTCAATCGCGGCGATCATTTGCCATTTGCTGGCCAATCCCTCACTATTATAGCCCGTGGTGGAATATGTGATGGTCGAGAAATAGATCGCCTGGTCAAATGTCGGCAACGCATCGACCGCACGATAGACTACTGCATAAGAAAATATCTCGATGCCATGCAGGACGAACAGGCCCAGAACAAGGCCGAGCGTCACTGCGATACCGCGAGGTGACATCGGATGGATATCTTCAGCCGCTTCCTCGCGCGCTTCGATGCGCAGCCATCGACCGAGAAAAAAAATTCCCACCCCGTGAACGAGCACGGTGAGAAGGATCATGCCGGTTCCGATTAGCAGTTCGGCGAGCACCAGGCGTCAATTGCCCCAAGGTGGGGGCGGCTTCGCCACCGGGCTCGATAGATTAAACTCGACGCGAAAATGCCGGTCGTCCGCCGATGCTGGTCGGCGCAGTTCATAGGCGAACGTGGCATTGTCCTGACTCGGGTCGTCAACTTCCACGGCCCACACATTGCTTACGGATTGATCGAGTCCATTCGCCTTGAAGGATGCGATGGATTCAACATCCACCGGGAATTCCTGCCGGCCTGCACTACCGTCGCTGTTCGTGTCGCCCCCGTAATTCGTCACATCATCTAGGCTCCCGTCCTCGTGTCGATGTCGATGCTTCAGGCGGAGGCCCTGTTCGGTACGAGTGACAGACCAGGTGCGCGACCGGTCCCATTTGTCCGGGCCCTCCGCGATATGGAAGGGAATCTGGATCTCGTTCTGACTGCAGGAAGCAACGTGCATGATCATCGGCTTGCCGGTCATGTCGGCGTCGGCTTGCTGCTCTGTTACCAATTGCCCGGCATATGCCTTACCACAAAGCTGGCTCAGACGTTCAAAGAACATATCTTGTGGGGACGCTTGCACCGCCGGAGCAGGGGAGGAATCGCAGGCAGATAAAGGGACACAGAATAGAAGCGCTGCCGAATGGGTCAATTTTAGCTTGGTCATCCTCACAGTTGCTACACAATTTTTACACGGCAGGAAACAACTGAAATTCATCTGTTTGCTTATTAGGGATTAGACTGCTATAGAGGCGGTAGCTAATAAATCGCGTTACGACGAAATCATGGTTTCGCAACCCCCAAGGTCGCATACTCTTTTTCCCATTTCTCGAAGTTGGCCAATCCCGTCCGGTTTTGCATTTCGCATGATCGGGCATAATTAAGTTATGAATAGGAATAAGACTATGCCTACAGGCACCGTAAAATTTTTCAACACCGATAAGGGCTATGGTTTCATCGCTCCTGAAGATGGTGGCGATGACAGCTTCGTGCACATCACAGCAGTTCAGGCTGCCGGAATGCAGTCGCTCGAAAAAGAGCAACGTCTGACATATGATGTTGAAACCGGAAATAATGGCAAGAAAGCCGCTGTGAACCTGCAGCAGGCTTAAGCCTTAAAATTTCAAAAAAGGGCGGGATGGCATTGCTTTCCCGCCCTTTTTTTGTCTTGTTTGAGCGCGCCGTCTAGTCCCAGTTGAAGGCAAGATTGCCGCGATTGTAAAGTTCGGTGACCAGCGCCACAATATCGTCCGATTCCAGCCATTCGGGATCGAGGACAAAATGCTGTCGTGCGCACAGCATTTCGGCCAGTGCTATGTTTTCTCCCTCGCAGGAAAAAGATTCCCCGTCGACAAACAGATACACTTTGTTCCTGTCTTCACGGACGAAGGAAAATCGGCTGGCGGGATTGCGGAGCAGGGGATGGCCTACGCTCAGCAAATCGTGCAATTGTTCCGGCCCCATCAGTTCTTGCGGCCGCCAATCCGTTTCCGGATATCTCGGCCTGCTGCTATATTCACCGAACCATCGGGCAAAGGCCTCGCGATTAGCCAGTTTCTCCGTTAGCATCCTATGTAGCCGGTCAATGGCGCCCGCGGGAATTTCGCCGGGATTTTTCTGGATCGACAGATCGGGATCGCAATAGCGGTCATCATCGGTCAGTTTTGGTAGCAGATCGTCGCACCAGTTTCCGATCAGTTCCTTGCGCGACGGCGAGCGAAAACCGATGCTATAGGTCATGCAGTCCTTGCCGACCGCGACGCCATTATGTGCTACTCCAGGTGGAATATAGAGCATGTCCCCCGGATCCAGTGTCCATTCTTCGGAGACTTCAAAATTTGCAAGCAGCAGCAAATCTTCGTGCGAGCGCAGGGCAGTTTGATTGTCACACATGCCACCAATTTGCCAGCAGCGCTGGCCAAGACCCTGGATCAGAAAAACGTCATAATGATCAAAATGCGGACCCACCCCGCCGCCATCGCTGGCATAGCTGACCATCACGTCATCGATCCGCCAGTTTGGAATGAAGCGGAACGACTCAATAAGTGCTGAGACCTCAGGGACATGATGATCAACCGCCTGAACCAGCAAGGTCCAGGGGGACTTGTCCAGTTCATCAAAGCGACTCTGGGGCAACGGGCCATGTTCTGCGTTCCAGTCGTCGCTGGATTGCGTGATCAAGCGCGATTCCACATGATCTTCGCAAGCTAGGCCAGCAAGCTCGTCGGGCGAAAGCGGATTGTCCCACTTTTGCCACGGATTTCGAATCAAAAGGGGGCGTTTCTGCCAATAATCGCGCAAAAAGGCAGACGTATCGAATGTTTGGAATTGCATCTGCG
>Ga0209346_1001614_pt1 | contig 11653 bp, 11 predicted proteins | sample AutmiccommunBRH9_FD_187381 | JGI IMG/M metagenome (GOLD analysis project Ga0209346, IMG submission 187381) | Deep subsurface microbial communities from Mt. Terri, Switzerland - Autotrophic microbial communities BRH/9 (SPAdes) (version 2) | ecosystem: Environmental > Aquatic > Deep subsurface >...
AGAGAAGTTAGGGGCGAGGAAGCCTTGATCAGGCTTAACTTCAAGCTCTGATGTACTATTTTGTTGTTGAGCAGCTGTTAATGGATCAGTCCCCTGATTATTTTGTTCTGCAACCGGGACTGCTGTACCGTTAGGTTGCTGTTGATTACTACAAGCGTTGGTGAAAAGCAGAATGAAGATTGCTAAAGCAATTAATAAAATCTTAAGTTGTTTATTTGTCATTTTTAATTACTCCTTATTTTATATTCCCCCTACGCCGAAAAACAACTTAGCTGGAATATGATCGTTGTGCCCGCAGGGTGCTCCTATTTTGTATTTATAATTATTTTAAATTAATTATAGCAAATAAATATGATATATTAAAGGTTGAGGAAAAAAACCAATAGATATCTAAATATTTTGATACAAAGGAAAAAAAATATGACAAATAATAGTAAAATTATTGCGAAACAAAAGGACATGTACAACAATCCCGACTGATTGTAATCATGACCTTTTTGCCTAGGACTAACTTTGACCTATGCAATTTTGCAATTAACGTAGCATGGACAACTGCTTTGCTTATACCTTTTGAGTAGAAGCTACTTTAAGTTTGATACCTATTTCTCTCTCAACTACTCTAACCAAATACTCTAGGAATTCTACTCTAAGATCTTCTCTTCTTAAAGCAGTCTCAACTGTCACCTCAAGAAAACCTTGCTTGTTACCAACATCGTAATGCTTACCATCAAAATCATAAGCATACATATCTTCCTTAAGCGCAAGTTCTTTGAGAGCATCTGTGAGTTGTATTTCTCCACCTTTACCAGGTTTCGTTTCTGCCAAGATTTCAAAGATACCCGGATTGATAATGTATCTACCCAAAATGGCCACATTCGATGGCGCATCTTCAACAGCTGGCTTTTCGACAAGATCCTTAACAGTATATACTCGCTCTCCGACTTTGTGTCCATCAACAATACCGTATTTGCACACATCTTCTTCTTTTACAATTTGAACACCTAATATGGATGTTTTATATTCATCAAAACATTCAATCATTTGCTTTAGACAAGGCTTTTTTTCATTGTGAACCACGTCATCACCCAGCAGAACGGAAAAAGGCTCATTTCCTACGAATGTTTTTGCACAGTAAATCGCATGTCCTAACCCTCTAGGATCTTTTTGTCTAATGTAATGAATATCCACCATTTCAGATACGTTCTTAACAATTTCAAGAAGCTCTTGATTGTTTTTCTTCTCTAGTTCCATTTCAAGTTCTGGTGATCGGTCAAAGTGATCCTCTATTGCTCTTTTGCTCTTACCCGTGATTATTAGAATCTCTTCAATGCCACTTGCAATAGCTTCTTCGATGATGTATTGAATTGTTGGTTTATCAACGATAGGTAACATTTCTTTCGGCATCGCTTTCGTCGCTGGTAAGAATCTCGTACCTAAGCCAGCTGCCGGTATTACTGCTTTTCTGACTTTCATTTTGTAATTGACCTCCTCTGATTACTATTAAAACTAGATTTCGAGCGTTAAGCGAGACAGCCGCTTCCTTTTTCGTCTTTTTGTATTCTTTTTACGAACCCAATATAAACGGTAATGTCTACGCCGCCCCAGTTATAGGATGAGGATGAGTCATCGGGGTTGTATTTGAGCGAGAGTGGAGTGAAGCCACTGTTTATATTATAGCTGTGATGGACGTTATACAGGAAAATTCCTGTATCTGTGGCAAGACATAGACATAATTACAATATAAGTATTTTTAATAACTATTTAAGCTTCATTTTTTTCTCCCAAATTAATTATATTTTAATGCTTTATTAATGCTATTTTTACTCAATATTATTGCAATTATAATAGCCGAAGCAATACCAAGGATACCACCAAACCAGAAAGGAGCATTGGAGTTAATGCGGTCCCACATTGCACCTGCTATAATTGATGACAATAGCAAACCAATACCCTGAAGCATGCCGTAAATGCCAAGCACCGTACCCTTAAAACCGTTTGGTGCAGCTTCGAATATGAATGCCCTTTCAGCTCCGCTGATAAATGCGGTGTAGGCTCCGTAAGTGATAAACAGTACTATAATTGCTGTCTTCGATGACAGAAGGGCAAAGCCTAGATATACTAGGCCGTAAATAACATATCCCGGAACCAGTATTGCGCTTCTTCCAAATTTATCGGATAGTTTTCCTGCCGGAAAAGCAAGGATTGACGTCGAAATATTAAAAACCAGATACATTAGTAAGACCTGTGACGTAGAAAATCCGCGTTCCTGTGCTTTCAGGAGTAAAAAGATGTTCGACGAATTACCAAGGCAAAACATAAACATAACGGAAAGGTACAGTTTCAGCTTGCCATCCAGTTTTAAGCCTTTAATCTCAATCTTTTTACTATTCCGTTTTTGATTTTTGTCTTCTCTTATAGCAGGTATAATCAGAATGCCGATAACTGCTGGAATGATGGAATATATGAATGCCTTGCTAAATCCGAAACCGGTTGCAACAAAAACAAAGGCAAGAAATGCGCCAAGAGCTGAACCGGCCATATCAAGCATTTTATGCAAGCCAAAGGCCCCTCCGAGCTTTTTCTTTTCGCTGGATTGTGCGACAAGCGCATCGCGCGGTGCGGTCCGGATACCCTTCCCGGTGCGGTCGACTACTCTTGCCACCAAGACTCCAACCCATGAAGCAGATAGTATCAGGAGTATTTTGCAAATCACTGATGCAGAATAACCGACAAATGTCAGACGCTTTTTATTCTGGTATACATCGCCGACATAGCCGCCGAACACTTTGAGCAGAGAGGCTATGCTTTCTGCAATTCCTTCAATGATTCCGACAATTGCGGGAGTTGCCCCAAGAGTAGATGTTAGAAACAGCGGAATCAAGGGATAAACCATTTCGGTGCTCATATCGATAAATAGGCTGACAAGTCCAATCAATACAATGTTTGAAAAAATAAATTTCCTTCTCATCTCTACCCCCTAAGCTTTGTCATTAAAGTCATATACGTCGTCACAGAATTTCTCAAGGATATCTGCGAAAAGCATCGTTTTTGATTTTTCTTTTAATGGCGCTTCGAAAAAATCTTATGATATTTGAAATTAATTGATGAGTGATTAGCCTTAATTCAGATATTTTAAAAAGATCAATATTCTATTTAAGCTCTGATATTGTATTTACATACAGTAATTTTATTAAGCCGCTATGAAAAGAAATTTTAATTGAAATCATGGCGCAAATAAATCCAAGCACGATACTGGCGATGATGTCTGATGGATAATGCACATGCAGATATACCCTTGAAAATGAAATTAAAATAGCTAATGCCAATTATGAGGTATTTAAATTGCAAATCCATATACCATGTTACTCCCAAGAAAGCAAATGAGGATATCGTATGACCTGAAGGGAAAGAAAAAGAATCGGGAAGTTTAACTAATAAAGTATACTTGCTTTCAGCTATTAACGGTCTTCTTCTTTCAAAGGCATGCTTAAAGAGCCCTTCCCCGCATATTAAGCCTAAAGCCAAAGCTAAGAGTATATTTAAGAAGCCAGCGAGACTGTTTGCTCCAAGGATTATTGCTGCATATAGTATATATACTTGGCCTAAATCGTTGCACTTGGTATTTTTTTGCATAATCTTATCGAGCAAGGTATTTCTGGCATGTATGGATAAAATATTTAAAAGCTTATTGTCCATTTTTATTAGTTTGTTGAAAATTGATTGTTTCATAGCATATAAACCTCGCAACTTGTTCTTAATTTATTACACGATGGTTTTATTACCTAGTTGCAAAACTAAAACAAAATTTCCTTGCAACCTTATTTTATCTTTGACGTGTAATAAATGACAGGATAGTGGAATGTTTAGAAAATGACGTCTATACTTTATTTAAATCTACTCATATAGGGTATTTAAAGGTGGTGACATATGGAGGACAGAGAACTAATATACAGATGCCAGAATGGAGATAAGGCTGCTTTTCAGGAGCTTATAGGCAAATACCATCCATATGTATTTAAATTCCTGATTAAAGCCGCCGAAAATAAACAACTGGCAGAAGATTTGACACAGGAGACCTTCATAAAGATTATAAGAAATATTGATAAGTTTGATGTTGACGGGAAAGCAAAGTTCTCTACCTATGCCATTACAGTATCAAAAAACAGTTATATAGACTATTTGAGAAATCAAAAGAAGTTTTTTAAGGGTGGAACGATAGAGGATTTTACTTCTGTGGAAATTGCTGTCCCAGGTTTTGAAGAGTCTGTTGTGGATAGAATTTATGTCAACGATATTATGGGACAGATCGAGAACCTGACGGACGAACAAAAGATTGTTGTTAAATTGAAATATATTGAGGGGTTGACTCTCAAGGAAATCGGTAAGAAGTTGGATTTAGAGCCTAAAACGATAAAAAGCAGGATACATAACGCAACGACAAAATTGAGACAAATATTGAAAGGAAATGAATGAGATGGAAGTTGTCACTATAAAAGAAACGGAAAGATTATTGGTGGCCTTGGATAAGGATATTAATATGAAATGTCGGGAGCTTAAAGAGATGAAGAAACAAAAACAATTAAAAATGGTTTTCTTCTTTAGTTGTTTGCTGGTTTTATTGTTTTTCCTTACAGGCCAATATTTCGGGATTCCATTTATGTATCTTCTGTTCGTGTTCTTTGCATATCAGGGAATAACATTAGTTTTTGCGGTACCGCTAATATTAAGCTTGAATAAGGGGGTTGTTTTGAAATGACTAAGCAATTTGGATTAATTGAGAAACTGAATTTTAAAAAAGCTGCTATAGTATACGTGGCTTCTTCTATTATACTTCTGCTTGTTTGCATAGCTATGGCTGCCAATTTATTAAAAAATGAGATTCTTTTAGCTGTCAATTATGAAAATATTCATGAAAAGGTTGAGCAAACCGGCATAAATGATGATTTAATATCAGAATTGAATCGTTTGGCTGTCAGTTCTGATAACGTTAATAACGTATTAATAGTAGATAAAAATGACAATATTGTTTATAGGGCAAACAAGAATATTGTTGGAAATAGCAGTAAATTTCAGTTGGTTCCTTATCAGCCATATAGAAGATTTTTTCAGGAAACAAGCAACACAAATGTTATATATAAGGCCGCTAAAGCAGATTTACTCGGCTTAAGCGAGGACTATATAAAAAGGTTGCAAATTAGCCGCAATTTTTCGGCATCTGATGACGACCTTTCATATATATCAGATATAACATCTAAAGAATTGTATAGTTTAAACTATACAATTGACAGAAATTCCGGCAGTAAAATATTTTTCATTCGCAGTATCAAGCCGATGCCTTATGCAGAGAACATTCTTGAAGCTATTGGATTTATATTAATGCTAATATTTGCAGTTTACTGGATTGGTTTAGCTTTATGGGTTTATAAAGACGCAAGTAAAAAACAAACGAATGCAGCATTGTGGGGATTGCTTGTTTTATTAACAAACCTTGTAGGTTTATTAATTTATATTATGGTAAAACAGAGCAATAGGATATGCTCAGAATGTGAAGCCATGCAGAGCAAAGATAATATTTATTGCATAAAATGCGGCAACAAATTAAATAATACATGCGCCAAATGCAGCAGTATGGTAAGCAGTGGGGATGATTACTGCAGAATATGCGGCAATAAACTTGATTAAAGGTAAAACAGTAGATTTATGCTTAATAGCGCTATATAGGAGAAAATTTCATGAAAAATAGATATGGATTAAAAGTATGTTTATACATTGTTATTTTTATTCTGCTTATTTTCGTTGCATATAGGATATATCTTATCGCCTTTGAAACAGATTTTAATTCCTTGAACATTGACAATATAGATAAAGTGCAAAAACTAGAGAAGAAGGAAGCCGGATTCTCTTTTGCTGTTACAGGGAATATAAAAAACTCAATAGATGTATTTGATACGAAACTTGTGAGAAAAATCAACAATGATAATCTTGATTTTGTTATTTCTACAGGAAATGCAGTTTGGGATGGAGCTGAAGATAAGTACAGGGTTCTGAATAAAAGTTTAAAAAAAGTAAAAGTTCCGGTTATTATGGGGATTGGAGACAATGAAGTTTCAGATGGTGGGACCTTAAGGTTTTATAAGCATTTTGGACCTCTGTACTTTTCCTTTAGTATCGGGGATTCTTACTTCATCTTTCTGGATACTACTGGTGAAACTGCAGAGGCATGGCAGCGTGAATGGCTTGGTGGTGAACTAATAAATGCACAAAAATACAAATATCGATTTATCTTTATGAATAGACCGCCTTATGAAATAGAAGGCAACTATATAAAGAGTGCATCCTACCGGCAGTTTTTAAAAGATAATTTTTTAAAATATAAAGTAACGGCAGTTTTCGCTTCCGGCGCGGAGATCTATGATCACAGGGATATAGAAGGCGTACCCTATTATATCAGTGGCGGAGGAGGCGGAAGATTACTTGTTAATAATGAGGATAGTTTTTATCACTATATTAAAGTGGATGTAAAGCCTGATAAGGTAAGCTACAGTATAGTAAAGCAGGAAAAGCCCTTGGCTTTCCTTCAACTAATAAGCAATATATGGGTATATGTACATTCTATTTTTTATATAAACTTTATTAACTTTATTCTTGTCTTAAGCTTGCTGATATTTGCAGGAATCTTAATATACAACAAAATTACAGAAGAGGTAGATTATTTTAGAAGTTTTGCTGAAGAATCCGGACAAGCACCGGATAATGCAAAACTTAATATTGCTATGTTTACTAACAATTACTTTCCTTTCGTAGGGGGCGTGCCTATTTCAATAGAACGCCTAGCAAAAGGGCTTACAAAACAGGGGCATAGGGTTTACATCTTTGCTCCAGAATATCCTGTTTCTCATCCGGGAGAAAATGATGATGTCATTAGATGCAAATTGCTGTTTTACCATAAGACCAGCGATTTTAATTTTCCGATTGTTAATATATTCTCACGCGATATTGAAAGAGAGTTTGCTGCGCGCCAGATTGATGTAGTCCATATTCACCACCCATATTGGATGGGCTCTAAAGGAATCGAAATGGCTAAAAAGTATAAAGTTCCTGCGATTTTTACTTACCATACAAGACTTGATAAATATGTGCATTATATACCGGTTTTTGCTAGGGAACTCTTTAAAAATAAGGTTTCTCATTATATGGTAAGGAAGTTTTCTAATAAATGTGACGCAATATTTGCACCTACATATACAATCAAAGAATATCTGAGGAATATTGGGGTAAGCAAATATATAGAAATTTTGCCAACAGGAATCGACATTGAAGGTTACAATTCTATAGAGACGGCGGATTTGAAGGAACTAAAGCAAAATTATAAAAGGAGCAATGAAATAGTTTTGTGCTCTGTTTCTCGATTAGCAAAAGAAAAGAATTTGGACTTCCTTTTGGAAGGAGCCAAATATATCAAAGAACATACCAATATTCCTTTTAAATTGATAATAATAGGGGAAGGACCGGAAAGGGAGAATCTTTTAAAAACAATTGAAACCGGCAATTTAAAAGATATAGTTATTCTAATTGGTGAAGTTAGTCCTAGGGAAGTTTATAAATACTATGTATTTTCGGATATTTTTGTTTTTGCTTCTCAATCAGAAACACAGGGAATGGTTTTACTTGAGGCAATGGCCGGACATTGTCCGGTGGTAGCAGTCCGTTCCAGTGGAATTGATGATATTATTAGCAACTATTATAATGGCTTTAAAACTAAAGCTGATGTACAAGTGTGGGCGGAAAGAATAGTTAATTTAATGAAAAATCCGGACAGGCGAACGGAGATGTCTAAAAATGCTTACGCGTTTTCTGAATCATTCTCTATAGAGCAAATGGCGGAATGTGCCACTAAAGTATATTTTAGAGCAATAGAAAATAAAAAGGCTATACTTGCTGAGAAAGGATGCAATAATGGATAAACTTTTTCGGAAAATCATCAGTAAGGTGTTTATATATTATATTAAATTTGTGTATGCGACCAGTAAAATAATTAAAGAGGGATGTTATGATATTCTGAAAAATACCAACAGTGAGAAATTCATCATTGCATTCTGGCATGGGGATAATTACGGCTTTTATCCTTTGTTAAAAGGAGAAAATTTTTATATTGTTACAACAAAAGACCGCAGAGGGGACTATATTTCTTCAACCTGCAAACATTTCGGATACATTCCAATAAGAATGTCTGATGATTCTACCGGAGATAATTCTCTTCTAAAGTTAAGAAATAAGATTAGCGGTGAAAATGCTGCCAGCTTGGTACTTACGCTGGATGGCCCGCTGGGTCCCTACCATCAGATAAAAAAATTACCGCTCGTGATAGCAGCATATACCAAACGCAGGATAATTGTCCTTTCAATTGACGTTAAAAGAAAAGTACAGATTAAAAAAAGATGGGATAATTATACTATTCCTCTGCCGTTTAATGTAATAAAAATATATGTGCATGAACCTATAAAGATTGAAAAATCGGATTTAAAAGATAAATTTCAATTTAAAAAAGATAAAATAAAAAAAGCAATGGAGCATGCTTTTTAATAATAGAAAAAGATAGGAGCAGATACATGTTGAAAGAAAGCAAAAATCAAGTCGCACCAAATCAACAACAGATTGATGATAATAAAATATTCAACTCAAAAAAAATATTAACTTATGCTACGTTTACAGTTATTTTTATTGCAACCTCAATGTTATCACTATTGTTTATATATCATCTTTTTACTGATAAAACGTCCTATTTAACATTAAAGATGTTCTCCAGCGACTTGTTATTCAAGCTGGGGGTTCTCTTGATTATTTACTTTCTTTTAGATAGTTTGCGATTGTTCTATATTTTAAAAACGTTAGATGTTCATATTAGCTTTAGATATATTATTAAGTTAGCTTTTGTCAACATATTCATATCAAACATAACGCCATTTTCTACCGGCGGGGGGTTTGCACAAATATATTTTTTAAACAGAAAGGGGGTCTCATTAGGAGACGCAACTGCTGCTACAGCGATAAGAACAGCTCTTGCAATAATTTTTTTCTTTATATCGACACCACTTGTATTATTATTAAATAAAAACATTATAAGTGTATTTTCGGATAATTTCAGTTTATTTTATGCTTTTATCTTGCTGTTTTTATATTTAGGCATGGCATATGTAATTTACAAATTAATACAATACAACTCCATAATAAAATGTGCAGTTTACAAATTATTATTATTCTTGCGGCGTAAAAAAATTCTTTCAAAAAAAAGTTATTCCGTATTGCTAAAGAAAACTTTTAAGGAATATGATGGATTTATTATGAATATCAGGAGATTCCTTAGTAAGGATAAAAAGGATGTTTTTTTATCCATTGCTTTTACAATATTATTTCTATTGTCATTATTTATGTTTTCGGTAGTGCTTATTAAAGGATTCAATTATAATATTTCTATTTTCTCTATTATTACCTTGCAAATTATTATAACTTTTATAACATATTTTGCTCCAACACCAGGCGCGACAGGAATTGCCGAGGGCGGGTTTGCATTAATTTTTTCCGCTTACGTAAAAAGAAGCGATATCCTCGTACTTACTTTTGGTTGGAGATTTTTTACTATATATGTAGGAATGCTTATCGGTATGATTATTTTTTACTTAGAAATAATGAAACAAAGTAAAAAGAAGAGAGAATGGGTATAATATTATATGTTGCAGATAAATATGGAAGAAAAGAAATTGATATCAAAGAAACAGGAGTAAAACGAAGCTGCGGTTTACTTTTTAAAATAGTTTATAGAAGCTTACCAGATTAGAATGGATAAAGATTGAAGGTGAAATAAATTGGGTTTTATTACTGAATTATTTAATCATTATGGATATATTGTTTTATTTGTTGCATTGATATTGGAGCTTATCGGCCTTCCAACTCCAGGTGAAACACTAATGACCTATTGTGGTTTTCTTGTATTTCAGGGAAAGCTGAATTGGGTAATAAGTATCACCGTTGCAGCGGCTGGGGTTATTTCCGGTATCACCATTTCATACTTTATTGGACTGACTTTAGGGGATGCCTTCTTTAAAAAGTACGGTCCATACATTCATTTGGGACCGGAAAAATTAGAAAAGACATCGAAATGGTTTAAGAAATACGGGAACGGTTTACTTGTTGTCGCATATTTTATACCCGGGGTAAGGCATGTCACGGGATATTTCTCTGGCGTTACAAAAATTCCTTATAAGAGGTTTGCTGCAAATGCATATATTGGGGCATTACTATGGACCGGAACATTCATTTCATTAGGGAAGGTTTTAGGTTCTAACTGGGAAAAGTTCCATGGCCCGATTAAAAAGTATATGATTATCGGCGGCATTATAATAGCAATAGTTTTAATTTGTATTTATCTTTACAGGAGCTATAAACAGCAGATTGCTGAGTTTATTGTTAAGTCCCTTGAAAACTCATTGAAGATATTTCAATCTCTTGGGAAAATAAGAATTGCCATACTTGGGGTTGCTGTTGCCTTTATTGGTCTGTCAATTCTGGTTGCAGGGCTTATTCAGGATCTCCTAGCAAATGAATTCAGCCGGTTTGATACGATTACTGCTTATTTAATAAGTTTATTATTTCCTCAAAATTGGTCAGTTGCTATGAAATACTTTGGGTTATTAACATCCTTCCCAATATTGATATTTATAACAGCAATAATGACAGTTTGGATAATTGTTAAGGGAAAGAATCGGTTTCTTGAGTTCCGTTTTCTTCTTATTACAATCCTAGGGGGCGAAGTCTTAGAAGAACTATTAAGAGTTGTATTTCACCGTATCGGTCCGTTAGGGTTATCTATCGCAGGACATGCCAAATATACTTTTCCAAGTGAACAATCCTTGATGGCTGTTGTTACTTATGGCTTTGCGGCATTTATAATATTACGCTATATAAAAAGAAAATGGATTGGAACTACATCAACATTTATTGTTTTAATTATTTGTTTTCTTTCAGGATTAAGTCCTTTATTCTTTCAACTTCAATATCCAAGCGATGTTTCCGCAGGGTATATTTTTGGAGGCGTATGGTTAAGTCTGAATATAGTATTGCTGGAAGTGTTCCGTATATTACCAAAAATAAAACATTCGGGTAAAACACTTTAATGCGTATATTATTCATAGAAAGAAGCAAATCCGAAAACCAAAACAGGGATATTATGGTAGTTTAGCCAGTTGGCAGCATTCTCGCCGATTATGGCTTGCCTTTTTAACCTTGAAAAAGATAGCGTCTAGAAAGGTTGCCTACCTTTTTAGTGCTAGTACTTTTTCGATCTATCATATTGCAATTATGACAAGCTGGTTTACACCATTACTGTTTGTCTTCCTAATTACTAGCTTATTTGTAGCAGGTCTGATGTTGCTTAATGAAAAAAACGATAACATCTATACTTCTTGGATCGTACATATCTCTGCTAATCTGGCAATCAACACTATTGGTTTTATGTTATTTGGAATAATATAGCCTTCCATATCTATCATCTATGCCAGACAATTAACCTGTCCCCGTTTCTTGTACACCAGACAATTAACCTGTCCCCGGTTCTTGTACTTGTATCCCCTTGCCAGACAATTTTCATTTTTTTACA
>Ga0209346_1001615_pt1 | contig 11646 bp, 9 predicted proteins | sample AutmiccommunBRH9_FD_187381 | JGI IMG/M metagenome (GOLD analysis project Ga0209346, IMG submission 187381) | Deep subsurface microbial communities from Mt. Terri, Switzerland - Autotrophic microbial communities BRH/9 (SPAdes) (version 2) | ecosystem: Environmental > Aquatic > Deep subsurface >...
TTTTCGTGGATTTCGATGAAAATCTCGTCATCGGCGAAGCGCTTGACGCTGGCGTCGGTCAGAGAGATGCCGAGATAGTCGGCGATCGCGGTGGCAAGCGGCAAATTGCTGTTGCCCGACATGAGTTTCATAATGGCGTTTCCCCGATGCGGCGCGCCGCAAGACTCGCCCGCGGCACCCCATGACAATTTCGTGACCCTGTTAGACAGAAGGCTGGTAAATCAAAAGTCCGTAATTGCGTTTATTTCGATTGCTCCTCCCATTGCGGCTTCCTATCAGAGCGCCATGACCGACAGCCTGACCATCACCATGGCGCAACTGACCCAGAGCGTCGGCGACTTGCGCGGCAACGCCGATGCGATGATTGCAGCCCACGGCGGCTGCCCGGACAGCGACCTGATTGTCTTTCCCGAACTGCAGCTGATCGGCTATCCGCCGGAGGACCTGGTGCTGAAGCCGGCAATTTGGGAGCGGGCAGAAGCGGAGCTCAACCGGCTGGCGGCAGCGACCGCCGGGCCAGGCCCGGCAATGCTGGTCGGCTCGATTTTCCGGGAGGATGGCAAGCTCTATAACGGCATTGCCCTGCTGGCGAACGGGCATGTCCGGGATGTCCGCTATAAGGTCGAACTGCCCAATTACGGCACATTTGACGAAAAGCGGCTGTTTGCCCGGGGCCCACTCCCCGAGCCGATCGATTTCAAGGGCTGCAGGATCGGCCTGCCGATCTGCGAGGATGTATGGTTGCCGGCGGTCTGCGAACATCTGAAAGCACGCGGCACCAATCTGTTCATCACGGTGCACGGCAGCCCCTATGAGGTCGAAAAGGATGATATGCGCCTCGGCCAGGTGGCAACCAGAAGGGTCCGCGAAACCGCTATTCCGATGCTGTTCCTGAACCGGGTCGGCGGCCAGGACGAAATTGTTTTCGATGGTGCCAGCTTCGTGCTCAATGGCGACGCCAGCGTCATGCACCAGCTGCCCGACTGGGACGAGGCGATTGTCGATACCCACTGGTCCTGCGCGAATGGCAAGTGGACCTGTGCACCGGGAGAAATTCATCAGCTCGATGACCATCCGGCCGATATCTACAATGCGATGATCGTCGGCCTGCGGGACTATGTGAACCGCAACCGCTTCCCCGGCGTGATTCTGGGTCTTTCGGGCGGGATCGACAGCGCGCTTTCTGCGGCCGTTGCAGTGGACGCCCTGGGCGCAGACCGCGTTTGGAACGTGATGATGCCCTCGCGCTTCACTTCGCAGGAAAGCCTCGACGATGCTGCGGGCTGCGCCAAGATGCTGGGTACCCGGCTGGACACGATCCCGATCAATCCCGCGGTCGAGGGCTTTGACGCGATGCTTGAGGACAGTTTCGCTGACCACAATGTCGATATCACGGAGGAGAATATCCAGTCGCGGATCCGCGGGGTCACCCTGATGGCGCTATCGAACAAGTTCGGGCACATGCTGCTGACCACCGGCAACAAGAGCGAGATGAGCGTTGGCTATGCGACGATCTACGGCGATATGGCTGGCGGCTATTCGGTGTTGAAAGATGCCTATAAGCTGACCGTTTTCAAGCTTTCGAAATGGCGCAACGACAACCGGCCAAGCCTGGGCATGGGTCCCGATGGACCGGTCATGCCGGAGAGGGTGATCAGCAAGCCGCCCAGCGCCGAATTGCGCGAGGACCAGAAGGACAGCGACAGCCTGCCCGATTACGAGATTCTCGATCCGCTGCTGCACGGCCTGATCGAGGAGGAATTGTCGGTGAATGATTTGGTGGCGCGGGGGTTTGACCGGGAAATTGTGGTGCGGATCGAGCGACTGCTCTATATTGCCGAATATAAGCGGCGCCAGGCCCCACCGGGGGTCAAGCTCGGCACCCGTAATTTTGGCCGGGACCGGCGCTACCCAATCACCAACGCATTCAGGACCGTATGACCATAAAAACCCGCTTCGCTCCGTCGCCCACGGGCCATCTTCACGTCGGCAATATCCGCACCGCGCTGCACAACTGGATGTTTGCCCGGAAAGAGGACGGCAAGTTTCTGCTGCGGCTTGATGACACCGATGCAGAACGGTCGCAGGAGGAATATGTCGACGCGATTCGGGCCGACCTGGCATGGCTGGGGCTGACAGCCGACGAGGAACAAAGACAGTCTGCGCGCTTTGACCGCTATGAGGAGCTACTGGAAAAGCTGAAGGCCGCGGGCCGGGTCTATCCGGCTTATGAAACGGCGCAGGAACTGGACCTCAAGCGCAAGATCCAGCTGGGTCGCGGCAAGCCGCCCATCTATGACCGGGCGGCGCTGGAGCTGACCGACGCCCAGAAAGCCGAGCTGGAAGAACAGGGGCGCAGGCCGCACTGGCGCTTCAAGCTGGATCACGCCACACCGATCACCTGGACCGACCGGATACGGGGCGAGCAGCATTTTGACCCGGCGCTGCTCTCCGATCCCGTCATCCGGCGGGAAGACGGCAGCTGGCTCTATATGCTGCCCTCGGCGATCGACGATGTCGACATGGGGATCACCCATGTCGTGCGCGGCGAGGATCATGTCGCCAATACTGCGGTGCAGATCCAGATGTTCCACGCGCTGGGCGCGGAGTCGCCCGAATTTGCACATGAAGCGCTGCTGGTCGGCACCGAAGGCAAGCTGTCGAAGCGGCTTGGTTCGCTTGGCGTCAGCAGCTTTCGCGAGAAAAGCATCGAACCGCAGGCGATCGTCGCCCTGCTCGCCCGGATCGGTACCAGCGATCCGGTGGAACCGGTTGTCGATGTCGAGCAATTGTTGGCGACGTTTGATTTTTCCCGCTTCGGGCGGGCACCGACGCGCTTTGACGAGGAAGAGCTGGCGCAGCTCAATCAGAAGATCGTGCATCTGCTGGATTATGAGGATGTGAAAGACCGTTTGCCCGAGGCGATGAATGCAGCGGCATGGGACGTCATCCGGCCGAACCTGCATGACATGGGCGATGTGGATCAATGGTGGCAGGTTGTGACCGGACCAGTTCCGGCGACTGAATTTTCTTCGGAAGACCGGGAATTTCTGTCCATCGCTCATGCCAAGATGGAAGAGTTGGAAGCATGTAACGATCTGTGGAAACAGCTGACCGACGCACTGAAGGATGCGACTGGACGGAAAGGCAAGCCGTTGTTCATGCCGCTGCGGCAAGCCCTGACCGGCCTGGATCATGGCCCGGACATGAATGCCTTGCTGCCCTTGATCGGCCGGGAGGCTGCACTCGCTAGACTGGCCAAAGCTGCCACCTAACCTGCTGTATTAAGGGAATAATTAATCCAGAAGACCGGCTGCTTGCATGAAATCATGTTATAGTATAACATAACAAATGGCGATGAAGCCAGATAGTCAAACAGGCACCGGCCGCTCCGCCATTTCTGGGGATGGATGAGAGGACAGGATCATGAGCTATGTTTCCGTTTACGAGAACGAGACGGCGCGTTCGAAAGGATTGTTGCTGACCGGCGCCGTGCATGCGGTGATTATCACTGCGATAATTGCGATGCCCGGCATCGAAGTCCCGGAAAGGTTTGCCGGGACTGTCATCGCCCTTCCGGTTCCGGCCGAAAAGCAGCCGGAACCGGTGCGCGACGAGGAAGATCTACTGGTCAAACTGCCCCTGCAGACGCGAGAAAAAGCGCCGGACCAACCGGTTGTCGATCTGTCCCGCACTCCTGTGGAGCCCGTGGGCACTTACTCGGAATTCACTCTGGAAGGGGGACTGGCAGGAACGGGGGAAGCAATCGCGATCGATCCGATCCGGATCGCACCGGACCCGGTGATCGTCGAGGCCCGGCTCAACGAACGCTATGCCGGGCAGTTCCAGCCCGCTTATCCCCCCGGCCAGTTGCGGCTGGAGCGGGAAGGCGAGGTCAGCGTCCGGGTGCTGATCGGCAGCGATGGCCGGGTGAAGCAGATCGAACTGATCGACTCGCCGCACCAGGATTTCTGGAACGTGACCCGCAAACAGGCGCTGAGAAGCTGGCGTTTCATGCCGGCGACCCGGGACGGGAAGCCATTTGAAAGCTGGATGACGCTGAAAGTCCGCTTTAAAATCAATAGCTGACCCATGTTCCGGCTGGCCTGCGCAGCCGTTTGCCGCGGCAATTTTGCGGGAAGGGCTGGTCATCCGGACCTGCCCGCACTATTTGGACGGCATGGGTATGTTAAAAGATGCATCGGTGAGCGGCGGTTTTGGCGACCTGATCGCCGTCTTTCGCCAGAGCGAACCGGGCGAGCGCTTGCTGCCGGCGGTGCTGGCAATTGCCTGCACGGCGTTCATTCTGTTCCTTTTCTATCTCGATCCGAAGGTAAATACCTACACTTATGTGCCGCAGGAGGTCATTTATGTCCAAAACTGGACCAATGACCGCACCGATGAGGAAATCCTGCAGGATCGCTGGGAGGTTCAGTGCCTCAAGGACAAGCTGGAGGCGGAACGGCGCGAAGCGATGAAAGAACTCGGCCGGATGTCCGGCATGGACGTCGAACAAATCGAACGCGAGGCCAAGGCGGCCCGCCTCGCCCGCGGCGAAGTAGAGGTCGAACGCCCCGCCGGCCTGCAATGCTGAGTCCGCCTGGCGACGCGCAATATATGGCTGCGGCGCTGGCGCTTTCGGAGCGCGGGCGCGGACGCACCGGTGCCAATCCCAATGTCGGTTGCGTGATCGTCAAGAATGATATCATTCTTGGCCGGGGCTGGACCCAGCCGGGGGGACGTCCGCATGCGGAGGAAATGGCCCTGGCCCAAGCCGGCGCTTCGGCCAGGGACGCCGACATTTACGTCACGATGGAACCTTGCGCGCACGAAAGCACGCGCGGCCCGACCTGCAGCATTGCCCTGATCGCCGCGAGGCCGAAGCGGGTGATTGTCGCGACTCTCGATGCCGATGAACGCACGCGGCGCAGAGGGATCGACCGGCTGGGCGATGCCGGGATCCCGGTGTCGGTGGGTATCCGCGAGGTGGAGGCTCGCCGTGCCATGGCCGGCTTCCTGTGCCGGCTCGAGAATGGCCGTCCGTTTGTCACGCTGAAGCTGGCGATGTCGCTGGATGGCTGCATCGCCATGGCCGACGGTTCCAGCCAGTGGATCACCGGAGAAGGCGCGCGGGCCCATGCCCATCTAGAGCGGGCGCGCAGCGATGCCATATTGGTTGGTGCGGGCACGGCCAGGACCGACCGGCCCGGGCTGGACGTGCGCCTCGATGGTCTGGCCGACCGTTCGCCGCAACCGGTAGTGCTGGGCAGCGACAAGGACAGGCCGCAGCACTGGCTGCAGATTGACGAGCCGGCCGCGATCGCCGGGCTTGCCGAGATCAACTGGCTGCTGGTCGAAGGCGGCGCAAAAACCGCCGCCTCGTTCCTGCAGGCGGGGTTGGTGGACCGGCTGCTGCTCTATCGCGCGCCGATCATCATTGGCGGCGGCTTGCCGGGTATCGCCGATATCGGGCTGGAAAAGCTTGATGAAGCGCATGGCCGCTGGCGACGAATCGACCAGCGCGCGCTGGGGCAGGATATGCTTGAGATATATGACCGTGCCGCCTAGGCTTGGCACCGTTCACAGCAAATAGGACCGCCCATGTTCACAGGCATAATTTCAGATATCGGCACCATAGAATCGGTCGATCAGCGCGGCGACCTGCGCGTCAAAATAAAATGCGGCTATGATATGGACAGCGTCGACATCGGCGCGTCCATTGCCTGTTCCGGCGTCTGCCTGACCGTGGTCGACAAGGGAAGCGACTGGTTTGCGGTCGATATGTCGGGCGAGACCCTGTTGTGTACCGCCGATGGCCAGTTTTCTGCCGGCCGGCGGATCAATCTCGAGCGGGCGCTGAAGGTCGGCGACGAGTTGGGCGGGCATATTGTCACCGGCCATGTCGATGGCGTCGGGGAGGTCCTTTCCAGCACTGCTGCCGGTGATTCCCGGGAAGTGGCCATCCGAGTGTCGAGAGAATTGGCGCCCTTTATCGCAGCCAAGGGATCGATCACGGTCGACGGCGTGTCGCTGACGGTCAACGCGGTGTCAGATGAAACCACGGGGACGCAATTCACCCTGAATATCATTCCCCACACGGCGCAGGTGACCACGCTCGGGGAACTGGCAGCCGGTCGTTCGGTCAATCTCGAGATCGACATATTGGCGCGCTATCTGGCGCGGATGGAAAAGGTCCGGTCGCTGGCCTGATCTTGGAGTTGGCGAGGAATGGCCCACGGGGCCGAGGGCGTCATCGCGACCCGTTACGTTCGTCCTGAGCCTGTCGAAGGACATCTCAAGCCGCTGGATGCAGTGGAGCTTTGCTCGCCCTTCGGGTCGACACGCTTAGTGCGAACGGCAGCTTGCTAAAGCGACGCAATCCAGAGTGGCAGGCACCGACGATAGCGGCAAGACGCCCTGGATTGCTTCACTTCGTTCGCAATGACGGCACAACTTATCGCGATTGTCCCGAAAATCCTTCCCGGCACGGGGAGGGGGACCGCGCGCAGCGTGGTGGAGGGGGTGTGCGTCTGAACGCAGCGCCCGGGCCAACCTCCCCTCCGTCAGCCCTGCGGGCTGCCACCTCCCCGCAAGCGGGGAGGATCTTCTTCCTTGAGCTGCGCTTTCCGGTCCCGCAGCGTGGTTCGACAGGCTCACCTCACCACTAACGGATGAGGGAGAATATCGTCATGAGCGGCAATTCCAGCCCTTCCTCTTCAGAGGAGGGGATTCAAGGCGTGGTGGCGATGCATCAGCATCGCTCGCGTAAGCGAACAAGGATGGTGCGGCTACGGTGGTCACTCTGATAATAAAGGACAGGGCTTCGCCGAGAGAAACCACCCCAACCCCTCCTTTGAAAAGGAGGGACTATGTGAGTTGATGACGGGCAGCCATTTTATCAGCCGGTCAGAACGGCAGCCACTGCTGCTTCTTGCTGAATTTCATGTAACCGACATTGGCCCCGAGCCGCAGACCCGCTCCCAGCCGCACCGGGATCAGAACCTTGTCGCCGCTGCGCAGATAGCTGACGTGGAAGCCGCCGATGAAATAGGCAGCGCCTTCGCCGGCCGGAAAGCGCTGATACAGGTCCTCGCTGTCATAGAGATTGTACACCAGCACGAAGGTGTTGGCCGCGTTGCCGCCAATGTCGAAGCCGATCGACGGTCCGGTCCAGTAGACCGGGCGTTCGCCCTCGATCTTGTGATAGAGCTTGCCGGAACCATAGCGTAGCCCGACAATGAAGGCGCCGCTGGCCTCACGTCCGGCGATATAGGCATTGGGCCGGCCCTGCTTCTTGAGAATATCCTCGATGACTTCGGCCAGACCCTTGGCTCCCTTGCCGAACACGCCTTCCGCCGCTCCGATCAGGTCGTCGTCCTGATAGGTGGTCTCGTCAGCCGAGGGGGCAGGCGCGCCATAGCTTGTTGCTCCGCCGGTCTGGCCGGATCCGGAGGGGGGCACGATATCTTCATTCAGGTCGCTGTCGACCGCCCAATCGTCGACCGTCGCCGGGCCGGCGTTGCCGGAATCGAAATTGTCGTCATAATCGGGGGCCGCCAGATCGGCGTCGATCATGTCATTGGGATCGACATTCTGGACCTGCGACAAGGCAGGCGACAGGGCTGGCCCAGTGGCCAGGGCCAATAGCGCAAAAGTTCCCAGCAATTTCTTCATGCACAACGGTAACATGGGTCAACTCCTTCCCATTACCAGCCAGTCACGGCTGTCGGCTGTTGCACATGACCGCGCAATGAACGGACGACGAAATGAGTCGATTCTGCGGCAGTGCGAGTCCGTCGGGCGAAAAGGACCGATTCTGTGCTTTCCCGCGCGGTTTTGTAGCGGCCTGTTTTACCCGTTGCAGCATCCGCGATGGATGGTTATAGCGCCCCTCTGGCCAAGCTACGTGGACACGTGGGTGAGCGGCTGAAACCACCTCCCTGCTAAGGAGGCAAGGGCCTCACGGTCCTTCGAGGGTTCGAATCCCTCCGTGTCCGCCACTCCCCTGTTTCCTTCCATCCCGAGCTGACCCGTGAAACCTGCAGTTTACTGCGGGTTAGCGAGTGATTCGGGTCCTCATTTGTCCTCAGGTTTCCACCGGTGTGTGATTTGGAATGTGGGAACAAATGTGGGAATATCAGGGCTATGAGAAGATTATCTGCGACCGCTGTGAAGGCGGCCACCAGACCCGGACGGCTGAGTGATGGCGACGGCCTCTATTTGGTGATAAAACCCGGCGGGGCAAAAAGTTGGGTCTGCCGGGTGCAGCGGCACGGCAATCGCCGTGACTTTGGCTTGGGCAGTGCAAAGAAGGTCAGTCTGGCTGTTGCCAGAGAAAGAGCGCGCGAAGTGCGCGCCTGGATCGAGCTCGGCCTCGATCCCGTGTTCGAGAGAAGAAAGATCTTGGGCTTCCCGACCTTCAGGGAAGCTGCTGCCAAGGTTTTGGCAGCGAGCAAGAAGAGCTGGCGCAATGCCAAGCATGAAGGCCAGTGGGTAAGCACGATGGAGGCTTATGCGTTCCCGTATATCGGCGATGTAAAGGTCAATGACATTACAGGGCCGATGATTCGCGATCTGCTCGCCCCGATCTGGCTGACCAAGCCTGAAACCGCGCGGCGGGTGCGCCAGCGTGTAGGGGCGGTGCTCGACTGGGCCTATGCATCGGGCTTCCGCGAGAGCGAGGCACCCATGCGCGCTATCACCAAAGGTCTGCCGCGCCAGCCCAAGAAGGACAATCACTTTGCGGCCATGCCCTATGACAAGGTAGCGGTCTTCCTGAAGCAATTACGTAAGCGAGAATCGTTCAGCCGCCTTGCGCTTCGCTTTGCGATCCTGACCGCCGCCAGATCAGGAGAGGTACGCGGAGCCACATGGGAGGAGATTGATCTGGAATCTGGTCTGTGGACCATCGCGGCCTCGCGCATGAAGGCAAGCAGAGAACAAGTCGTGCCGCTCACCGAACCGGCGCTGCGGATCATCAAGCGCTGCGCGGAGTTGAGACTGCCAACCAGCGACCTCGTATTTCCGGGCATGAAGCGCGGAGCGCCGCTTTCTGACATGACCCTGTCCAAGCTGATGAAGGAAATGGGCGAGCCATATACTGTCCACGGGTTCCGTTCTGCGTTCCGGGACTGGGTATCAGAAGAGACCCAGCACACAGGCGACGTTGCAGAGGCAGCACTGGCCCATGCCATCGGCAACAAGACCGAAGCGGCTTACCGGCGCGGCAATCTGCTTGAGAAGCGCCGCATCATGATGGCTGACTGGGCGAACTATATCGAAGGGGGAAAGCAACCATGAACGCCCCTGCCCTAGCCGTCCCCATATGGTATAGACATGATTGGGATCGCCCTGCGGGCGAGCGCAGTGATGACGCGCTTTGCGGTGGCGCGTCATCACTGCGCGTTGCTGCTTGCCAACCCGGCCTCAAACTTTAAGAGTGAGCAGCAATATGCGCACCGACCTTGATCACCTTCCGGCAGCCAAGCAACGCGAGATCGAACGCGTGAAGGCAATCATCTTTGAAGAGTTTGAAGATGCGCTGGCGCTCGCACAGCATGAGTGGAAGAAGAAAGGAAAGATCGAGAAGATCATCCTCTATGGCAGCTATGCAAGGGGCGGCTGGGTAGACGAACCGCACACGGCCAAAGGCTACCGCTCCGACTTCGACATCCTGATCATTGTCAATGACAAGCGCCTGACCGACAAGGTCGACTACTGGCTCAAGCTCGACAACCGATTGATGCGCGAACTCGCCATCGACAAGACACTGCGTACGCCAGTCAACTTCATCGTTCACACGCTTGGCGAAGTGAATGACGGTCTGGCGCACGGTCGCTACTTCTTCATGGACGTCGCAAAGGAAGGCATCGCGCTTTATGAGGCTGATGACCGGCAGCTCCATGTTCCCAAGCCGAAGACGCCCGAGCAAGCGCTCGCCATGGCGAAAGAGTATTTTGAGGAGTGGATGCCAACCGCAATGGGCTTCCAACGCAACGCCGGTTACGCGATCAACGACAAAGATAGCAAGCTAGCTGTATTTCTTCTGCATCAAACCACCGAACGCCTTTACCACTGCGTGCTGCTCGTCTGCACTTTCTACACCCCGCATGTTCACAATCTCGGTTTCCTGCGCACTCAGGCCGAGCGCATCGACATGCGGCTGGTCGACGCTTGGCCGCGCGACAGCCGCCGTGATCGCGCGATGTTTGAGAAGCTCAAGGAAGCCTATGTGAAGGCGCGTTACTCGAAGCATTACCGCATCAGCGAGGAAGAGCTGGCTTGGCTTGGAGCATGCATTGAGGATCTTGGCCGCGTCGTTCACACAATTTGCGCGGAGCGCATCACCAAGCTCGAAGCTAGTGTTTAGCGTTGCGACAAGCGCCGATTGATCCGCAAAACTAAGCAAAAGAATTTCACACAATGTATGTCGCTATCGGACCGTTCGACGTCGTGAAGATGGACAACGGACAGAGTTATGTTGCGGACAAGCGCATTCCGAACAAGGCTTCCTCGCCGTCCCGATACCACGGATTGGCAATTTATTATCCAAACGCGCCGCTTGTGACTTGCAGATCAGCTGCGTCGGATTTGCATTCCGTCAGCCTAACGTTTGCAATGCGATAACTGCTGAGCACCAGATCCAAACACGTTCGCTTCAACAATCGCGATGTTTATTTTCCGTAATCTTTCTGCATCTGCATGGATTTGCAGTCAGCGCACCGTTTCGGGCGTGGGCGTAGGATGGAGTGTTGACGAGTAAGTTTGATGATTTCGGACGTTGGAGGGACTTGGCTGGCAAGATAAAAGCAGCGCCGTCGGTTAGGGTGCAGGTCATTGCTTTTAATTGTTTATAACGTCTGGCCGCTGCAACCTCTTGCCATACAGCCAACCTTATTTTTCTTTGTTTTCAATACTAGTCCGTATGGCAGCAGAAGCAGCTATTAAGATTGACCGAAATCTGTAAGTTTCAGATGCGCCGAAACATCCGTTTTGACTGTAACATCGGTTGACGTGCCGTCCTTGACCACAGCCTTTTCATCTTCGGTGTTACGCTGCTTGGGAACAGGAACCAATGTCGCGTCTAAGTTGCTATGCCCGGGGCGCTGTTTGCGCATACACATCGCGATAAAGTGATAGGTCAACAGCTAAGCGGACAAACATCTCGATGAGGGGGATCAACCACAACAACAAACGGCCAAAGACATAACCGCTCCCCAAAACTTTACATCAATATCAAATATCTCCTTGATCGCAGAGCGCCATCCGGAATTGACAATGCCATTGCAGGCGATGTCTCCGTATCGGAGACTGTCGAGACGCCTTTCGTAGGCAAATTCACCGGTTGATACATGACGCCGGTATTGCCTACCGGTCTGGATAATCCCTCGCCGTCCCGAGTGCGACAAGATCACCTGGGCCCTGAACGCAGCCGGGATGATCCAGACCGGACGATTGTTCCTGTCCGAGCGCGCGCACCGGCTCGGTGACTTTACCGGAGAACTCCTCTGGTTCGGACCTACCGCGCATCACAGGGTGGAACCTCCGTCGATCACAAGTTCAAGACCGGTCACCCAGACAGACAGGTCAGATGCAAGGTATAGAACCCCGTTCGCGATATCGAGCGGCTGGCCCACCCGGCCAAGT
>Ga0209346_1001616_pt1 | contig 11644 bp, 10 predicted proteins | sample AutmiccommunBRH9_FD_187381 | JGI IMG/M metagenome (GOLD analysis project Ga0209346, IMG submission 187381) | Deep subsurface microbial communities from Mt. Terri, Switzerland - Autotrophic microbial communities BRH/9 (SPAdes) (version 2) | ecosystem: Environmental > Aquatic > Deep subsurface >...
ACATGATCCGCAAAGGGCAGATCACCGCCGACGGGGCCACCGGCTTTCAGCAATTTGCGGCGCTTGCAGCATAATTGCGTCCAGCAATCGCCCGTTCTCGGGTCAATAGATTTCTTGCGACAGAACCGTCTGTCGTGGTCGATCATGAGCAGTCGCTCCGGAAGGCCCATTCGGGCGGCGCCTGACCGTGGTACCATACGGTGATCTTGACCATAGATCGGCCGCAACATGGGCATGGCCGCGCGGCAGGGGCCGCCTTCATTGCGGGTTTGGCGGGGCTCTTGATCGTCTGCATCTGGTCGGCCAGCAGCGCTCTGCACGCCATGAGGCGGGCAGCACGCTGCCCGTTGGCGAGGAAGCCGAAATGGCGGATGCGGTGAAAGCCATCAGGCACGGTGTGAAGAAGAAAGCGGCGGATGAACTCTCCGGCATCAAGGGTCATCACCCTTGGCCGGCGGCCATGGCGATAGTCACGCCAGCGGAACGTCACCTTGCCATCTGCCATGCTGACCAGACGTGAGTTGGCGACGGCGACACGATGGGTATACCGGCTCAGATAGGCCAGCACCTGTTCCGGCCCGCCAAAGGGCGGTTTGGCATAGACCACCCAGTCTTCGCGACCGGTTGATGTCATCAGCCGGTCGAAGGCCTGCGGGTCGGCGATATCGCCGAAGAACTGTAGCTGCCCGGCGTCAAAGGCGACGCGCAGCGACTGCAGAAACAGCCGACGGAACAGGCGTGATAGCACCCTGACTGGCAGAAAGAAGTTGGGGCGGCAGGCGATCCAGCGCGTGCCATCGGGTGACGGGCCACCGCCCGGAACGATGCAATGGAGATGGGGATGATAACTCAGGGTCTGCCCCCAGCTGTGTAGCACTGCAATGAGACCAATCCCGGCACCGAGATGTTTGGGGTCGGCGGCAATGATGCGCAGGGTCTCGGCGGCTGCCCGGAACAGGATTGTGTAGACGACTTTCTTGTTCTGGAAGGCTATCGATGCGATCTCGGCCGGCAGCGTGAAGACCACGTGGAAATAAGGCGCCGGCAGAAGGTCGTCTGCCCGAGCCTCCAGCCAGTCGCGCGCGACCGCGCCCTGACACTTCGGGCAATGCCGGTTGCGGCAGGAATTATAGGCGACGCGCACTGCGCCGCAGGCCCGGCAGCCCTCAACATGGCCACCAAGCGCGGCCGTGCGGCACAGTTCGATCGCCGACATGACGCGTCGTTCCACACGTCCAAGGTGACCCTCGTGAGCTTGCGTGTAGGCAGGACCATAGTGGCGAAAAATATCCGCCACCTCCAAGCCAGCAGGCATGGGATAGCCCTCAGCCGGGTGGCACCACCTCAAGGCTCAGGCGATCAAACGGGCTCTGCGTCTTCGCGATCGTTGTCGTGGCAACTTGCGTGTAGCGCGCAGTCGTCGACAGGTTGCTGTGCCCGAGCAAAACCTGAATGACGCGGATATCGACGCCGCTTTCAAGTAGATGCGTCGCAAAACTATGCCGCAAAGTGTGGACGCTGACCTTTTTGGTCAATCCCGCTGCCTTGGTCGCGGACCGACAGGTGGAATGCAGCACCTGCACATCGATGGGCTTGTCACCACGCCCAGGAAACAGCCAGTCTTTTGGTCGTGCCAAGCGCCAGTAGGTTCGCAAGATGCCGAGAAGCTGTGGCGACAACATGACTGTGCGGTCCTTGGCACCTTTGCCATGGCGGACCTGAAGCACCATCCGATCACTGTCGATATCCGCGACCTTCAAGCTGACCGCTTCCGAAGCGCGCAACCCAGCAGCGTAGGCCGTGGTTAGTGCTGCACGCGCCTTCAGAGACGGCACCGCCTCGAGGAACCGCACAACCTCATCAGCACTAAGAATGGTCGGCAGCTTGCGCGGTGTTCGCGCATAGGCGATCCGCTCGGGGATCTCCGCACGGTTCAGGGTGACACCGTAGAAAAACCGCAAGGCGCAGACCGTCTGATTGAGCGCTGGCCAGGAAATGCCCTGTGATACCAGATAGACCTGAAAGGCCCGGACATCCTCCAGACCCAGTTGATCCGGTGATCGGTTGAAGTGCCGGGCAAATTTGATCATAGCATTGAGATATGATCGCTGTGTAGCCGGCGACAGGTTGCGGAGCGTCATGTCGTCAATCATACGGCGGCGCAGCGGGCTTACCGCTGATGTGGCATTGGCCATGGGATGGTCTCCTGTTCAAAGGTTGGTCTCAGCAACCAAACCTTCTCATCAGGAGGCCATTCCCGCCAATAGTGACGCCCATCCCGCGTTAGCGGGTTCGTTCAATCCCGAATCCGATCAAGACCGACATGCTCTAGCCGCTATCCGCGCAGCGCCGCAACCTGTTCCTTGTAGACACTGGCGTCGATGGTCACGTCGATCAGCGCAGGGCCACCATGGGCATATGCCGCGCACATTGCCTCTGTCATGTCGTCGTCTGGCCCGACCTTCCAAGCCTGAATGCCCATTGCGCTGGCGATGGCGGCGTAATCGACGGGTGCGTAACTGACGCCAGCGCGATCGAGTTTTTGGACCTGCTGCTTAACGTCGATCAGCGACAGGGCAGAATCGTTCAACACCACGGTGATCACGCCGCAGCCATGCTCGGCAGCGGTGGTCAGTTCGGCCAAACACATCAGCAGCCCGCCATCTCCGGTGATTGCCACCGCCGGCGTTTCGGGGTCGTGCAGCGCCGAGGCGATGGCCGCCGGCAGCGCGTAGCCCATGGTCGACAGACCGTTAGATTTCAGCGCCCCAAAGGGAAGATCGGCGTCGATCAGCGACATGGCCGAAATCATATGCGCCCCGGCATCGACGCTGGCGCGGATCCGACCCGGCGCAGCCTCGACAATAGCGCGCGTCACCGAATGTGCAGTATGCGCGTTGCTGTTGATGGCGACGCGCTCTGTGATCGTTCTGGTCAGATCGTCGATCACATCCCCGGTCCAGTCCGAATTGCCAGTGTCTTCAGCCAACAGCGCCTCGGCCGTTGCACAAATGGGGCCAATCAGGCGCAGCGCGGGCTGGTGTAACATTCGCGGCAGGTCTGCGGTGCGGATTTCCACCACCGGCGCATCATGCGACCAGGGGCCGGCGATGAACTCCACAGGGTCCACACCGAACGTCAGGATCAGATCGGCGGCCTCGATAGCCTGAAACTCGCTGGCCGCACCGGTGAACATGCCCGCCATCCGGGGGTGGCGGTCCGGGACGACGCCCTTTGCCTTGTAGGTTGACAGAACTGGGCAATTCAGCGCCTCGGCCAACCGCAGCGCCCAGTCCGGTGCCGCGCCATAACGCGCCTCCAGCCCGACCAGCAGCAGCGGCTTGCGGCTGCGTTCGATCAGCGCGGCGGCTGCAGCCACCGTTTCGGCGGGCGGCGGGGGGTCGTCGCTCCGCCGTGCGCCGACGCTACCGGTCGCGGGGGTCACTGCCCCGGTAGCGTTGATGTTCATTTGTACCGGCCCCATCGGTGCTTGGCAGGCCAACGTCAGCGCCTCCTCCACATCGGTGATCCCGTATTCCGGGGTCAGCCGACCTTGGTGCTTGGTGATCGGCGCGAACAGCGCGTTCTGGTCATAACGCTGATGCAGCGACGACGCCGGCCCATCGGTCAGCAGCAGAAGCGGGGCCTGTTCCAGCTTCGCATAAGCGGCCCCGTTGGTCAGGCTTGCGGCCCCTGGCCCGGCACAGGCCAGCACCACGCCGGGCGTGCCCGACAGCTCGCCCGTGACGGCGGCCATGATCGACGCGGCGCTTTCACTGCGGGCCAGGATGAACTCGATACCCAGCGCCTTCGACGCGCCGATGATCGGCAGGGCCGAACCGCCGCCGGGAACGCCGAATATGCGTCGGACGCCGTGGCGTTGGAACCCCTCGGCGAGGGCTTGCGCGAGTGTTGAACGGGTCATCTTAGATGTTCCTGTATTTTTTCATGGCTTCGCTGAACGACATGCCGTTCTTCAGGTCTGTCATGGCCGCGTCGTCGTCGCGCTGGCATTTCTCGGCATGTTCAAGAATCGCGCCAACCTTTCCCGCAGGGATTGATAGCGCGCCAGAGCCGTCCGCAACGATGATGTCGCCGGGATCGACCCGGACGCCTCCAGCGGTCACCGGCACGTTTATTGCCTCGACCCGCAGTCGCGTGCGCCCGGTTGTGGGCACGATATGGCGGGAGAAGACGGGAAACTCGAACGCGATCATCTCTTCCAGATCGCGCGCGGCACCATCCACCAGCAGGCCGGCAATGCCTTTCAGTTTGGCCGCATAACTGGCCATGCCGCCCCAGGTGGAGTACCGGCAGCCACTGCCGTCGACGACAACCACATCGCCAGCTGCGGCTGCATCTATCATCGCACCGACGGCGAAATCCACCGAACTGTAGGTGCCGGGTGGGCCGACGGACAGTTGCACAGTTACCGCCGGCCCGGCGAACCGGAACCCGGGCGCTGCGGCACCGATACCGGACATGATATTGTCGAACAGGCCGAATGCGTCGAATGCATTGGCGAACGTGCTGGTTCCGATGGAGGCCAAACGCTTCATGATCTCTCCCGAAGGGCGTTCGATCTTGGTATGGTCCATGGTCCCGCCTCCCGATCGGTAAACGGGATTTTGGCAGGTTTTCCCATCAAGTCAATAAATGATACGCGTTTCACCTTGTGGAATAGATGTGCTTCTGGTAACGTTCCCGCCGTACGTTTCAACATCCGACAACCGACAGGACACCAAACATGACCGAGACCAGCTACGAAGATCTGATTTACGGTGTGAAAGACAACGTGGCGACGATCACGGTTAACCGACCGGAGCGGATGAACGCCTTTCGCGTGAATACCTACTTCGAAATGATCGACGCGTTGACCAAGGCAAGCTGGGACGACGATGTTGCGGCAATCGTGATCACCGGCGCGGGCGGGCGCGCGTTCGGGGTTGGCGGCGACAGTGGTGACAAGAAATCGGGCCGGGCCGTGCGGGGCACGCTGGGTGTGCCGGTGGAAGAGATCCATTCACTGATCCGCGACGCGCCGAAACCGATCATCGCCAAGGTGAACGGTTATGCCATCGGCGGTGGAAATGTGATTGCCACAATTTGCGATATGACCATCGCATCGGACAAATCGGTGTTTGGCCAGGTCGGGCCAAAGGTCGGCTCGGTCGATCCGGGCTTTGGCACCGCCTATCTGGCGCGTATTGTCGGCGAGAAGAAGGCGCGAGAAATGTGGTATCTCTGCCGCCGCTATTCCGCACAAGAGGCTCTGGAAATGGGTCTTGTCAACAAAGTCGTACCAGAGGAAGATCTGGACAGCGAGGTCGATGCATGGTGCGCCGAAATCGTCGAGCGAAGCCCGACCGCCATCGCCATTGCCAAACGCGCATTCAACGCCGACAGTGAGAACATCCGCGGCATCGCCAATTTGGGCTTCCAGACGGTTGCACACTACTATGCCACCGACGAAGCCAAGGAAGGCGGCAACGCGATGCGCGAGAAGCGCAAACCAGAGTTCCGCAAGGTGTTGAAACAAAGCAAATCGCAGGGATGATTCCGGCCCGCTGCCATGTCCGTAGTGAAGGATTTTGAGCCTGAGAGTGTCTCTGATCTAAGAGAGCGTCTGGATCATCTAGGGCCTTCTGTGGTGTGGATACGCCCTCCCGTCGCAAATTGGTATCATCCTCAGACACCAAGCATGAAGGAGTACAAAGGTGGCACATCTCATAGCGATAGGCCTCGCCAAGAATGTTTTTCAGCTGCATGGCGTTGATGATCGAGGGACAGCGCTCTTCCGGAAAAAACTACGCAGAGAGCAGGTGGTGAATTTTTTCAGCACGATGGAGCCGACGCAGATTGCGATGGAGGCTTGTGCGACCGCGCATTTTTGGGCGCGGGAGCTCTCGGGCTTAGGGCACACGGTGAAACTGATCGCACCACAATACGTAAAACCCTTTGTAAAAAGGCAAAAAAACGACATGGCTGATGCGGAAGCCATCGCCGAAGCTGCGCAGCGCCCGTCGATGAGATTTGTTGAACCCAAGTCCACTGAAAAACAAAGTCGTGCGACGCTATTTCGGGTACTGTCGCAAACTTTCGACTTTCTGAGTGCGCATGATATGTTAGCGTTGTCAGGGAGTTGGCAAGAGGCGGTTGGCGTGATCGAGTTTAAGGGCGTGTATTATCCGAAGTCCGTGATTCTGCACGCGGTTTTCTTCTACCTCCGCTACGCCGTCTCCTACCGTGACTTGGAGGAGATCATGGCAGAGCGCGGGGTGAAGGTCGACCATGCCACGCTGAACCGTTGGGTGGTAAAGTTCGCGCCGCTGATCGCGGCCCGGGCGCAAGCGAGGAAGCGGCCGACCGCCACATCCTGGCGGATGGACGAGACCTACATCAAGGTGAAGGGCAAATGGACCTATCTTTACCGGGCCGTGGATCGCGACGGCCAAACCCTTGATTTCCTGCTTTCCGAACGCCGAGATCTGTCCGCTGCCCGGCGCTTCTTCAAGCGAGCGATCGGTACCAACGGCGTGCCGGACCGGATCGTGATCGACATGAGCGGTGCCAACCTGGCCGGCCTGCAGGCGGTGAACGTGATCCTGAAGTTCACCGGCAACGGGAGCACCATCGAGGTGCGGCAGGTCAAATATCTCAACAACATACTGGAGCAGGACCACCGCTTCATCAAGCGGATCACCGACCCGATGATGGGCTTCAAGGCTTTCCACTCGGCGGCCGCCACCATCGCAGGCATCGAGACCGCCCACATGATCCGCAAAGGTCAAATCGCGGCCAACGGCGCAACCGCATTCCAGACCTTTGCGGAGCTTGCAGCATAATTCTGTCCGCAGATCAGGCTATGCCGACATTGGGCAAAGTTTGCGACGGAACCTCATGCGACGCTGTAGAACGATAATATAAATGAAATCTTGCCAGTCCCTTGCCCGTCTTGTTCTTATCTATTCCGGAGCGGTTGCTTTTGGGCTAGTCGCCTATTGGATGCAGTTTCCACTCCCGTGGATGATCGGGGCCATGGTGTTCGCGTCTACCGTTCGCATGGCGGAACGGCCTCTGCACGTGCCTGGGGAAACAAGACAGATCGGCCAAGTCCTTGTCGCCACATCTGTTGGGCTTTCCTTCACTCCAGAGGCGGTTGGTGCCATGGTCTCGTTGTTGATCCCAATGGTGGGTGCCGCGATTCTGACGATTGGTCTCGGTTTCGTGGTAGCCGCGTTTCTCATGCGCGCCACCCGGGTTGATGTCATCACGGCAGTCCTGGCTTCCATCCCGATGGGACCAGTCGAAAGCGCAAACCTTGCGGTCAAGCACAACGTGCTTCCCGGTCCGGTCGTCTTCGCACAAACGCTCAGAATCATGTTGCTCGTCATCCTGATTCCCCCCGCGATCGTCGCGTTCGACGGGACCGTGAAAGACCCGGTCGCGGCCCTCAGCCGCATGGACTGGACTGTGTCGGGCGCCATCCTTCTGGCTGTGACTGGCTGCGTTGGTGCCTTGATTGCACGATCTGTGAGTTTGGCCAATCCATTTTTTGTCGGATCACTGGGTGGGGCTGCGGTAGCCGCCGCGTTAAGCCTGCCGATCACTGCTTATCCCTATCCTTTGCTGGTCGTGGCTCAGGTGTTTCTGGGCGTTTGGCTTGGCGCAGTTTTCGATCGCGATCTTTTGCGCCGCGCACGCGGCTTTATACCGGGCGCTATTGCCGCATCCCTGCTGCTCATCGCACTCTGCATTGGGATGGGCGTAGTCCTGACATGGGTCACGGATCAAACATGGCAGGTGATGCTGTTGGCCACTGCTCCTGGGAGCGTGACCGAAATGGCCCTGACCGCGAAGATCCTTGAGGATGGGCTGGCGGTTGTGACGGCTTTCCACGTTGTTCGCATATTCATCATTCTGCCATTTGCCAGCTCTATCATCAGTGTTACGGTTCGTTTGGCTGACTATTGGGAGTTGCGATGAGAGCGAATGTCAGCTCAAGTTAGGGCCTCTGGAAAATCAGGATTGAACGAACCAGCTAATGCGAGAATTTGGCATGCCTGTTTACATGGAGACATCTAACAGGCTGCTGAAAAACACCGGGCTCGACGCGGTTTCGAGAACATGATTCACTTCCGGCACGGCAGCGGCGGCGGAGTTGATGATGCGCGGGACGGACGAGGCGAGCGGATCGCTGTTCAGCTATGTGGACCTGGAGGAGCGGGTCCCAGCTGGTCATCCACTTCGCAAGATCCGGCAGATCGTGAACGACTCGCTGGCGAGCCTCGATGCCGAGTTCGGTGCGCTCTACACCGACTTCGGTCGCCCCTCCATCGCGCCGGAGCGCCTGATCCGGGCGAGCCTTCTCCAGATCCTGTTCTCGATCCGCTCGGAGCGGCAGCTGATGGAGCAGATGGACTACAACCTGCTGTTCCGGTGGTTCGTAGGGCTCGGCATCGACGATCCCGTTTGGGTCCCGACCGTGTTCAGCAAGAACCGCGACCGGCTGTTGACCTCCGACATGTCGCGTAAGGTGATGGCCGCGATCTTGGCGCACCCTTCGGTCAAGCCGTTGCTGTCGGACGAGCACTTCTCGGTGGATGGCACACTGATCAAGGCTTGGGCCTCGATGAAGAGATTTCAGCCGAAGGATGGCACAGCGCCGCCGCAGAATGATGATCCCGGCGGGCCGCCATCACCACCAGCCGATGAGACCTCCGCGGACACCGACCAGCCCCAGCAGACCGAGACCCAGCCGATGACGGATACGCCCCGCCAGCCCCGCAACGCCGAGGTGAACTTCCGGGGAGAGAAGCGCTCGAACGCCACCCATGCTTCAGTCACAGACCCGGATGCGCGCCTTTACAAGAAGGCGCCGGGCGCCGCGGCGATGCTCTGTTTCATGGGGCATACGCTGATGGAGAACCGCAACGGCCTCGTGGTGCAGGCCGACCTGACCTACGCCGATGGCCGTGGCGAGCGGAAGGCGGCGCTAGAGATGATCAATCGCCACTCTCCGGGTTCGACCCGGCGCCTGACGCTCGGGGCGGACAAGGGTTACGACGGAACCCTTGTCGGTTGACACAGACAATGATACCTAACGGTTGTTAGTTATGGAGGAAGCAGTTAATCGTTTATGCCCGAAGCCGCAGTGAAGCAACCGCCCCAAAGCACCCGCAACCCGGTTGGGCGAGAAGGTGTCCTGGACGTCGCGGCGCGGCTTTTCCGCGAACAGGGCTATGGGGCCGTGTCGCTGAGAACGATCGCCGCGACCGCAGGGATCAAGGCGGGCAGCATATACTATCATTTCGGCTCCAAGGACGAGATCGTCCTGGCGGTTCTGGATGTCGGGGTTCAGGTCGTTCATGAAAGCATGCGCCAAGCCGTGTCCGCCTTGCCCGCGGGCACCGGTGCCGAAGCGACGCTGCGGTCCGCGATAGGGGCGCATCTGCGCGCACTTATCGACCTCAGCGATTATACCTCAGCCAATGTTCGCATTTTCGGCCAGGTGCCGCAGTCCGTCAAAGATGCCAACCTGCCCACGCGCCGCGCCTATGAGGCCGAATGGGACGCCCTGCTGTCCCGGCTTCAGGACAACGGCGCATTGAGGGGCGATGTGAACATCCGCCGCCTGCGCCTGATGTTGATCGGCGCACTGAACGCCACGCTTGATTGGTTCGACCCGGAACGAGGTAGCGCCGAGGCGCTGTCGCGCACCTATGCCGATGTGTTTCTCAACGGAATACTTGAAAGACAGGATACCTGATACGTGGCTCGTCTTGAATCTGCGGTGATGACCGCCTCCAAAACCTACGCACGCAACCACGCGGCGCAAAGCGAACGTGTCGAGACATTGCGCGCGCGGATCGCCGGGGCCACTTCGGGCGGACGACCCGACATGGTCGACCGTCACCGCAAGCGTGGCAAGCTTATGGTCCGCGACCGGATCGACCTGCTGGTGGACCCGGGCACCGCGTTTCTGGAACTGTCCTCGCTGGCCGCCTATGGCCAATACGGCGGCGAGGTTCCCGGATCGGGGATCGTGACCGGCATCGGTGTGGTCCATCGGCTGCCCTGTATGGTAATTGCCAACGACGCCACCGTAAAGGGCGGCTCCTTCTATCACGAGACGGTGCAGAAACACATCCGCGCCCAGGAAATCGCGGCGGAAAGCCGTCTGCCATGCCTCTATCTGGTGGATTGCGGCGGGGCCTACTTGCCGGAACAGGACCGGGTCTTTCCCGACGCCCGCCATTTCGGAAATTCTTTCTATCGTCAAACCAACATGTCGGCCAGCGGCTTGCCGCAGATCTCTGCCGTGTTTGGCGGCTGCACGGCGGGCGGGGCTTATATTCCCGCGCTGTCGGACGAGGTCATAATGGTGCGCGGTAACGCGCGCATCCATCTGGGCGGGCCATCGATCGTCAAGGTGGCGATCAACGAAGAGGTCGATGGCGAAACGCTGGGCGGCGCCGAAATGCACGCGCGCGTCTCCGGTGTATGCGACCACTTGGCCGAGGACGAATACCATGCCCTCGCGCTGATGCGCGACATCGTGGCCGAGCTTGGTCAATCGCGCCCGATGCGGCCCGAGGCGCCCCCCGAAGCGCCCGCCCATGACTCGTCCGAATTGCTCGGTGTCATCAGCGCCGACCGCAAGGAACCCTATGATATGCGCGAGGTTCTGCTGCGCATGATCGATGCGGGCGAATTCCGCGAATTCAAGCCCGGCTGGGGCGAAACGCTGGTCTGCGGCACGGCACGCATCCATGGCTATCGCGTGGGTGTCCTGGCCAACAACGGCGCGCTTCTTTCCGACAGCTCGTTGAAGGGAGCGCAGTTCGTCTCGATGTGCGATCAGAGGAACATCCCGCTTTTGTTCCTGCATAATATTTCGGGCTTCATGGTCGGAACAGAGGCCGAACGGGGCGGCATCGCCAAGGACAGCGCCAAGCTGGTCTATGCGATGTCCGTAGCCAAGGTGCCGCGCCTGTCGGTCCTTCTGGGCGGCTCTTACGGTGCGGGCAATTACGGCATGTGCGGGCGCGGGTTCGCGCCAAATTTTCTGTTTGCATGGCCGACAGCGGAACTGGCCACCATGTCCGCCGACATCGCCAGTAACGTGATGCTCGAACTGCGCCGCCAAAAGGGCGGCGAGCCTGAAAAGATGCAAGCCGACATGGCGCAGATCGAGGCGCAGGTGCGCGCCCAATATGGCGAACAGTCCGATCCCTATTACGCCACCTCGCGGCTCTGGGATGACGGGTTGATCGAGCCGGGACAAACCCGCGATATCCTTGGGCTGTGTCTGGCCATAGTCTGTTCGGTGCCCGAAACAGGGCGCCACACGCCCATATTCAGAATGTGAGGCCAATACCATGACGACGACCTACGAAACCATCCTGCTTGAGACCGATGCCCGCGGTGTCGCCACCGTTATCCTGAACCGGCCGGACAAACACAATGCCTTGAACGGCCGTTTGATCGCCGAGTTGACGGACGCCGCCGAAAAACTGGCCGACGACGACAAGGTGCGCATCGTGGTTCTGACCGGCACCGGAAAGAGCTTCTGCGCCGGGGGGGATTTCAACTGGTTCTCGTCGAACATCGACAAATCCCGCGCCGAACGGGTCAACCAAAG
>Ga0209346_1001620_pt1 | contig 11635 bp, 5 predicted proteins | sample AutmiccommunBRH9_FD_187381 | JGI IMG/M metagenome (GOLD analysis project Ga0209346, IMG submission 187381) | Deep subsurface microbial communities from Mt. Terri, Switzerland - Autotrophic microbial communities BRH/9 (SPAdes) (version 2) | ecosystem: Environmental > Aquatic > Deep subsurface >...
TGTTGTTTTTTTTGTAAAAGGGCTTCTTCTGCCTTTCTTTATTGCCTTAATAATCTCCTACCTTCTGCATCCGATTGTTTCGATGCTGCATAATAGAGGGGTGCCGAGGTCATTAGCGGTGCTATTAATCTATATCCTTTTCTTTGGGTCTCTGGCGATAATTGTGGTCAATGCCTTTCCTGTTTTAATGTCACAGATTAAGGATTTGGCAGAACAGCTCCCCGAGATGGTTAAGAAGTTTGAAGGATGGCTGGAAGGATTTCGAGCAGACCATGTTAATCCTTTTCCGAAATCTTTGCAAGATGGTATCGATAATGCTTTAAATAATATTGAGAAGAAAATTACAGACAGCTTCGGAAACGTTCTTGAATGGATAAATAACACGATTGAAGTGCTTTTTACGATTGTTTTAGTCCCATTTGTAGCCTTTTACATCCTTAAGGACTATAAAATATTAGAGAAAACGATTATCACCTTTGTGCCGCGAAAAAACCGTCGGGAAATCATTCGCTTAGCTCGGGATATTGATGAGGCACTAGGAAATTATATCCGCGGGCAATTAATTGTTTGCGCGATAATCGGTGTTTTGGCTTATATTGGCTATTTAATTATTGGGCTGCCGTATTCCCTAGTCCTAGCTTCAATAGTGGCGATTACCAATATAATTCCTTATATCGGTCCGTTTATTGGAGCAGCACCGGCGCTGCTTGTGGCAATAAGCATCTCGTGGAAGCTGGCGCTAACTACAATCGTAGTTAATTTAATTATCCAAATGATTGAAGGAAATGTTGTCTCACCGCAGATAGTTGGTAGGAGATTGCATATTCATCCGTTATTCATAATTTTTTCGTTATTGGTTGGCGGTGAAGTGGCGGGAATTGTCGGTTTAATCTTGGCAGTACCGATCTTTGCCATCTTCAAAGTAATAATTCAACATATCACTTTATATTATGCCAATCGCTAGTTGACATTCAAAAATATTACTACAAACCTTGCATAAAATGTCTACCAATGAAAAACAATAACCCCGAACATACAAACTAACTTACACCATGAAAGGGGTTTCTAACCACCATGATTAAATATTTGCGTACCGCCCTTATCTTCCTACTAACACTTGCCTTAATATTCAGCGGGATTACCCTGCCGTTTAGCCCAGTTTCAGCCCAACCAACCCCGGAACCGGCTACTAAACATCGGGAGTTCCCTATTAAACCAGCTAAAAACGCCAGAGTGGAAATCCCGGAATGGCGGACAGCTAATTCTAAGCACTTCCTGAAAGACGATGGAACTTTTACAGCTGAAATAGCTAATGAGAATATCTTCTACCAAGACCCTGTAACTAGAAGATGGAAGGATATCGACAATACCTTAGTACCCTCTAACAAAGCCGGTTTTGCTTGGAAAAACAAAGCAAACCGCTTCGAAGCCGATTTCTCTAGTCAACTAGGTTCTGGTTCAATTAATAAGTTTACCATCGACAAATCTAGCTTAGAATTTATCCCGCTAGATGTCTTATCTTCTACCGTAGCCACAAACGCGAACAAACTAACATATAATACTGCTTACCCAAATACTGACCTCAGTTATACGGTAAATTCAGACGGTGTAAAGGAAAGCATCATCCTGAACACCAACCAAGCACCAACCACTTTTACCTTTGAGCTTAAACTGACCAATCTAAAATATCAAACTGCAGAGGACGGCTCAATTGTTTTCACTCACGCCGATACCAAGGATTTCGCCTTCCAAATGCCCAAGCCCTTTATGTATGAAAGCGGCGAAATTCCGGCGATCTCTGATCAAGTTACCCAAACAATCCGTCAAAAAGACGGTAAAGCCTACTTAGATATCCGTCTTGATGCCAACTGGTTAAACCAACCAAATCGTAATTTCCCGGTTACTGTCGATCCATCAGTTTGTACCGAACAGATTGTTATGCACGATGCCTTTGTCAGCCAGCTTAATCCAACCGGCAATTATTTTGGAGCTTCCTCCCTTTATGCCGGAAACACCACTACCTATGGAAAAACAGAGAGCTATTTACGCTTTCCTATAGATGCCCTTCCGGATGGGGCAGTAATATTATACGCCAACGCCTTTCTCTACAGTTCTTTAGCAAAAAGCACGACTACCAATCTGAATATTTATCCTGTGAACAGCTGGTGGGCACAAGGAACTCTCAATTGGAACAATAAACCGGCAAAAGGCAGTTTAATTACTACTCTTCCAGTTTCACAAATAGGCTGGCAGTCTTTTAATATTAAAGATCTTGTTAATTACTGGTACACAGGAAAGACCCCGAATAACGGCATTGCCTTGGTCGCCACCCCGGATACTGCTGAGCCAGCAGGCTTTAGCTCTAGTGATCATGCGACTACTACCCTACGTCCGTATCTTGTCGTCGATTATCTATATGACCCACAAGGAATCAACACCTTTTGGACCTATACCAGTGATGGAGTCATGCCCTTTAAAGGAAACCTCTTCTTAAATGCTACCGATCTGGCGACCCCTGGTTTAGGAATTGATGCTGTCGTTACCCGTTCGTACAACAGCAGACAATCCACCAAGATTGGGGTCTTTGGAGCAGGCTGGTTATCCAATCTGGATATGCAGGTCTGGGACTTAACCGGTTCAGTTGCCTTCCTAGATGCCACAGGTACTCGTCATATATTTGATCGGGACAGCAGCAGCGGGCAATATAGCCCGCCCAAAGGGATCACCCTGTCCTTAACCAGAGACGATGTCAACCTGATCTTTACTATTAAAACAACAGATAATACCCTTCTCTTCTTTGACATGCTTACTGGCAAGCTGACAAAAATAGTTGACAGCAATAACAATACAACAACCTACACCACCGAAGCAGCGACAGGAGACTTAATAATCACTGACCCTTCTGGTCGGATTACCAGAATTCATTTTTTGGCTGACGGTAAAGTAGATTATGCCCTTGATCCCAAAGGTCGAAAGGTTACTTATACCTATAATGCTGCGGGATTATTAAAGGACGCTACCCTTTCCTTTGCAGGAGAATCCGTCGGCTATTCTTATACCTACGTCCCGAACAAAACATTGCTAGCGACCATAACCGATCCCAAGGGCAATACTGTCACCTATACCTACAATAACTATGATCAGGTGAGCACAGTTAGCCGTTTAATTAATGGACAGACCAGCACCAATACCTATGTTATTGATTCCGCTGCAGTTCCTTATCGAACAGTTACAGTCACTGGCATGAACGGTGAACAGATTATTTACTATGCCAACGAACAAGCCAATATTGTGCAAACCGATGTAAAATTAAATGCCTCCGAGACAGCAACAACTGTCTATCACTGGAGCGAATATAATTTCCTTACCCAAATTGACCGACCAGGCAATCAAATAACCAAAATAGAATATGCTGGTAGCGGCAATCCAATAAAAATAACAACTCCTGATAACAACAACGAAAATACTAACTATGATCTGAGAAACAATATGATCTCAGATAAAGACAGCTTAAGCAATGTCGAAGGAACAACCTATAATAGCACTGACAACCCAACAGATATTACCGACCCGGTTGGCAGTACAATAATGTTAGATTATGCCAGTAACGGCAACCTGACAAGCCTAAGTGAAGCAATGAGCTTAGCGGAGAACTATGTCTATAACAGCGGTTTTGAAATGAGCGGAACAATTCCTACCGGCTGGAGCGCTTCCCGATCCTTAGGCGCTGGTGACATCTATGAAGTTAGCACTACCGTTCAAGCAAAAGGTTATAAATCCTTTCATGCCAAATCAGGTAATGTTAATGGTTTATATGGGGTTATGAGCTACGAAATACCGGTAGCTTCCCAAATGCCGTATGATCTTAGTGCTGATCTGAAACTAGGAGCCAATACCACAACAGAATTTAAAGTAACCTATTACGACGCCTCGGGAGTCGTAATTCAAGAACTAACCAACCTCTCATTAAGCACAGCCGGAATCTACGGTACAGAATGGCACCATAAGTCTACGCAAGCAACAGCACCTTTTGGTGCTGTGAAAGGCAAAATCCAGATTGGTATAAAAGGAATCGGCGAAGCTTGGTTTGATAATGTCGTTTTTGAAGGAGGAACCGGACGAACAGGCAATATTTTAGTCACTAACCAAAGCTTTGATTATGACCTTGACTTATCAGATTGGGCTGATGAATGGTACCCTGGACCAGTTAGCTCTGACATCTCGATTGACTATACCGAGAAAATACACGGGGTAGCCTCAGAGAAAATAGTCGGCAGTCCTAGTGATTATAAATATGTTAGTCAAAGCTTAAATCTATCGGGAACAAAGGGACAGAAGTTTAGTCTTTCCGGCTGGGGCAAACAAGATAATGTCCCAGCAACCGGCGGCGAATGGGGACTAAAAATTCGTTTTATTGGCAGTACAACAGGCGCTTTACAGTATATTCCCTTTGACAGAAGTCTAACCGCTTGGCAGCAACAGTCCAGAGTACTAACCGCTGATGTAGATTTTGATGCCATAGAAGTTTTTGCCGTCTTTAACCTGATGCCAGCTACAGCAATCGGCTGGTTTGATGATTTTCAGCTAAATATGGTTAACATTCCCACAGCTACAGTCTCTAAGTATAACTATGCTGATAACTCTTCTTTTGAGTATAACTACGATACTAGCAACTGGTTAAATTGGCCGGATGGCTGGTACAAATCCTCCGGAGACGGCAGCTCGCATAATACAGCAACTTCATGGGTTGATCTGACAGCTAGTAATGGTAATGTTTATACGGGAACTCATGCAATTAAAATAACTAACCCTAACAGCTGGGTAAGCATCGCCAGAACCGGAGAAAAAGCTCCCTATAATGTCGGTGATGCTTATACTGCTGTAGGCTATATTAAGACAGTTAATGTAACATCATCAGCACTTGTCTTAATCCATTCCTATGACCAAAACGACAATTGGCTAGGGCAAGTTGCTTCGAATACCGTAACCGGTACCAAAGACTGGACACGGGTAACCGCAGTCGTAAATTCTGCCAATCTGCCCAGCGGAACCAAAAAGCTGGCAGTAGGGATTCAGATGACTGCCGGAACAGGAACCGCCTACTTCGATAATATCCGCTTGCAAGAAGGAGAATTGCTAACCAAGTTTCAATACGATCCTAACGGAAATTATCTAACCGGCATTACCAGCCCGACCAGCAACACCGTAAACATGACCAAAGAAGCAACAACCGGCAATACCTTAACCTTTACCGATTCTTTAGGTAATACCATTACAGCGGACTATAATATGTATGACCAAATAAAGTCCTACACCTTCCCCTACCAAGGGGCACTTGGCATAACTCCCGTTAACAAGTCATATACATATAGTTATGACACTAACGGAAATCTAACGGAAGTGACTGACCCGAACGCCAATACTTGGGCATCATTTCAATACAACGAACAAAACCAAATTAAGCTTTTTGAAGAAAAAGTAACTTGGTCTGGAGTTCAGAGTACCAACCCTTGGGTCTACAGCTATGACTTATCCGGCCGTTTGGATAAAGTTACATTGCCATCAGGGAAGTATACAGATTTTGGCTATGATCAAGCCTCACGCTTAACAGAGTTGGCATATGGCACTGGAGTAGCTTCACCCTCCCTAACCTATTCCTTCGCCTATGATTTAAACAGCAATTTAACCAGCTTTGGCAGCGGTAGCAGCAATTACACCGTAGAATATGACATCATGAACAGGGCGACGAAGATAACCGAGCCAACAACCACCAACTTCTTAGAGAATAGTTATGATGCCAACAGCCAGCGTACAAGTCTCAAAGTAACAAACGGAGGCAACATTTGGAACTACCTCTACTACTTTGATAATCGAGGCAATCAAAAACAATTTAAAGACAGCACTACCGGCAAAAGTGTCTATTACCTCAATGACGAAGCTGAACGTTTAATCAAAGAATATTATGGAAATGACACCGGTACCTACTACCAGTATGACCAAGAGGGTCGTATTGCGCAGCTAAGGATTGAAGGTTCCGGCGGTGAGACAGAAGACAAATTCCGCTTTGATTATGATGCCAACAACAATATTACTAAAATCTGGAGTGATATGGACGGTTCATGGGTAGAATATATCTATGACTCTCTAGGTCAGCTCTTGCGTGAGAAATATTCCGACACCACAACCATCGAATACCAGTACGATGAGCTGGGTAATCGGACAAAGGTGATTAGAGACGGTGTAACCACTAACTACAGCTACAATGCCGAGAAAAACCGTTTAGTCTCCGTTGGCAGCAGTAATTATGGCTATGATTCTAACGGTAATGTTACTACTGACGGCACCTACAGTTATATTTACGGTGACGACAATCGCCTAAAAGAGGTTAAACAAGGCTCGACAACTATTGCCAGCTTCACTTATGACGCTCTAGGCAGAAGAGCGACAAAAACAGCTGGCGGCGTAACTTTAACTTACCATTACGACGGTGACGAAATTACCTACGTAACCCAGAGTGATGGCAAGATTTATCGCTTTGCCAATGACCATTTTGGCAAACCAATCTTTATGAGCTATAATAATAATCAGTATTGGTACCATTATGATCAGCATGGGAATGTCATCCGGCTGACCGACAATAATGGTACAACCGTTGCCAAGTATAAGTATGATGCTTTTGGCAATATCACTTACCAGTGGGGAACTGCAGGAGTCGGCAGTGAGATCGTTGAGCTTAATCCCTACCGCTACTCCGGCTACATCTACGATAGTGAGATCGACAAGTATTATCTGAAAGCAAGATACTATGACGCCAAGATCGGCAGGTTCTTGGCGAAGGATCCACTAGCAGTTGAGGTTGCAGATGTTTTAGGGTTGAATGCTTATACTTATGCTGGGAATAATCCTGTGATGTTAGTTGATCCAACAGGTTTTGCTGCAGTCCTAGATTATGGTGGGGGTCCTGGTGCAAGTATTGGGGCTGTACCGACTGGTGGTTACGGTGGACTAATTAGAAGATCTGTTGTACCTATTACTACAATTGGTTTTTCCCAATATAAATCTAAGTCTAAAACCAAAACCAAAACCAAAGAGGAAGATAACGACCCTAAAACCGGGATTGTCTATTTAAGAACAGTATCAGAATCAAAAATAGAAACAGTGGGTCAACAATATGTCGGAAGATCAATAAACCCAGATAGATATGTATTACGCCAAGCTGAGCATAAAGCAAAAGGAGCTATAATTGGAGAAGAGTACATTTTTGAAATAATAGATCAAAATATACCACTAAGTCAGCTTGCTGTATATGAACAGAAAAGTATAATTGCTTATGGTAAAGCTAAAAGCATGGGAGGAACTCTGCAAAACAAAATAAACGCCATAGCTAAAAAAAGATGGTCTAGCTTAGGGATAACAGGAGTTGAAACAAGAGTAAAATAATGGAAAGGAATTATTGACATTGGTTCGTAAAAAGAAAATTAAAGTAAAGGCAGGAGACGTATTTTACATTCCATTAAAAGAAGACCTGATGGGGTTTGGACAGGTTTTATCTGATAGGAAAGGGGCAAGTTATAATAAGTTATACATTTTATTTGATTATATATCTCATGAAATTCTCGAATTAGATTCCATAATTAGAAAACCGATATTAGCAATTGGACATTTAGATGATGCATCTTTAATGTTTGGTAATGAATGGATTATTATTGGTAATACAGAAGCAGCATTAAATAATATAAGGTACCCAAATTATTTGTTACAAAAAACTCTTTTTGATGATGACGGGAAGATTAGCCAAACGATCATGATAGTTATAGACTACGAGGGAAGGTTTTTACGACATGCTTCAAACAAAGATATTGAAGAGTTGAATTATCCGAATTCTTATACTTCTGGTATGTTTGATAGAATAATAAAAGCTAAGTATGAAGGTGATTTTGAGAAACTCAACGAAAACGAATATTACTCTAGATTATTGTTTAATCGGAGCGAGTGGGTAAATGATATTGACGATGAAACGGTTGCAAGTAGAATAGACCAGAATATCAGTGAAGAAGACGTTGATGAAGATCTGGACGAAGAAGAAAGTTCAGAAGAACAGATTGCATTATATTTCAAATTGAGTGCAGAGGGCTTTGGAACAGAAGAAGATATCGCAAGAAAATACGAAATTGAAGAGTTATTAGACTCAGCATTAAGAAAGAATGATCTCGGAGATTGCGACGGAGGGGAGATCGGCAATGGTGAAATGATAATCTTTTGTTATGTAAACGATCTAGAGAAAGGCATTGAGGTAATTAAACATGAGCTTGAAAAACATGGATATCTGGAAGGTTGTAAAATAAGTACATTATCTGAGATGTTCTAATCAGGTGAAGGAGATTCTTCACCTGATTTCTTTATTACTGGGGAAGGTCTTGGGGACATGGTAGCTGGCAGTTTTGTCTATGATGCCAACAACAATATTACTAAAATCTGGAGTGATATGGACACTTCATGGGTAGAATATACCTATGACTCTCTAGGTCAGCTTTTGCGTGAGAAATATTCCGACACCACAACCATCGAATACCAGTACGATGAGCTGGGTAATCGGACAAAGGTGATTAGAGACGGTGTAACCACTAACTACACCTATAACGCCGAGAAAAACCGTTTAGTTTCCATCGGCAGCAGTAATTACGGGTATGATGCTAACGGAAATGTAACAACCGATGGCACCTACAGCTATATCTACGGACAAGATAATCGCCTAAAAGAGTCAAACAAGGCTCAATAACAATCGCCAGCTTCACCTATGACGCTCTAGGCAGAAGAGCAACAAAAACAGCTGGCGGCGTAACCAAAACCTACCATTACGACGGTGACGAAATTACCTACGTAACAGAGAGCGATGGCAAGATCTACAGATTTGCCTATGACCACTTTGGCAAGCCAGTTTTTATGAGCTATAATAATAATCAGTATTGGTATCATTATGATCAGCATGGAAATGTCATCCGGCTGACCGACAATAACGGCACCACCGTCGCCAAGTATAAGTATGATGCCTTTGGCAACATCACCTACCAGTGGGGCACAGCAGGAGTCGGCAGTGAGATCGTTGATCTTAACCCCTACCGCTACTCCGGCTACATCTACGATAGTGAGATTGGCAAGTATTATCTGAAAGCAAGATATTACGACGCGGAGATCGGCAGGTTCTTGGCGAAGGATCCACTAGCAGTTAGGGTTGCAGATGTTTTAGGGTTGAATGCTTATACTTATGCTGAGAATAATCCTGTGATGTTAATGGATCCAACAGGGCTTGCTGCAGTCCTGGAGTATGGTGGGGGTCCTGGTGCAAGTATTGGAGCTGTACCGACTGGTGGTTACGGTGGAGGATCAATTGGAAGATCTGTTGTACCTATTGCTACGGTTATTTTATCCCAGTCTAAATCTAAGTCTAAGAGTAAAACCAAAACCAAAACGGAAGATGATGATCCTAAGACTGGAATTGTCTATTTAAGAACTGTAATAAGCGGGGAAATAATGGGTCAACAATATGTCGGCAGAGCAATAGACGAAACTAGGTACAAAGCTCGTCAAAAAGAGCATCGTACAGCAGGAGAATTAGTTGGTGAAGAATATATTTTCGTGGAATTGCATACTGGAATTAGACAAAGTCAACTGCCAATGTATGAGCAATTCTATATAAATTTTTACGGTGGTCCTAAAAGTATGGGAGGATCATTGTAAAATAAATATAATGCTATATCACCGAAAAAATGGAAAAATTATGGTTTATTCTATTTAGAAACAAGAGTAAAATAAGAGGGATGGAGGATTTAAACCATGGCACGAAAAAAAATAAAAGTTGGGGATGTTTTTTACATCCCTTTCCAAAAAGATAATAATGGTTTTGGACAAATAGTATCAGATAAATCTAAACGCAATAAATTATATGTTTTGTTTGATTATATATCTAAAGATATACCTAATTTAGATGTTGTTACAAAAAAACCTATATTCACCATTGCTCATTTAGACGATTTTTCTTTAGAAGATAATAGTTGGACTATTATTGGAAATGATAATGTAGCTTTAAAAAATATTAAATTCCCAAATTATTTACAAGGATCAATTGTTGAAGATTATGAAGGGAATTTTTTGAGATATGCAACAGATAAAGATTTTAAAGAATTAAATTATCGTGATACTAGTTCATCGGGAATATTTAATAGCATTATAAAAGCAAAATATTTTGGTAATGATGAATTGTTAAAGAATTATTCTTACTATCTTTTTGACAGCAGCAAATGGATAAATGATGTTAGTGAAGAAACGGATATAAATACTAATGGTAATATGGGTCAAAAAATTAATACACTAGAAAACGAAGAAGACCATGACGAGGAAGAAAGTTCAGAAGAACAGATTGCATTATATTTCAAATTGCGTGCAAAGGGTTTTGGAACAGAAGAAGATATCGCAAGAAAATACGAAATTGAAGAGTTATTAGACTCAGCATTAAGAAAGAATGATCTCGGAGATTGTGACGGCGGAGAGATCGGCAATGGTGAAATGATAATCTTTTGCTATGTAAACGATCTAGAGAAAGGCATTGAGGTAATTAAACAAGAGCTTGAAAAAAATGGATATCTGGAAGGTTGTAAAATAAGTACATTATCTGAGATGTTCTAATCAGGTGAAGAAGATTCTTCACCTGATTTCTTTATTACTGGGGAAGGTCTTGGGGACATGGTAGCTGGCAGTTTTGTCTATGATGCCAACAATAATATTACTAAAATTTGGAGTGATATGGACAGTTCATGGGTAGAATATATCTATGACTCTCTAGGTCAGCTCTTGCATCTTAAATTAACATGGGATTTCTGAAAACTACTTTAATCGATCCTTATTTTTCGGTATAACTTGATACAACAATCATAAGTTTTTTATACGCAGAAGACGCTCCTGAGAAAATGGCAATAACCAAAGAGTTCTGGAAAATGGCTGTGGCAGGTAAGTTTGAAATAGTTTTTTCACAAGTGACACTAAGAGAAGTATTAAGATGCTCAGAACCCAAGCGGAGTATAATGGCTGATTTAATATAATGTCACCCGAAAGTATAACGGAGGTGGATTGAGGATGAATAAAGAGCCTAAAGCATTAAGGGAAATACACGAAATTCGAGAAAAACATTATGAGGAAACTAAGAATTTGGAGCCTTCTGAAGTTATTAAAAAGATAAATGAAGAGGGAAAAGAAATGCAAAAAATTATTGAAAAATTAAGAAAAAACAGAGTATCATAGGCTGAAGGAGGTGGAGAATCTTCTACACCTCCCTCGCTTTTTTTCGGTAACAGATTTTTACCGTGGAATATGACAACATGAACAGGGCGACGAAGATAACCGAACCAACAACAATATCCAGCTTCATTGCCAATCGCTAGTTGACATTGCTTTATCGGCTATGTATAATAAATCCAAATTGAACTATCTGTTATTTAATATTAAGCTGGCGAAGAGGGATCGAGTAAGCTGTAAACTGCCTAAAGAGAGGAAATACCGTGGTTGAGAGTATTTCTAGGTGAAGAATAGCTGAAGGCTAATCCTAAGCTGGCTAGGGTAATCCCTTTATCGATTTTTGGAG
>Ga0209346_1001622_pt1 | contig 11622 bp, 8 predicted proteins | sample AutmiccommunBRH9_FD_187381 | JGI IMG/M metagenome (GOLD analysis project Ga0209346, IMG submission 187381) | Deep subsurface microbial communities from Mt. Terri, Switzerland - Autotrophic microbial communities BRH/9 (SPAdes) (version 2) | ecosystem: Environmental > Aquatic > Deep subsurface >...
GGGGGGGGGGGGGGGCGCCGGGTTGAATTGCCCCCGGCAATTCAAGATCGATCTGGGAGATCGATCGACCTGAAGCCGGACCGCGCGAAGCGTGGTGGAGGGGACGTTCGTCTGAGTGCAGCGCCTGGGGCACTCCCCCCTCCGTCAGCCCTGCGGGCTGCCGCCTCCCCGAAAGCGGGGAGGATTCTCTAAGACAAAATCGAAATAAGTAGAACCGTTAGACTTGAGCCTGTCGATCCAGAGGGCGAGAGAAGCTCAAAGACACCTGCGACCGTGAAACGGGGTTAGACAGGGCGCGAAGGCGGGCAGTCAGGGGATGCCTGTTTGCTATCAAGCCCACTAGCGGCATTCCTTTCATCGCAGTGAGGCGGGTCGCTTCCACCTAACTGAAACTGGGGTTAGGCAGCTGTCTTCGGCCGGCTCGTCTCGACACTGCTGAACTGCAGTTCAGCCAGCCGGGCATAGAGGCCGTTCTTGCTGATCAGGCTGTCGTGGTCGCCCTGTTCGACGATCCTGCCCTCATCCATCACGATGATCCTGTCTGCCGAGCGCACCGTCGCCAGGCGGTGCGCGATGACGATCGTGGTGCGGTCCTGCATGAGGTGGTCGAGCGCGTCCTGAACCAGCTTCTCGCTCTCGGCGTCCAGCGCCGATGTGGCTTCGTCCAGCAGCAGGATTGGGGTGTTGCGGAGCAGCGCCCGTGCGATCGAAATACGCTGGCGCTGGCCGCCGGACAGGCGGGTTCCGGCCTCGCCCATGAAACTGTCGAGTCCCTCGGGCAGGGCGCGCAGGAATTTTTCGGCATTTGCAGCCCGCGCGGCGTCCCAGATCTCCTCGTCGGTCGCTTCCCACTTGCCATAGCGCAAATTGTCCCGGGCAGACGCGGCGAACAGGACGGTTTCCTGCGGCACCAGCGCCATGCGCTGCCTGATTTCCTCGGGATCCGCCGAGGGGAGGGCGACGCCGTCGATCCGGACCGAACCGGCCTGCGGATCATAAAAGCGCTGGGCCAGCTGGAACAGGGTGGACTTGCCGGCCCCGGACGGACCGACCACCGCCACCGTCTCGCCAGGCGACACCGTCAGCGAGAAATTGCGGAGCGCCTGCGTGTCCGGGCGGGTCGGATAGGAGAAGCTGACATTGTCGAAGGCTATCTTGCCGCGTGACGGCTCCGGCAGGGCAATCGGATTGTTCGGTGCAGCGATGCCCGGTTTCTCCGACAAAAGTTCCGCAAGCCGGCCGGCGGCCCCGGCGCCGCGCAACAGGTCGCCATAGACTTCGGTCAGTGCACCAAAGGCGCCCGCCACCAGACCACCCGTCAGCACAAAGGCCGCTATCGTGCCCCCGGATATGGTTCCCTCCGATACACCGATCGCACCGCGCCACATCAGCATGGTAACGCCGGAAAAGATCAGGCCGATCACGATCGCGGTCATCGCCGCGCGCAATCTTATCCGGCGCTTGGCGGTATCGAAGGTCTCTTCGACCGCACCGCGGAAACGTTCATGTTCACGGTCCTGCTGACCGAAGGCCTGGACGATTTTCATCGCACCCAGGGTTTCGGCGATCATCGCCCCGACATCGGCGACGCGATCCTGGCTGGAGCGGGAGACATTGGTCAGTTTGCGCCCGATGAAGACGATCGGCAGCACGATGACCGGAATCGCCAGCAGCAGGCCGGCGGTCAGGGCGGGCGCGAGCGTGAACAGGTAGATGATGCCGCCCAGGCCAATCACGATATTGCGGAGCGCCACCGATACGGTCGTACCGACCACCTGTTCGATCACCGCGGTATCCGAGGTCATCCGCGAGGCTATTTCCGAGGGCCTGTTCTCCTCGAAAAAGCCGGGCGCAAGGCCAAGCAGATTGCGCTGCACCGCAAGCCGGATATCGGCGACCACCCGCTCGCCAAGCCAGCTGACAAAATAGAAACGGAAGGCGGTTGCGATGGCGAGTATGGCGACGATAGCCAGTAGTCCCTGAAAATAGGGAGCTACATCCCCGTTTCCGGCCATGAATCCCTTGTCGATGATCGTTTTGAATCCAGCCGGGATCGCCAGCGTCGCCATTGCCGAGATGAACAGGGCCAGCAGGGCAAAGGAAATTTGCCGGGGATATTTGACGGCGCGTTCGAACACCATCCGCAGATTGCCGATCTTCTTGAGTGGCGCGGGCGGGGCGTTTTCATCGGGAGAAACGGTTCTGTCGTTCATAAAAAGCGCCTAGCAGCCCGTCCTGTTTGTCACAATCAATGGTTTGTGCTGATACCATGCGGAACTACCCGTCTTTCCAAGATGGCGACGAAGCGGAAAATACCAAGACAGGAGAAAAATCTTATTCTGCTGGGCGAGGTCCTTGATTAAGCGGCATAATGCTGGCCAAACGCCCAGAAATTGTTAAAAGTGCAGGGGTTTCGGGCCAAAGCTGCCCGGACGATTCGTGTAATTTTTCGATCAAGGATGCTGCCCTGTGAATCAGATTGCTTCAAAAGGCCAGCTGCGAATGTCGCTGTTGCGATGGATATTGTTCATTGTACCGATCACGGTATTGCTTGGATTCATCTTCAGCCAGTTTGTCAATACCGGGAATGAAAATCGCTGGTTCCAAGCATTGGTCAAGCCGGCCGCCCAGCCACCGGGTTGGACATTCGGGGTGGTATGGGGGCTGCTTTACGCGATGATGGGCACGGCCTTCGCAATGGTGCTGCATGCCCGTGGTGCGCCGCTGCGCGGCCCGGCGATCATTCTCTATCTGGTGCAATATGCCCTCAACCTGTTCTGGCCAATATTGTTCTTCGGCATGCATCAGGTGGGCGCCGCTTTCTGGTTCCTGATCATCATATTGGTTCTGGCTCTGGCGACGACATTGACCTTTGGCCGTATCCGGAAGGCCGCTGCCTGGCTGATGGTGCCCTATCTCGCCTGGCTGTGCTTCGCCGCCATCCTCAACAAGCAGATCGACTGGCTGAATCCTGAAGCGGAGACCCTTGTGGTTCCGGCAGCGAGAACCCAGATATAGATTATATTTTTCCAAGGTCCGACGGGCCAGTGACGGAGTTTAGACATATGCAGAGCCAGAACCGTTTTTTTGATGATCTTTCCAAGGTGTTGAACGGCCTTGCCGGGACCGTGGCGGGCGTGGGCCGCGAAGCCGAAGCCAGCGCCCGGGAACGCGCCAAGGAGTGGTTCGGCGGCATGGACTTCGTCTCGCGCGAGGAATTTGATGCGGTGAAGGAAATGGCTGCCAAGGCAAGGTCCGAAGCCGACGAACTGAAGAAACGGGTTGAGGCGCTCGAAAAGGGCGCGACGGGTTCACCCACGAAGCCGACAGCCAAACGGCCCGCGGCTGCCAGGCCGACAAACCCGAACGCGGCCAAACGCAAGAACTCGCCGCCCAAAAACGAAAGCTGAACCCCGCCCGATCAAGGATTGACCGGCGTTCATTATCCACAGCGTTCCCACAATCAATGTGGTCGGCGGCCGTGCGTTGGCTTGCCCTGTTTCGGCGCTTGGGCCACTAAGCTTCTAATTATAGAGGATCTGGAAATCGGAATGCTTGACGACCAATGGGAAGAGCTTGAACAGGACGAAGCGCCGCCCGTGGATATGTTGGCGGCGTTTTTCGAGGCGCGCGGCTGGTCGGTCAATCATGTCGGCGATGACGAGCTTTCCGTCGAGATCAAGGGAAACTGGACAAGCTACCAGATGCGCGCAATCTGGCGAGATGAAGATCATGTTCTCCAGATTCTGCTGCTGCCGGAAATTCGGGTTCCTGACGAAAAGAAAACCGTCATTTACGAAACTCTGGGGCTGATCAACGAGCAGCTCTGGCTGGGCCATTTCGACCTTTGGTCGAACAACAATCTGCTGTTGTTCCGCCATGCCGCACTGCTCGGCGGCAGTGGCTTGCTGGGTCTGGATCAGGCCCAGACAATCGTCGATCTGGCGATCGAGGAGTGGGAGCGATTTTACCCGGTTTTCCAGTTCGTGCTGTGGAGCGACAAAAGTCCGCAGGACGCGATCGAGCATGCAATGGTCGATACCGCCGGCGAAGCCTGATCATTTGACCGCATCCGGATTGTCGGACGCAATGAACCCGGCGCTCCGAACGTGGAGCTCCCCGCACATCCACGCACGGCGATCAGGCTGCCAGCAGCTTCCCGATCGGGTATTCGGCGACATCGTCCACCGGCCGCGAAAGATAGAATTCGGCCAGCAGCCTTCCTTCGCTCTCCTTTCCCTGCCGGATCGATACCGCGCTCGCATAATTGTCCCAGCATCTGGGCCCATTCGTACCTTAAGAACAGCCCCGATCGAGCACGTGAATGGTACTTTTTTCCGACGCCGGAGGTGAGCAAGGCAATAATCGACAAAGATGGCACCAATGATGTGCTATATGGAGAAAAACGGTATAAAAATGGGCAGAATTGGCCGCATTCAGCCCTTGTCGCCGCGCAGGTCAAACACCATCTTGCGGTCGCTTTCGGGGATCAGTCCTTCCAGGACATGCCAGAAGCCGGTCACCGATTCCTGTCCGGCAGAAACATAGGCGGCCGACAGCTTTTCGCGCAACTGCCGAAACAGTTCGGCTTCGAGAGATGCACCTTTTTCCGTCAGGCGCAGCAATTTCTGACGCCGGTCGATGATCCCGGGCGATGTCAGTATGAATTGCCGGTCCTGCAATTCCTTCAATACCCGACCGAGCGATTGCTTGGTGATCGCCAGCAGCTTCAGCAGCTCGCCGACGGTCAGATCCGGCTGGCGGGCAATGAAATACAATGCCCGATGATGCGCCCGGCCGAGACCCTGTTTCGCCAGTTCCTGATCAATTGCGTTGGTCAATCTGGTATAGCCGAAATAGAGCAGCTCGATGCCGCGGCGGACCTCGTCCTCGCGCAAAAAGAGCGGAGATGCACCGGGGGACGAAGAGGGGCGAGATACGTCAGTCATGTTGACGTATCTTGACAGGCTGATTAGGGGATTGCAAGATAAATGGATATGCTTCCAGTTCTTCCAATTGGTCGCATGAAACACAGCAAAGGCGGCAGAATATGACAGAGAGTAGCAACCTGGAATTCAAGCTGGAACCCAGCGCGACACCGGTGCCCGCCAGCGAGCGGGCACGGCTGCTGGAGAACCCGGGTTTCGGCACTCTGTTCACCGATCATATGGCGATGATCCGCTATACCGAAGCCGAAGGCTGGCACGATGCGAGGATCACCAGGCGGGAACCGATATTGATGGATCCCGCATCCTCGGTCCTGCATTATGCCCAGGAGATATTCGAGGGCATGAAGGCCTATAGGTTGGCCGACGGCGCGACCGCCCTGTTCCGCCCCGAGGAAAATGCCAAGCGGTTTCAGGCATCTGCGCGCCGAATGGCAATGCCGGAGCTCCCTCAGCAGGCCTTTCTCGATTCCGTCGAGGCGCTGGTCGACATCGACCGCGCATGGTTCCCCTCGGTCGAGGAAGGCTCGCTCTATCTGCGCCCCTTCATGTTCGCGAGCGAAGTATTCCTCGGCGTTCGCCCGGCAAAGGAATATCTCTATCTGGTGATCGCGTCACCGGCGGGCGGCTATTTTAAGAGCGGCGCTTCGGCGATCAGCATTTGGGTCTCCGACCATTATAGCCGCGCAGCACCCGGCGGCACCGGTGCGGCCAAATGTGGCGGCAATTATGCGGCCAGCCTGATCGCCCAGGCCGAGGCGATCGAGAAAAATTGTGACCAGGTCGTTTTTCTTGACGCCACCGAGCATAAATGGGTGGAAGAACTGGGCGGTATGAACCTGTTTTTCTTCATGGACGACGGACGGCTGATCACCCCGCCACTGAGCGGAACGATCCTGCCGGGCATAACCCGAAATTCGGTCATGACGCTGGCCCGGGAAGAGGGACTGACGGTTGTAGAGGAACCCTATGCCATTGATCAATGGGAGGCCGATGCAGCCAGCGGCAAGCTGGTCGAAACCTTTGCATGCGGCACAGCGGCGGTCGTAACCGCCGTGGGTACCGTACGGTCCAGCGAGGGAGAATTCACCATCGGCAGCGGCGGCCCGGGCCAGTTAACCGAAAAATTGCGGCAAAGGCTGGTCGATATCCAGCGCGGCGTCGCCCCGGACAATCACGGCTGGGTCAAAAGGCTGTTCGAAGCTTAGCCGCAACTGCCTCTTGCCCCTTGCGGGCAAACTGGATAATAGGCCCGTTCACCAGCGTGGCCGACCAGAATCAGGCCCGCGACGATTGGGGTGTCGCCAAGTGGTAAGGCAGCGGCTTTTGATGCCGCCATGCGCAGGTTCGAATCCTGCCACCCCAACCAACATTTGTTTGACAGTTAAGCACCTGAAAAACTTGTGGTTTCTCTGCGAGTCAAAACCCCGTGGCACCCTGCCGTGGCACCCTCTCGTGGTTTCGATTTTACACCATGACTCGCGCGCCGTTTCCAATCAAGTCGACAACTGCAATTTTGCGTTTTTTGCACTGATTTATCCACATAATTTATGAGACCCATTGCAGGGGCCTATCTCGCCATGCGCTTCATCCCATTAGGTTGAGGACTGATTGACATGACCATCGGTGGCGGCACCGGTGAGTCAGGAGATTATCTGCTTCGAATAAAAGCTTCCGCATCTATGATCCAACACTGCCGCCACCCGCTAACATCCAGTAAATATTGAAGATGCCGCACAGCTGCACGCTTGCCAGCAGGCGTTGCCGTTTTTCACACAGCATATCCTTCCGGCCTGCCTTATCCTGTGTCGTGTCAGCAAGCAGCTTCTTCAGCTGCCTACTCTTCGGGCAAATTCTATGTCCGTTTCGTGCCCCATATTAGCCGTTAGATACGGTTTTTACCGGTTTCAAAACGGACGTTGATAGGGGCCGGGGTCGTAGTTGCTGTGGCGTGCTGGAATTTTAACCTACAGCTGATTACTTACGGTTGCGTCGACGAATCGCGAACAAGAGATCGGTCTTGACGGCTGAGCGGAATTCTTCGTCGGTGCCGGGCCAGACATCGAGAGTGGCCAGATCGTTGGCATCGCCTGCATACAGAATCATATGCTTGGCCGATTCAAGTGCGTTGGCTGACGGTTGCGTTGCGAGCCAACTACGTAGTTCGGCGCAGAGTTTGTCCCAGGAAACGTCCGCTTTGCGCAAATCGTCGATTTTATGTTCAATCCAAGCCGAATGCGGGTGCTCCAGCGTTTCATCTAGTGCACAGCGAAGAGCCTCGGGCTTAGCTAAATCGGCAGGAAGCATATGTGGATCGATCAGTTCGCGCCGCAAATCGAACCAGCCCATTTTGTTGCACGCATCGCCGAGATCCCGGACGTCCTCGGGTCGCAAGATGCCGAGATACGGCGCTAGAGCCCTGATTTGGGCTTCACGAATAATGCCGACTTCGCTGGTCGTATTGAGTCCGTAGTGTATCGTGAAATGTAAAAAGAGCTTAGCGGGCGCCGGACTCGCCGCGATCGAGGACGCCGCCATTGCGAGCAGCTTGGGAGTAGCGATATATAGTGCGGCTTGGACGAATTTCATCGTTTCGCCGAACTTGTCCCAATAGCGCAACAGCAGCGGCTCAGCATGGGACGGAGGAAGTCGCATCAATGGGCGGGTGAGCGTCGATCCGATTTCATATTGCCCATTCTCGTCTGGAAGCGGCTTGGCTGCTTCGCGTGCTAGCGCCCGGTCAAGCGCCTTATAGAGGGATCCGGACCAGACGTAGCGGACATAGAACCACCAATACATGCCTCGCTCGCCATCTAGCCTCTCAATCAGCGCAGGGATTGCCAGCGTATCACCGCGCAACAGCCGTTGGCGCAAAATCTGCTCGGCGAGATGATCATCATCGGCTGCGGCACGCAGAATCGTGAGGTCCGCGGTGCTACGCGATACCGCCCAGAAGTCGAATGCCGCGCGCCGCCGATGTAGGTCCTGGCGCACGTCTTGCCACAGCTCAAGCACGACATCGCGCGACGACTGCGACATCGGCGTTCCCCAACCCTCGATCCCGCGCTCCCAATGGTCGCGCGCCTGTCGGTTGAACGTGTAGCTGTTATCTCCCGACCGGAGCCGCTCCGCGCTACGGTTAATCTCGAATAGGATCGCGGTCGGATGATCCACTCCGTGCAGCATATATTCGATATCCCAGCTCAGATCGGGCTGCTTCGCGCGTTCGATGAAATAGTTGAGTGCGCCGACCGGCACGGCCAGCTCGAAGCCGGAGCGTATGGCGTGCGCAGCGAGTTCATTGCGCGGCGAAGGCAGATTCTTTTTCGGCTTATCCGAGAGCTGGCCCCAAGCAGCGCAGACCGGATCGAGTAGCTGGGCGGCGGTCTCGGACGTCGCGCATCGCGCCATTGCCCAGAGATAGATGCCGAGATTATCGGCGCGACTTTCGTCGCGCGCCCAAAGGCGTTCGAGCGCCGGTGCAAGCATCGGTTCGCCAAGCACGCCAGCAAATTCAATTAGCGCCCAGCGCCGCTTCGCAACCTTATTGTTATCGCCATCGATCTCGGCGATCAGGTCCTCGACCATCTCCGGGCGTCGTGCACTCGCCGCGACCAGTGCATCTCGCGTCCAATAGGTGACGCTACCCAGCTCGTATCGTGCCGAAAGCGCCACACCGCCCTCGACATCGCCATTGCGCAGGCGGGCGACCAGGCCCATCGGCCACTCTCTCAGGAAGAGGCTGATCAGTTCGAGCATGAACGCACCCTCGACTGCTTCGAGTGCAACCATTGCCTCCCACCGCAACGTCTCGCTCGACCTACCGTGGTTGGCCGGATTACGCAGCCAAGCCATTGCCGCCTCGGCAATGCTGACTATCCGCTTGATGCCGACGGGCGCAACACGTAGGCCGTGGAACAATGCCAGCGGCGCAAATGCTTGGACCCGGTCTTTTAGCGCGTCGGGCGCTCCGGCGCGCACTAGTGCCGCGCCGACAATTTCGGCGAGCGCCGGATCCGCCAGCGTCGAGTCGGCGCACAAGCCTTGCCGTTCGAGATGGAGCATTGCGGTGACGAGCAGCCAGTCGCGCACGCGATCGTGGCGGAATCGGAGCGGCGCATTTGGCGCGGAGCCTTCGATGCGCAGGATCTCGCCTTCCTTCGCCAGCGCTCGGATGCCCTCGATCGTCTCGGGTGCTAAGTCCCAGCGCAGAACCTCATTCCAAGCGGGATCGAGCGAGCGATGTTCAAGCATCGCCTCGCCCAGCGTGTTCAAGGCGGCGCGGAGCCCGGCGGCGATTAAGCCGGCCCCCGCTTGAAGGCGCGACAGCGCGTCGTTCACGAAGCTTTCGATCACCCGCTCCGGCCGTGGCGCAACCCAGTCGCGATTAAGCGCGATCAGTAACGGGTCTGAACCTAAGGCTGCAGCTATTTTCCTCGCTTGATGTTCTTCGAGCAGGTCATGCGCGCGCAGCGCGCAGACCGAAACAAGGGCGGTGGCTTCGTCGAGGGTCATCGGCTCCGGGCGCAGCGTCATCGCGGCGATCCGGTCCTGAAGTTGACTGCGCACCCCGCCGAGCAAATGCGGCCAGACCGGGCACAACACCCGCCAGGGCGAGATGTCGTTGCTTTCCGCCTTGGGCGCCCAGCTAGCGAGTAATTCGATTAGCCGGTGGGGCTGACTTGACCGGCTAACATCCTCCATGAGGAGTAACAGCGGGTCTTCTTCGCTGAATAGAGTGAATACGTTCTGTCCGGGCATGAGCGACGGGTGGAGCTGATGGAGCGCGGTCATCACTGCCTGATTGAGCGTCAGCGCCTGTTCGAGCGCGATATGCGGTATGATCAAGGCAACGCCGCCCGATGCCTGGCAGGCCTGAAGCGCTTTGTGACTTGCAACCGTCTTACCCGACCCTGATGGCGCGGCGAGGAATGTCACCGGGCCCATTCCCGTCGTGAGTCGTGCGTCAAGCGCGCGCGCGACACGGGTGGTTGAATCGTCGCCTGCGTCGAACGCCGCGATGCTTGCCGCGGAGAGCTCGTCAAGTAATGACCGCGACAGCAGCTCGGCGTCGATACCGAGCAGTTTGCGCCGGATGAACTGTCCATGCGGATCGGTGTCAAGCTTCGCGGCGATGCGCGAGCGCGTCCAGACATCGATGGTCACATTGCTCGCCCGCCCGACCGCGACCACCTTACGGATCAGTGCTTCGTCTGGCTCCTGATTAGTCGCCAGGATCAGTGTCACTGCGAGCTGTGGCGTGCTTACCCGCTCCGTGGCCACGATTTCGATCGTTTTGATCACATCGCCCGCCGCCGGCAGAGGCGACTTGCTTCCGGGACGCTGTCTTACCGTCGCCGGATCGAGCAGCCATTTGCGTTCCAGGCTTTCCGGCACCGTGATTGTATGATGGGCGAGTATCAACCGGGACCCGCCTTCTCCAAGGAAGCATAGCCCATCCACTGGCGATTTTCGCGTCTTGCCACCGGCATTAATGCCGGTGTGGGCAAGGCCTTCATATTCCGGGACGAGACGCAGCACGGCCGTAGCGATGCGCTCGAAGAGCCCTTCGTCGGTGATCGCCGCCAGCGCCTGAATCGTCTGCGTTTCCATAGACTATCCATATAGACATGCTGACGCCCTCGTCGCCAATATTCATTGATGTTTTGTTAGCTGCTGCCTTCGTATTATTCTTGCTTGAAATACTGTCAGGCTTCGGCCGAAAAACTGCTGACCGGAATTGCTCCCAATATTGGACATTTGCGCCATTATTCCCAATGAATAAAAACGGACGTTGTTGAAATAATTGAACTAAAGTCGGCGTTGGTTTATGAGAAGCTATCGGGATTAGCTTGAGCATTTTAGATACGGCTGAGCGATATGAACCAAGCAATATGGAAATGATTGCTCGAAGGAGGGCTGACCACTGGAACCCATAAATGCGAAGATCAGCCTTCGTCCGGTCCGGACCGGATTCTTGGTCAACCCTAGCGATCGAGAAACGCTGTCTAAGGTGATGCGTTTGGCGACAACGATGTGGGGTGGCCTCATGTGCCCGATCATTCCAGTCTCGAGACGTCTGCCTGCTAACTGGGGTGACAGCATTTCAATGCCGCGCCCCATTGACCTCGCGCATGGCTATCTCCGTTTTTTCGAACCGGATGTGCTTGTGCAGACTAAGGCTTCTCAGTTTGAGACGCTGGGTTTGGGAGAGGACCAGTCTTTCGGCAGTCGTAGATTCCATTCCCTAGACGAAGTTGTCCGAGAGGAAACAGGGATGGATCCCGACCTGAATGTTGGCTTGAATATGTGTGACCGATATTCACATTTGTTCAAAACTGAGTTTCAGTTTGCAAAACGGGTAAAACCTCGAATTCTCAAATTCCACGAGGGAACTAAGGCAGACACGACGTTTTTCGAGGCTGCTTTCGGCTATTTTCCAAAGGACGGAGTCTTACCGTATTTTAACGATGTCTATCGGCGAACGATGGATTCTGAAGATGCGGCTCCATCAGCGGAGACTTGGTTGGAGATCGTTCAGGAACAAGCTGGGCACCTCCAAAAACCTCTCGCATTTTAGCGCGTGATCTGATTCATTGTTTTGATGAGGAGGCGGTGATGAAGCAGGCAGGTTTGTTTGGATTATCGGATCATTTGAAGCGGCTGTCGGCGAACG
>Ga0209346_1001624_pt1 | contig 11614 bp, 10 predicted proteins | sample AutmiccommunBRH9_FD_187381 | JGI IMG/M metagenome (GOLD analysis project Ga0209346, IMG submission 187381) | Deep subsurface microbial communities from Mt. Terri, Switzerland - Autotrophic microbial communities BRH/9 (SPAdes) (version 2) | ecosystem: Environmental > Aquatic > Deep subsurface >...
TTGGGTTCGCGATTTCCGCACGCTCGACGGCCTCCGCCGCGGCTTCGCTCAGAGTCCGAACGGCGCCGAGCACGTAGTGGCGGGAAAGACCTGCCAGGTGCGCGTTGCGTTCACGGATGTCGCGCACCGCCTCGGTCCACTGCCAGACACTGACGTTCTGAAGGCCGTCGAAGCGGGCGTTGCAGACGATCCAGCCGCCATTCTTCGTCCGCACCGAGATGCTCGACAGGTCCCAACGGTCGACACGGATCTCGACGGGCTTCTGGCCCATCTCGCGGCGCAGCACCTGAAGTGCCGGAGACTGGAACCGGATGCCGAGGAAGCGGATGCCCTCAGGGCCAATGCGGCGTTCGCACGTGATGCCCATGACGTGACGCATCACGTCGCGATCGGGAGGAAGCGGCAGCCCGTAGTCGCGGCTCAGTCGACGCATGCAGTCGTAGGGCGTCTCGCCCCCCAGCCCCTCGTGTGGGTGGTGGTGATAGAGATCGAGGACTCCAAGGAGGAACAGGCGGTTCAGCTCGTCGACGTTGATGGACGCATTGGCCTGCGCGTCGTACTTCCCCTTCTCCACAATGTTGGAGAAGGTCTGCCCAGTGAAGAAGGACGCGATCTTCGTTTTGAGAGTGCCGAAGATGCGTTCGATTCGTGCCCGCATCTCGGCAAGCCCTGCGGGCGGATGGATCGGGTGGATGTTGAGTTGCACCAGGCGCGAGATGACTTCGTCCGAGGTGTAGTTCACGCCGTTGTCCATCGCGATGGCTCGCGGCTTGGCGTGAAGGTAGGTCCGGCTCGCGCCGACATGGCCAGAGATCCGGGACTTGTCCGTCATCGCGAGTTCGATGGTCGACAGCGCGCTCTCGATGCACGGTGCGCCCTCGAGGAAACGCATCGCCACGATCATCCGGGTCCGCGCGTCGATCGCCACCGACAGCCAGAGACGCTTGCGCTCGACCAGCGCGCGTGTCTCCTCGTCGAGAAGCGCCCAGACCCCGGCGTCGACCAGGATTTTCATGAGGCTGACCATCCACTCGTCCATTTCGAGACGCTCGAACGGCTTCTCGACGTCCAGACCCGTCGTGACGATACCCCATCGACGGAGCGCCACCTCGGGACCGAGACGGCCGAGGTCCACGAAAAACGGGTCGAGGGCGTCAATCATCTTCTCGAACGCCCGCCGCTTCAGGCGACGGAGCGGCGGGCGGCATTCCGCGGCGCGTTCGGTGTCCTTCTCGTTCAGCGCAATCTCGAGCAGCTCGAATTGCCGCGCCTTCGTCGGCTTGGTGCTGCTGGCGTAGCCGGTCGCGAACTTGGCATGCAGGGTGTAGGACTCCGAGCACAGAGTCATGCGCGCCGTGCCCGGTCCGTTGTACTGGTTAACGAGGGAGTCGATCGTGTAGCCGCCCTTCTCGTACCGCTTCACCCAGCGGCGAAGCTGCACCTCGCTCGGCGGGGTGATCTTCTCCGTGACAGAACCGCCACGCTTCCTCTTCTCGTCGTTCTCCTGGCGACGGCGTTTGTCGGCGGCTTCCGCATCGGCTTCGAACTGCGCCGCGATGCGCTTTATGGCCAGCGCCAGTTTCGCGTCGGAGCGGCGGACGCTCCGGTCCGCACGTGCCAGGGCCAGGTAAGCGTCGCACCAAGCCTTCTTCTTGATGACCACCTTCGCCTGCGGCTTGGTGAGGTCGCCAAACTTCTTGCGCTTGCCGCCGGCGAGGCGGAGGGCCGCCTTGACCTCCGCGAAGTGGCCCTCGTTGATGCGGATCGCGTCCGTCTGGATAAGGTGGTCGAGGTGCTCGTGCGTCAGGGTCTCGCAGAACAGCAGGTCGTCCACACGGGTGATCTTGTGACCGCCGGGCAGGCGCTCGCCGTAGACGTACTCGACGCTCCCGACACCGTGGGCACCGCCGATGACCAACTGGCTCCGGGGTGGGATGTCGTAGATGGGCACTTCGGCTTCGATCTTGGTGATCGCGTTCACGGTCGGTCTCCTTGTTTCAGTTGAGGGCGGAAGGGGTCAGGGCAGGACGGAGCAACGTCGCGGCGGTGAGGCGTTCGCCACGGACGAAGTCGAGGATCCCGTCGTCGACGAGACACAGGAGAGCGATGCGGCCGCGGGGCCCAAGGCGAAGGGCCTCGACGAGGTCGTGCAGCATCACGCCGCCGCGGATCCGCTTGACGAACTCCGCGGCGATGGCGACGTCGGTTGCGTTGCGGTGCTCGCGCGCGTCGAGAATCTCGTTTGCGTTGTGCACGCGGGTCTTCGTCACGTGGTGTTCGGTAACGATGATCGCGGCGTCGGCGAAGCCCTCGAGGCTCTGCTCGCGGATGCAGCGGATAGCGGTCTCGAGTTCCTCGTCGACCTTCTTCGAGGGCCGCACGGCGTAGGCGATGACGGAACCGTCCATCTCCTCAACGAGGAAGTCGAAGGTGTGCCAACGGTCCGAGCCGTCCAGATGGACGTATCGGCGGGCCGGGGGCTGGTCGAAGATCCGGCCGTGGCGGTTCTCGGCGCGCTTGATCCGCAAGAACCCGAACTCGATGTTTGACTCCGTGACCTTCTCGCGGTTTTCAGCGAGGTCGTTCATGCGGATACGAAACGAGCGCTTCGTGCGGCGGGCTGGGATGCGCGATGCCGACGTCGGCTCGCAACCGAACCAGACGACTTCCTCGCGGTTGAACTCGCCTGGCAGGAGCTCTTTGATGGGCTTGCCGTCGGCGCTCTCGAAACGGCCCGTCGTAGTCCGATCGGGTGCGAGGTAGATCGGGACCTCCGGCAGCGGCTTATCGTACGAGCTGATGCCGAGACGGCGCTCGTGCAGGTGCTGGATAATCTGCTTCTCGTTCAATGGCGTAACTCCGCGGCGATCGCGAAGCAGCGGACGAGATAGGTTGGAACAATGCGGCGTTGATGTCTGGACTGTCTCAAGACAAGTCTCCTCGTTTCCGCGCTCTTCGGGAGACGCGGATGAAAGAACTTTTTGGCGGGGAGAAATCCCGGAGCTTCGCCGTCACGCGGAAAGCGCGATGCTTACAGGGCGGCGAGGCTCCAGCATGTAATTTCGTCTCGGCGGCGAACCGAAGGACGTGCCCGTGGACCTTTCAGTCGAGACACGATCCTCAATGCCTGATCCGCTTGACCCATGAAGGGTTTCGCGTAACGTCAGTCGGGCAGAGACTCATGCCTCTTTTTGTGAGAGACAAGCTCTCCGTTTCTGGATCGGGCTCCGGCTTTTGCGGCGCATCGCCCGGTGGAATCTTAGACGCGTCGGCTTTGCAGAGCCGGCGCGTTTTTCGTTTACGAGTCCGTAGCGGGTTGCCGGTACGAATCAGTCACACTCAAAGATACCGATTCGTTGCTCGGCGTGTATGGAGATCTGACGCGTCGAGAGCTGTCGCATCCAAAAACGAATCAGTTATTCTGGAGTCATATCAAAGACTTGGAGTCAAATCCTTGAGTAACACTATGAGTTTGGTGAGGATTTCGGCCGGACTGATTCGTTCTGAAAATATGTCAATCAAAAAATTATCACATTAATGTGATAATCTGTTGTCGGCGGTCAGCTTCCGCGGAACCGTGTCGTGGCATCGAGGCGGACCGTCGGCACGTCCACCTCGCGGCGGTAGACGGTGTCTCTCAGAAAACGGATCTCCTCCGACACGCGCACTTCCGGCAACTGGATCCACCACGTCTTCGGGCGGTCCGCGCCACCGGCGCTCCAGCGATAGCCGCGGCTCTTCAAGAAATCCTTGGCACTGAAGGGGGCCCCGAACGCACGTATCTCGACCGTCTCCACGCGGGAAGCGTGCAGCAGGTGCATGAAGGCGTTCCTGCCTCCGGTCGGGGGCGGACTGGCCAGGATCTCCAGAAGGGCCTGGCAGTCCGACAGGGCGCGATGCCCGGCGTGGAACATGCCGTAGGCCTGGAGGAGATACCCGAGCCTGTTGCCTTCCACGCCTAGGGAGCGCCACGGCACCTCCGTCATGGAGCAGGCCCACCGCTTTTCGCGGAAGACCGGAAACGACTTCTCTACGAACGGCCGGTCGAAGGCGGCGTTGTGGGCGATCACCAGATCCGCATCGGCAGCGAACCTCGCGATCGCCGCGGAGTCGATGCGCTGTCCGGCGAGCATCGCGTCGGTCAGTCCGGTCAGTCGACAGATCTCGGGCGAGAGTGGGCGACTAGGCTGTTGCAGCGCCTCGATCTGGCCGAGGACATCGTGGATCCCCGTTTCGTCGTAGGAGAATCGGATCATCGCGATCTCGACGATCTCGTCGGTGCGATGGTCGAGCCCGGTCGTCTCCGTATCGAGGATGATTCCTACCCGTCGGCCAGCGTTCAGGTCTGCTTCGGAATCCTGACGCACGGGGCGGGCTTCCAGGCGCCGCAAGATGCGATAGCTGCCGCTCGCTTCGAGGAGACGCACCGCACGCTGGAGTTCGCCCAGTGCGGACGATGACGGCAAGTCGTGGGTGCCGCCCGATGTATCCGGCACGGGTGGCTGTGCTGCGGAGGCAGCGGAAAGGTCATACTGCATGGACCGAGTCTCCAATGGAAGGCGGACGGCTGGTGACCGGGGGTCGCCGGGCTAGTGACTTTCGAGCGTCCTCGGGTGGGCTCTAGCGCCCCGGGAGCGCTCTGGGGCCAGGGGCGTGGCCTTTTCGAAAAGGTGGCGGTGCACCAACCCGGCGGCCGCATCTCCTGCAGCCGCCAGGTTGGCAAGACGGCGGATCAGAGCCTGCCTTTCGCCGACAGGCAGGTCTCTTCGCTCGGATCGCAGCGCGGCGCCGACCACGGTCGCCGCACCGATATCCAGGACCACGACACGACCGTTCGCCTTAGATCTGCGCGATGAAACGACTGGTCGGCGGAAGGGGACGACGGACAACGCTCTCCTCCTTTTCATGCTGTTCGCGATTGGCAGCAGTGCAACCGGCTTCCGAAGCGTTCGGGCGCCGGTCGCCGCGGCGTTCGGTGCCTCAGCCGTCGTCGCGAACCGCGAGGGGCGCCGCCCCCATCATGTCCACGGCCATGTCGAACGGTGGAACCGGGCCGAGCGCCTCGACGACGCGGTCGGCCTCGAGGTAGCCCTTGGCGACAAGGGTGTCTGCGCACCGGCGGATCGCGTCCGCATTCTGGAGGACGAGCCGTTCGGCCGCCGCCTCGCAGTGATGCAGGATGCGGCGCACGGCGGGAGCGAAGCTTTGAATCGCGAGAGCGCTGGCGAGGCCGGTCGCGGGTTCGCCGATCCAAAGTGGTCCTGATTCTCCGATCCCCCAGCTCGCTTCCATCGCGACTGCGATGCTGGTCGCGATGGCGAGGTCGGAGTCAGACGATCCGCCGGCTCCCGCCGACGGCGTGCCGGTCGCCAGGATTTCGGCGGCCCGCCCTGCGAGCAGATGGACGATCTGCCGGAAGGCCCGATCCCGGGTGGTGACGCTGGGAGGTGAACTGATCAACGCGGCTCCCCCGACGTCGTGAACCATGAGGGCGTGCACTTCGCCGAGACCAAGAGCGATCGTCGCACAGGCGTGTCCGGCTTCGTGCATGGCAACGCGATGCCGGATGTCGGCCGGAAGTCCTGCGCGTCCACCCCGGATCGCCTCGAGAAGATCGCCGGCCGTCATGTCCCTGCCGGCGCGGCGGGAAGCGCCTCGGGCGCGGCGGACCCAAGCCGCGGCGTCGGCGCCCGAACCGCCGTGGCCGGCAAGAGCCGCCGGAAGGAGGTCTGCCTCCGGGAGGAGGGGTCCCAGACACGTACGCAGGATACCCATCAGCTCCTGCGGGCTCGGAAGCTCGATCCGCACGACACGATCCAGCCGGCCCGGCCTGATGACGGCGGGGTCGATGCGGTGGGCATGGTTCGTAGCGCCGATGACGACGACCCCGGAGCGGTCCGTGGCACCATCCAATTCCTCCAGGAGGCAATTCACGACCTGAACGCTATAGTCGCGATGTCGGGCGTCGAAGGTCGTCCTGTCGCCGATGCTGTCCATTTCGTCGATGAACAGAATGGAAGGAGCCAGATTCTTGGCTTCCCGGAATGCTCGCTTCATGGCTGCCAAACAGTCTCCCAGGTGACCTGTGCCGGAAGCCTGCCACTGCGCGAGGGAACCGACGACGAGCGGGAGCCCGGCGCTGCGGGCCAGGACGCGTGCAAAGAGAGTCTTGCCGACACCTGGCGGCCCCGCGACCAGAAGGCCCCTGTCGACGTCGCTCCAGGCGATCCTCCCATTGCGATAGGCGTGCAGGTCCTCGATCATTGCGAGGCCGATGGTGCGCGCTTCGCCGTAGCCGGAAAGATCCTCGAGAAGGGGCAGGTCGTCCGCGTGCGCCGATCGCTTGGCGGCAACGGCCTGCAGGCGGTCCAGCGAACCGGCGGCGCCGCGACGGCGGGACACCGACATCCGAAGGTCCGCGATGGACAGGCGTCCGATCCATTCGTCGTCCGGAACGTCGATCGCGGAACCGGTCACCGCCTCGATCAGGATCGCAAGCATGATGCCACTCCATGCGACGGGACGCAGCGTATGGTCGGCGATGTTCCGAAGCGCATCCGGCACGGAACGGATCGGATCCGTCGAGAGCGCGCAGACCGGGACCCCCATCGAAAGCGCGTCGAGTGCCTGTTCCTCGAGTCGCGCCCGCTCGCTCTTCGGAACGTCGAAGGAGAGAACCACCGCGGAACGCCTGTCGGTCCGCGGCGTCGGCTGGAGCGTCCCGTAACGCCCCCCGCCGCCGAGAACGGCCACGGCACGTCCGAATACGCATACCTTGAGTGCCTCGTCGGTTGCCTCTCCCAGGCCACTGCCCGCGAGTTCGATCACCACGACCGGTGCGTCGCGTCGAAGTGCCCGCAGCACGGCAGGATCCTCCTCGAATCCGGCGGCGAGGAGAATTGCGGCAGCCGCGGCGTCGACGGAGAGGGTCGGGGAATCCTCCTCCTCGTCCTGCTCGGGCTCCAGCGGCAGGTCGAACCCGGCGAGGTCGTCGAAGGTGTCCGGATCCGCGGGACCGGCGCCCTGGGCTCCCGCGGATCCCTTGCCGGCATCCGCCAGCAGCATGTCGACGAATCGACGGGCGAGAAGACCGGCTGCGGGACGCAGGGGGCGAGCGTCCGAGACGCATTCGTTCGAGACGGGATCAAGCATCTGAAACTCCTTTATTGGAAAGTCGCTGGGACCGAGCCGTGCAGGGCGGACTCCGGGGTGTCGGCGCACGATGGCGATGACCGGAGTAGTCAGTGCTCGGGTGGCGGAGGTGCGGGATCGCGGACGGAGACGCGAGTCCGGGTTTCTCGGAAGGTGCACGAGGGTCCGTCCACGGGATCGGCGGAGCACCCGTGGTGAACTTTCTGATAGCGAACCGCGGAGGGGATTCCGCGTCTGAGCGGCGTATGGCCCGCCGTATCATGCCGGTGTGGGGAAGATCGTCGGGACAGTTGCCCGGCGCAGGCCGTCAGAGACGACGCAGGATGATCGAGCGTAGGGTCGCTCCGTTCGGCGCCGGTCCGAACTCGGCGACCATGAGCCCTTCGTCGATCGCGTTGACCACCTCCGCGTAGGGATCCGGACGGTGTTTTTCGACGGCGTCGAGCGCGGGATCGATTTCGACCGTGTCGCCCGGCCAGGGCACGAGCGCCAGGAGGGCGGCACGGGCCGGCGACGGATGCCGCGCCGGGTAGTGGCCATCAAAAAAGGGGGACGGAAGACGCAGGGTCGCGTTGATGCGACGCGGCGGCGTCGCATATGATGACATAACCATTTCGATGCTCCAGACAGCTCGAGGTGGCCAGGCTGTCGATCAGCGCCAACTGATCGGCAGCCGCCTTTTAGGGGTTGGTCATGAGGAAGTGCGGCGCACAATGCACCCGCGAGATACGATATAGCCGAGTTACGACGCGTCCCAAGAGGCAGCGGCGAATCATTTGAAGATCTGGTTAACGATCTGCTGATCGAACTTTCGAAGTTTGTTTCAACCTGCGATTCACGACAAGACTTTACGTCTGGTTGGGACCTGCGATTTGGCGGCCTGCAGGTTCTTTGATCGCGTCCAGCTGGAACCGTCTTCAGCATTCCCGATGATGTTCAGGCTTCCGAAGTTTACCTGGCACCCGAAGCCACGCATGTGCTTGGAACGTGCGTGGCGAACACCATCTTGGCCAGCGGCTTTGACCGCGAGCAGGCCGGATATCTGATAGCAGGCGATCAGGTCAAAACCCTGCTACAATACTGGTAAGTGGAGGCCGTGCACATCTGTAACCTATACTCCATCACCAAAGGCCAGACGGCCATCCTCGAGTTCACCCGCGCCATGCGGGATCGGACGGGGAACATGCCGCCGCTGCCAGGGGTCTTCCCCGACACCACAGCGCCGATCGTCCGGAACGGTGAGGACGACGTCCGCGAACTGACGATGGCTCGCTGGGGCATGCCGTCGCCGAAGTTCGCGCTCGAAGGTAAGATGACCGATCCCGGCGTCACGAACATCCGGCGGACCACCGGTCCGCACTGGCGCCGATGGCTAGGGCCGACGCATCGCTGCGTGGTGCCGCTGACCTCGTTCTGCGAATACGACACGGTCGACGGCAAGAAGGTACCGACCTGGTTCGCCGGGGACGAGAGCCGACCGCTAATGGTCTTTGCTGGGATCTGGACGAATTGGACGAGCGTGCGAAAGGTGAAGGAGGGAGACGTGAATGCCGACCTCTACGGCTTCCTCACCACCGAGCCGAATTCCGTCGTCGCGCCGATCCACGATAAGGCAATGCCAGTTATTCTGACGGAGCCGGAGGAAATCGACGTGTGGATGCGGGCGGAGTGGGCCGAGGCGTCGGCGCTGCAGCGGCCGTTGCCGGACGAGGTGCTGCGGATCGTGGCGCGGGGGGAGCGGAAGGACGGGGAGGCGGCGGTCTAAGACGATCGTTTCCGACGCGCCGCGGCCTCTTCCTTCTTCCGGCGCCGCTGCTCCCTCTCGTTGATCTCCAGATAGCGCGTGGCCGTGTCCGGCTGGTGACCGTAGCCGGACTGGCGCTCGATCTCGCGCATGACGCTGTTCCAGTAGCGGCCGAGCCGCTGCAGCTCCGGATCTCCCGACCAGCGGGGATCTTTCTGCGCTGCCGTTCGCCGATCGCGCGCCGCGATCCATGCGTGTGCCGGGCTTTCGTGCATGGTGAGCAGCACCGTCGCCTCGCGCCGGCGTCGGAGCAGGCGGGAGCAACCGACGGATCATGTGTCTATTGTTCGCCTCCAGCGCATGGGCTCGCTGGCCTCATATTCGACCTTTTTTACTAGATTAGCCGCGCCTGAGAATGGCCTTCAACCAGGCCATCTGCTGTCGATTTTAGCCAAGTGGCTGCACCGGTAATCATCGACGAAGCGACCGGTGGCAATGTCGCGGCACCGCCACATCGTCTGATAGTATTCGTTTCGAAAATGGTCCCATGCCACGCCCCTCTCCGTGTAGCCGCCGCCGAGCCCGCCGTTATTGGCAGCTACACCAACCGCCACTGCGGCTCCCGCAATAGCGATGCCGGCCAGGATCGCATTCTGCCGAGCCACGATCGCCTGGCAATCATCCAAAGAGACCCCCCGGGATTGCAGCTCGGCGTATGCATCCCGATAGAACTGCCCGTCGGTTGTCTCGAGCAGCACGCGGCATATGCTCGAGTCGTTCTGCTTGTCCGGATTGGCGTAGAAGCTGGATTTGCTCGTGGCGCATCCGCTTAATCCAATGGCGGCAGCACTTAGGCACGTGATAATAATACGCATATCGTCCTCCCCAATGCAGAGGAGAGCCCTTTCTAACGGGGCACAGTCAAACCAATCCCTAAGAAAGGGTTAAGAGCCGCCAGCGGGATGAGGCGTGGCCTTGACGACGTTCTCCTTTCGTTCTTCAAGGAGGAATGGATCGGACTCGCAGTCTTCTTCAGATAGCCGACCGTCTCGAGGCCGCCTTTCGCCAGTCGCGGGTCGTCAAGCTAAAGCCCGAAACCGCCTTGCTTGCGGCCCATGCGCTGCGCTCGTGGTGCGTCAATCCCTCGCCGGAGGACATCGAGCAAGCATTGTGCTTGGTCAAAGGAGGCTGCTCGAGCGTGCGCATGCCATGCCTCGGCAAGGCCAACATCATCCACCGGCTTTACAACGGCGAGCGGCAGTGACGCCACCCGGGAGAGGGGAAGATCAGGCTGCAGTGAGGGCTCGCTTTCCCGCGTCTCCGTCGGAACTCGAGTGTCGCTCAACGGTAAAGCGCCTCATTGGGGAGGCGGGCCCGTCTCGTTGCGGAATGAGGTTCCGAATGTTCTAATTCCTCCTAACTTGGGCGTGCCGATTCTGCGTCCGTCATTGGACCATTGCTTGGCGGGCAAGACCCGTTGCGACTTCGGCGGCATGGAGGACAGGGCTTTTGGAATTGATCCTTGTGATCGGGGTGCTCGCGGTAGCGGCATGGTTCCTAGGAAAATATCAGAAAGGGCAAAACGCGGAGCGGAAGCAGTCGGCGAAGCGCCATTCGGACGAAAACTCGGCTGCGTGGCGTTCCGGGAGACAGGAAAACCCCCTGTTATCGCGCGAAGGGAAAGTTGGGCGCCGGAGGAGCTATTCCGGAAAGACCCTTATCCCGATACGCTGGGTTCGTCCCGGCGAGACGGTAAGCGTGAAGAGTCGGCAGATTCCGGGAGGGATGATCTACGTGGGAGAGCACCTGCCTTCCCGCCATTACGATCAACCTGACAACTGCCTGATAGATCCGGGTCTTCAGGTCGCTAGTCGTGCTGGAGACCTGGGTGGTGCGACGCTTCCTTACTGGCCCTCCTACGCCGACCTTCGCCCGGATCAGCGCCGCACCTTCCTGGACTGGCTGTCGTCGGGCCGGTCGGATCCCGCCGTGGGCATCGGCTACGTGTTTCTCTTCTTCTACGGGCTGGAGCGGCGCATATTTCACGATTTCGCCATGGACGACGCCTCCGCGATCACGGCGGAAGTCGAGCGGCTCCTGAAGCTTTACGGCACCAACAATTCCTTCAAGACGTACGCGACCAAGTTTCTCGATGCCGCGGCGATCATCACCGGGGACGCCGATCTCTTTCATATCGAACCGAGCCTGGACTTGTCGGGATATGAAATGCCGCTGGCCGTCAGGACCTATTTGGGTCGATGCCTGCAGCGTGGGACCCCGCTGACAGAGGACGAGGCGCTAGTCTGGATCCTTGCCCATCCCGAAACTGGCATCCGAACCCCTGCTTCGCGCTGCTTCGACGAGCTTCGCGCTCTATGGCGGCACCGTTTCGCTGCACAGTATCCCAAAGGGTTCACGGTAAAGCCCCCGAAAACCACGTTGCGGCTGGAATATCGCCCGGCAAGCAACGCATTCGAATGCAGTAGACCTATTGGCAATGACGACGTTCCCGACATCCTCGCACTCAAGGCGAGGACGACGAGGCTCCAGGAGCTTTTCGATCTCTGCACGGAGCAGCTGGACTCCTACAGCCGTCTGCTGGGGCGCAATCCGGACGCCCGTGGCGGTGTCGAAGCGGCAGCCCTGTTGCCTCGCGAAATCCTCGGTGAAGCCGGCGGGGAGCGTTGGACCTGGATATCTTCCCAGCTGGAACAGCGA